>Ga0180007_10000748_pt1 | contig 50672 bp, 36 predicted proteins | sample MM_PC_MetaG_FD_121122 | JGI IMG/M metagenome (GOLD analysis project Ga0180007, IMG submission 121122) | Groundwater microbial communities from the Aspo Hard Rock Laboratory (HRL) deep subsurface site, Sweden - MM_PC_MetaG | ecosystem: Environmental > Aquatic > Deep subsurface > Groundwater... | reverse complement strand
TGACGTTCTCCTGGCTTGAGGTTTCGGTGAAGTTTCGCAACTCCAGCCGTACCCCAACCAAGGGCGGCATGACCACGTTCACTTTTGTGGCCAACTGTCAGGTGATAACCATCTCACTACAGTAAATGCTTGAGACGCGCCTCAATAACCTTGGGATTCGGATAGCTATCGCGGATCGATTCCAGCAATTCCCGAGCGCGGGGAATATCGCCATCGGCCTCGGCCAATTCGGCCAGCAGATAGGCCCCAAGGGCCCTGAGTTCGGGTTCCGCATCCTCCAGGGCCAGCAGCTTTTCCAACCAACTCGTGGCCTGCTCCCTGTTCTTCAGGAAACTGAAGGCCTGGGCCAGTTCATACATGCAACGGCTGCGCGAAGCGTCATCGGGAGCAAGCTCCATGCAGGACAGCATGGAATCCTTGGCCATGGCGTACTGCCCCTGGAACTGGTAAATCTTGCCCAGGTTCCAATGCGCTTCCCAGACCCTGTCCGCAGGGCCGCCCCGCAGATCGATCAGCTTGAGCCAGGTCTCGGTGGCCTGATCCCAACTACGCAGGTCCGTGTACACCTGAGCGAGCCGCCAGAGGATTCCGGCGGCTCGTTCGGTGTTGTCTGCATATTCCAGATACGCGGATTCCAGTAGGGCCGAAGCCTTGCGCTGATCACCCACGACGTTCATGGCGATATTCGTCAGCCGTTGCCAGGCGCCCCAACGCTCCTCACCCTGAGGATTGGCCTCGAGATATCTCTCATACAGGCTTTCGGCCCGCAGATAGTTTCCCGCGGCGTATTCCTCTTCGGCCTGCCCCAGCATGACGTCCTGGGACGTCGGCGAGCAGGACCACAGGGTCAGGGCCAGGAGCACACAAGCGATTCTAGTCATCTTCCGGACTGATCGCGAGGTCTTCCAGTTGATCGTCCCGCACCAGGTCGAATCCGACCACGCTGCCACCATCACTCATGGACACCAGCCGCACGCCCTGGGTGGCGCGACCGACCTTGCGCACATCGCCTGCGGCCATGCGGATGATCTTGTCCTCGCTGGTCAGCAGGATGATCTCGTTGGACAGATCCACCATCACCGCGCCGAGCAGCCCGCCTGTCTTGGGGGTGGTCTTCATGGTGATGATGCCCTTCCCGCCGCGGGTCTGCAGGCGATAGAGATCATAGCTGGTGCGCTTGCCATAGCCCTTTTCGGAGATGGTCAGGATGTCGCTGGCCGTATCGGCCTTGGCCACCACACCGGCCACCACCACGTCGTTGCCGCGCAAGGCGATGCCCTTGACTCCGGCGGTCCCCCGGCCCATGGGCCGGGCGTCCTGGCAATTGAAGCGGATGGCGAAGCCGTTGCTGGTGACCAGCACGGCCTCGTCGTCGTTGCCGATCTCCGTGACCTGCAACAGCTCGTCCCCTTCCTTGACGTTCACGGCGATGATGCCCGTGGTGCGGCAGTTGGCGTACTGCTCCGTAGCCGTGCGCTTGACCATGCCCTTCTTGGTGATGAACAGGAAGTAACGGTCCGGCTCGAAGTCGGGCACCGTGAGGGCATAGACAACGGACTCGTCCTTGCCCAGGGGCAAGAGGTTGTTGATATGCGCGCCCTTGGCCGTGCGGCCACCCTCAGGGATCTGGTGGACCTTCATGCGATACATGCGGCCGTTGTTGGTGAACAGCATCAGGTGCTGGTGATTGGAGGTCACCAGGAAGTTCAGAATGAAGTCCCCGTCGGCGGTATGCACCCCAAAGATGCCCTTTCCGCCGCGCTTCTGGGCCGAGTAGTTGCCCAGGTCCGTGCGCTTGATGTAGCCGCGCCGGGACAGGGTGATGACCACCGGGCTGTCGGGGATCAGGTCCTCGATGTCGATGCCGCACAGGTCGTCGGTGATGATCTGGGTCCGGCGGGGGGTGACGAAGGTCTCTTTGAGCTTTTCCAGCTCTTCCCTGATCACGCCGCGCAGCACATCGTTGTGTTCCAGGATGCTCTTCAGATAGGCTATGGTCTTCAAGAGTTCGGCGTATTCCTCGACCAGCTTGTCATACTCCATGTTGGTCAGGCGCTGCAGGCGCATGTCCAGAATGGCCTGGGACTGCTTGTCGGACAGGCCGAAGCGCTCGTTCAAGGCGTCCTTGGCGTCCTGCGGGGTCGAGGAGGCACGGATCAGCTTGACCACCTCGTCGATGTTGTCCAGGGCGATGCGCAGGCCTTCGAGGATATGGGCCCTGGCCTCGGATTTCTCCAGATCGAACACCGTGCGCCGGGTGATGACCTCGCTGCGGTGATCCAGGAAGTGCGTCAGGATCTCCTTCAGGTTCAACAGCTGGGGGCGGTTGTTGACCACCGCCATCATGTTGAAGCCGAACGAGGATTCCAGGGCCGTGTATTTGTACAAGGTGTTGATCACGATGTCCGGGATCACGCCCCTCTTCAGGTCGATGACGATGCGGATGCCCTTGCGGTCCGACTCGTCGCGCAGGTCGGAGACCCCGTCCAGGCGCTTCTCGTGCACCAGTTGGGCGATCTTCTCCACCAGCGAGGACTTGTTCAGGGCAAAGGGGATCTCGGTGATGACAATGGACTGCATGTCCTTCTTGCGGTCCTCCACGTCCACCTTGCCGCGGATCTTCACGGAGCCGCGGCCGGTGCGATAGGCGTCCTGCATACCCTCACCGGCGTAGACGAAGCCCGCGGTGGGGAAGTCCGGACCCTTGACGTGTTCCAGCAGCTCATCAATCGTGCACTGGCGGTTCTCCAGGATCACCAGCAGCGCATCGATCAGCTCGCCCAGGTTATGGGGCGGGATGTTGGTGGCCATGCCCACGGCGATACCGGTGGAACCGTTCAGCAGCAGGTTGGGAACCTTGGTCGGCAGGACCGTGGGCTCCTGCAGGGAGTTGTCGTAGTTGGGCCGAAAGTCCACGGTCTTCTTCTCGATGTCCGAGAGGAATTCCCCGGCCAGGCGCGACATCCGGGCCTCGGTGTAACGCATGGCCGCCGCGGAGTCGCCGTCGATGGAACCAAAGTTACCCTGGCCGTCGATGAGCGGGTCGCGCATCGAAAAGCTCTGGGCCATGCGCACCAAGGCGTCGTAGACCGCCGAGTCGCCATGGGGGTGATACTTACCGATGACGTCACCGACCACGCGGGCGGATTTCTTGTAAGGCCGGGTATAGGAGTTGCCCAGCTCGTGCTGCGCGAACATGATCCGCCGGTGCACTGGTTTCAATCCGTCGCGCACATCGGGGATGGCGCGGCCGATGATCACCGACAGCGAATACTCAAGATAGGATTTTTGAATTTCCTTTTCGATGCTGATCGTGGATTCCACTCTCTAACCTCGTTTTTTTGAGGAAATCATTTCAGATTTCCGCACTGTGAGAGGAACTGCCAAGGGGGGTGTCCCCCACGGCCCGCCGCAGGCGTTGGGGTCCACTCTAGATGTCAAGTTCGTCTACCATCAGGGCATTGCGTTCGATGAACTGGCGCCGCGGTTCCACCTGGTCGCCCATCAGCGCGATGAACAGGTCGTTGGCCTCGGCCGCGTCATCCACGGTGACCTGCAGCATGGTCCGCTTTTCGGGGTTCATGGTGGTGTCCCACAGCTGGTCAGGGTTCATTTCACCCAGCCCCTTGTAGCGCTGGAACCCAAGCCCCCTGCGGGCCTCGTTGAGCACCGCCTCGTACAGCTCGAACAGGTCGGGATAGAGGTTCTGCTCTTCCTTGGAGACCAGCTTGAGCTCCAGGCCGCCGCACTGCTCCCTGATCTCGGCAAGCTTGTCATAGGCCTGCTTGTAGATCCTGGAGTTGAAAAACTCCACGCCGATACGCGTCCGGTGCCCCTTGCGGTCCTCGAAGGTCACGTAGCGGCGGTGTTCCACACCGTCGTCGCTCATCTCCACCAGGGAGCTGAAACCGGCCTTGGTCAGATGCTTCTCAAAGGCGATCCACTCGCCATTGGCGATGGACTGCGGGGTCAGTTTGGTCTCGAACTTGAGCATGGTCATGAACAGCACCTTGGCAATGCTCATGTTATCGGCCTCATTGACCTTGCCCGAGAGGAACTTGATCTTGTCCATGAACTGCACCAGACGGGTCTTGCGGAAGGACTTTTCGTTGGGTGCGATGACCTCCACCTCTCCGGCCACGCGATCCATCAGGAACTGGTGGTAATCCTCGTCGTTCTTGATGTAGATTTCCCACTTGCCCTTGTGCAGGCGGTACAAAGGCGGCTGCGCGATGTACAGGTGGCCGCGTTCGATCAGCTCCGCGTATTGGCGGAAGAAGAAGGTCAGCAGCAGGGTGCGGATATGCGCACCGTCCACGTCCGCGTCGGTCATGATCACGATCTTGTGATAGCGCAGCTTGTCGTAGTCGGTATCGCCTACGCCGATGCCCGCGCCCATGGCGGTGATCATGGCCTTGATTTCCTTGTTGCCCAGCATCTTGTCGAAGCGGGTCTTCTCCACATTCAGGATCTTGCCGCGCAGCGGCAGGATGGCCTGGATGCGCGGATCACGACCCTGCTTGGCGGAACCGCCTGCGGAGTCGCCCTCGACGATGAACAGCTCGGATTCCTCGGGTTTCTTGGTCTGGCAATCGGCCAGCTTGCCGGGCAGGGCGTTGTCGAACAACGCGCCCTTGCGGCGCACCAAGTCCTTGGCCTTGCGCGCGGCCTCGCGGGCCCGGGCAGCGTCCACGGTCTTCTCAATGATGGCCTTCATGTCCTTCGGGTTTTCCTGGAAGAACGTGGTCAGCCGATCGTAGACAATGGTCGACACCAGGCCCACCACATCTGAGTTGCCGAGCTTGGTCTTGGTCTGGCCCTCAAACTGGGGGCCAGGCAACTTGACGCTGACCACCGCACCCAGGCCCTCACGCACGTCGTCACCGGACAACTTGACCTTGAGCTTCTTGGGCAGGTCAGAATTCTGGACATAGGTGTTGATGGCACGGGTCAGGGCGGCCTTGAAGCCCTGAAGATGGGTGCCGCCTTCCTTGGTGCGAATGTTGTTGGCGAAGGTCTGGACGTTCTCTTTGTACGACGCGTTGTACTGCATAGCGAATTCCACGGTCATGCCGTCGCTCTCGCCACTGCCGTGGATGATCTCGTGCACGCCGCCGGACCCGGCATTGATGTCGCGCACGAACTGTTTGATACCACCCTCGACCTTGAACACCTCGCGCTGTTGGGTACGCTCGTCGCGGAAGTCGATCTCCAGGCCGGAATTCAGATAGGCCAATTCCTGGAAACGCTTACGCAGGATATTGTAGTCGAACTGATTGATCTCAAAGATTTCCTCGTCGGGCCGGAAACGAATGATGGTTCCCGTGTCCAGGGAGGTGTCGATATTCTTCAGCTCACACTGGGGCACACCGCGCACGTAGCTCTGGAAGTATTTCTGACCGTCACGGCTGACCGTGACCTCCAGATACTCGGACAGGGCGTTGACCACGGACACACCCACGCCATGCAGGCCGCCGGAAACCTTGTAGGAGTCGTTGTCGAACTTGCCGCCGGCGTGGAGCACCGTCATGACCACTTCCAGGGCCGGACGCTTTTCCTTGGGATGCATATCCACGGGGATGCCACGACCGTTGTCCATGACCGTGACCGAGTTGTCGAGATGCAGATTGACTACGATCCTGTCGCAGTGTCCGGCCATGGCCTCGTCAATGGAGTTATCCACCACCTCGTAAACAAGATGGTGCAGCCCCCGGGTGTCCGTGGAGCCGATATACATGGCAGGGCGCTTCCGAACGGCGGAAAGCCCTTCGAGAACCGTGATGCTGTCTGCGTTGTAAGTATTCTTTGTACCGTTTTGCGTCACTGACTCATTCCCCTTTTACTGGGTGTTTTCCTCGCTATAGTACGTCTCTTCCACGATCTTCATGGGCATGATGATCACCTGATAGTCGGCGTCATCGGCACCCACGATACCGCAGGGTCCTTCGGCTCCGGTGAGCTTGAAGGTTACCTTCTCCGATTGGAAATGGTTCAGGATTTCGATGAGATTGCGCGTGGGGAAGGCGATCCTTTCCAGGCCTCCGGAGAATGCCACTTCCAGGGCCTCCGAAGCCGTGCCCACATCCTGGCCCTGGCTGTGCAGGGTCAATTCCTCGCCCACAAATCGAAAGTAGGTGCAGCGATTATTGTCGGTATTGAAGATGATGATGCGTTCCAGGGCATCGATCAATTCCAGACGGTCGGCCAGCAACTCCGAGATCCCGTCCTCGTTGATCTTGGCCAGGAAAGTGTTGTAGTCCGGATACTGATAGAAGGACAGCGGCAAGCTGAACAGCTCCTTCTTATCCGCGGTGCGCAAAAACATCCGCTTCTCATCGATATTCAGTTCGATCTCATCGGCGGTCAGCCATTTCTTGAGTTCGGCGATGTATTTTTTCTGAACCAGCACTCCACCCTCGGGCAAGAGGCCCTTCAGGTCGTCGTGCAGAAAACGAGACATGGCGAACTGATGGCCGTTCAGGCCGCAGGTCTCGATATGCTCAGTGCTCTTGGAGGGTGTCAGATTCATGCAGGCGATGGCCTCCATGGTGTCCTCGTCGCTGATGCAATAGGCTGTGCGGTCGATGAGCTCCTGGAGCAGATCCCCTGACCAGAACACGGAATTTTCTTCGGGAAACTCGGAAAAAGCCTGAAACCAGCTGGTCTCGTTGGTGGGCAGGCGATACTTGCGATTGCCCTGCTGGATGGCCAAGAACTGCCCATCCTCGTCCGCCTTGAGCGTGATCTGCCCGGGGGGCAGTTTGCGGATCAGGTCATAGAAGGAACGGCCCTGCACACCTACCAGACCCTCTTCAATGATCTCCGCATTGTATTGACCGCAAAACTCGAGGTTCGAGTCCGTGGACATGATCTTCAGGACTCCGTCTTCGACCTTCAGCCAGATGGTCCTCAGGAACGCCGCCCCGGTCTTTGCCGGGATAATGCTCGCTGATTTGGAGAGCCCTTCAATGATGTCATCTCGGAAGACTTTCAGGAACATCGTCAACTCCTTCTGCTTTCTAAGAAAGATATAAAGACTTTGTAGTCGTAATAAGCCTGTTACTTCTGTGTGTAATGACTTCAACCGTCTAAAATTATTAATAAACTTTTGATCCAAGCTGTTTGCTCGCTGTTCCCGAAACAGGGGCTTGCGAACACTCGGTTTTTGCCTAGGCCTTGGAGAGGCACTTCTTTTTCAAAACCGAGAGCAAATTTTTCATTTCAGAGTTAGTACTTTGTAATTTATTGATTTTTTTAACTGCATACAGGGCCGTGGAGTGGTCACGGTTGCCGAACATGCGGCCCAGGGCCGGGTAGGAGCTGCCGATCAATTCGCGGCAGAGATACATGGCCACCTGGCGGGCCTGGACCACCTGATGATGACGCCGACTGCCAACCAGGTCCTTGCGCTCGACTTCGAAATGCTCGCAGATGGTGTCCATGATCACGTCCGGGCGGATGTGTTTCTTGGCGGTTCCAGCGGTCTGGGACAGGATCTGCTCGAAGTCATTGTCCGTGAACGCTTTGTTCACAAACTCTTTATATGCGTAAAATTTAAGAAGAATTCCTTGTAGGAAACGCAGATCAGTAAAGCGTTGGGCCAGGGTCAGCACCTGCTCGCGGGTCAGGGAAATGGTCTTGACCCGGCAGTACTGTTCGATGGTCCGCACTCTGATATCCAGGTCCGGACGCTTCAGGTTGACGATCAGACCCCACTCCAGGCGGGATTTCAGTTTTGGATCCAGAAATTCGTAAGACGGCAATTTGTCCGAGCAGCAGAAGACCATTTGTTGTTTGTGGTCGTAAAAATGGTTGAACAGGGTGATCAGCTCGGACTGGAAGTTGTTGTATTTGCGGATCTGTTGGAACTCGTCCACGAATAGAAAACGGAATTTGCAGATGTGCTTGCGGGCGGCAAAGGCGTCTCCGCCGAAATGGCCGTGATAGAGGTTATAGAGATCCTCCATGTTGCCGAAAAAGACCCTCTCGGGGTTGAATTTCTTGCAGACCTCGTTGGCCACGGCTTTGAGCAGGTGCGTCTTGCCCGAACCCGCTTCGCCGCTGACGATAAATGGGTTGAAGATGATGTCTTTCTGCTTGGCCACTTCCCTGGCCGTGGTCAGCGGGAAGAAATTCTTCTTGTTGGTCAGGAAGGACTCGAAGGTGAACTGATGGCCAAAGGGGAAGTCGATGGACTTGCCGTCGTTGTCCTGGGCATGGGCCTCGGCCTGGGTGTTGCTGGAGTGTCCGTAATGAAGCACATAGCCCGTTCCGAGGAACTGGTGCAACTCCTGCTCGAAGCGATCCTGGATGGAATCCGAAAACCATTTGGCAAAAAAGGAGTGCGGGAAGCCGACACTCAGGCGCTTCTCCTCCTCACTGAGTTCAAGGCGAAGCGGATCGAACCACTGCTTCAAATCTTGAGCGGAGTAGGATTTTTGCAGGTGCAGTCTGAGAGTTTCCTTCAAGGTCTGGCTCATGATTTTTCGGGACAACGGAAGGGTCCGGGTACCGCAGTTGAAAACCAATCTAAAAAACTAATGAAATCAGGCGAATACATCACAGAAAATCCATACCCAAATTACTTGCTGTATATACCTTACAATAGGGCCAAAGCCAAGCGAAAAGCGGCCAGAAAGCGGCGTTGAAACCTAGTGCTGCGCGGGGTGCCAAAAAAAAGCGATTGCCATTGGATGGGATTTTATTCACCATGATCGGTCCGGACTGAGCCGGCAACCCGACAGAGGAGAAAACCATGGGTAAATCATACGCAGTCACCAAGACCATCCAGGAAATCAACGAGAAGATCAAACGCGGCAAGGCCGTGGTTCTCAATGCCGAAGAGATGATTGAGATGGTGCGCAAGAGCGGTAAGGAAAAGGCAGCTCAGGAAGTGGACGTCGTCACCACGGGGACCTTTTCTCCCATGTGCTCCAGCGGGATGCTGTTCAATATCGGGCAGAAGAATCCACCGGTGATCAAGTGTTCCAACGTCTGGTTGAACGGCGTGCCCTGCTATGGCGGCCTGGCCGCGGTGGACGGTTATTGTGGCGCTACGGAATCCACCGAGGACGATCCCCTGAACAAGGTCTATCCAGGGCAATTCAAGTACGGTGGCGGCCACGTCATCGAGGATCTGATCCGCGGCAAGGCCGTGCACCTGAAGGCCAACGGCTATGGCACGGATTGCTACCCCCGCAAGGAACTGGACAAGGACATCACCCTGGCCGACCTGCCCCACGCCTCGCTGCTCAACCCGCGCAACTGCTATCAGAATTACAATGCGGCCGTGAACCTCACCAGTCGCATCATCTATACCTACATGGGCCCCTTGAAGCCCAATGCAAGCAACTGCAACTATGCCACGGCAGGGCAGATTTCGCCCTTGTTCAACGATCCTTACCTGTCCACCATCGGCCTGGGCACGCGCATCTTCCTGGGCGGGGCCATCGGCTATGTCCTGGGCGAGGGCACCCAGCACAATCCCAAGCCCAAGCGCAACGAGCGCGGCATCCCGCTGTCCCCGTCGGGCACGCTGATGCTCAAGGGCGACATGAAGAAGATGGACGCGCGCTATGTGCGCGGCGTGTCCATCGTGGGCTACGGCTGCTCCCTGGCCCTGGGCGTGGGCATCCCCATCCCGATCCTCAACGAGGAACTGGCCTGGTTCACGGGGGTCTCCGACGCCGATATCCAGATGCCGGTCAAGGACTACGGCTACGACTACCCCAACGGCCTGCCCCGGACCCTGAAGCACGTGACTTTTGAGGAACTGAAGTCCGGCGAATTCGAGCTGAACGGCAAGCAGGTCCAGGCCGTGCCCGTGACCAGCTATTCGCGTTCTCTGGAGATCGCCAACGAGTTGAAATCCTGGATCGAGCAGGGCAAGTTCCTGCTCAGCGAGGCCCAGGAGCCCATCCCGTCCGAGTAGCGCGCACAATCAGCCTTTTCGAGGGGAACTCCTGGCAGGGGTTCCCCTTTTTGTTTTCAGGGTCCCAGAGTCCGGAGCGGACCATAAGGCTTGTGTCGATGTTGGCAAAAACGGGTGAAACAGGGCAGGATGCAGCCATGCTCACTTCCCAGCAGCGCAACAAACTCCATCGTCTGGAATACACCCTGGCGGACATCGAGCAGGGCCTGATCGCCGTGTCCGGTGGTCTGGACAGTCGCTTGCTGGCCCTTGTGGCCAGGCGCATGGAGCTCACGGTGCAGTGCGTGCATCTGGCCGGGCCGCACATGCCCCGGGTCGAGACGCGCCAGGCGCTGGCCTGGCTCGGGAACCTTGGTTTGCCCTTCAGCGTGCTGGAGGTCGACCCCTTGGTCCATCCTTCCGTGGCCGAAAATGCCCGCGACCGTTGCTACTACTGCAAGAGGCTTCTGTTTTCCGCCCTGCGCGAAACCTTCGCCCTGGCCACGCTCATGGACGGCAGCAACGCCACGGACCAGGGCGGTTATCGGCCCGGTCTGCGCGCCCTGGCCGAGTTGGGGGTCTTGAGCCCCTATATCCAATGCGGGATCAGCAAAGAGGATATAAGGGCCATGGCGTTGTTCATGGGCCTGGACAACCCCGCTCAACCCTCCAGACCTTGCCTGCTGACGCGCCTGCCCTACTTCAGCCCCCTGCGGGCCGAGGACCTGGCGTTCATCGATGGTCAGGAGGATCGCTGCCGGGAGGCGGGGTTTGAGGACTTCAGAGTGCGCCTGCTGGACGGTGAACCGGTGTTGTTTGCGCATGAGCAGCATCGGGGCCTGGCGGTGCCGCTGGGATTGATGGTCTTCTTCACGAAGAATCTGTCGGGGTATTGGGATCGGCAGGACTAGATTTACCATGAGCGGGGGCAGCCTTTGCGGTTAGGCCTTTTTCAAGAGTTCCTCGGGCCTGTGGCAAAGCGTTCAAAATTGCTGCTGGCCAGGCGCGAGGCGGCAACAAGGGCGATGCCTATTTTGTCATAGGTGAGGATTTGCTGGCGTTGAAGCAACCCCGCCAGCAGAGGATTTTCAACGCTTTGTTCGCCTGCGCGGATGAGCGATGGTGGTATTGATTCCAGGCGTCCGCCTTCGGCGGGACCAGAGGAGGTGTGGGGGGTCGGTCACTGCGCTCCCTCTCCCCCCGGGACCTCCTCTGGACTCCTCCCTCCCCCCTTTTTGAACTGCGAAATGCCTATCAGACCATAGAGGCCGTATTTCTGTTTTTTTCATTTATCCCCATATTTTGTCCTTATCGCCGGTCCCCGTCACATGCTTTGGGCGGCCTTGGTCCGCCCTCGCTGTGACTTATGGGCCGACATCATAGGGCAAGAATGAGCCCGCTAATGATCCTGGAATAATCACAAGGCCTGATGCCCCGAGAAGAGGGGCTATGGTGAGTACGACGTAGGACCATCCAGTGACGTGGGGAGATGTGGGTCCGTGTGGTCTTGCAAGCCCGGACCGGAGGCGGAACATGAGGATTGCAAAGGGAATCATTCCCTTTGCTGGGGGCGGAGCCCCGCTAGAGCAGGTCCTCGGTTACGGCGAAGGGGGCGGGCCAGTCGGGCAGCAGGGTCAGGGTCTGGCCCGTAGGCAGGATCGTCTTCCAGGCGTGGAGGACCATGCGTGGGGCGCGGTCCCTGGGGCCGTATTTGTGGTCGCCAACAATGGGCAGCCCGCGCGAGGCCAGCTGCACGCGGATCTGGTGGGTTCTGCCCGTGCGCAGGTCGATCTCCAACAGCGAGCGCCCTTCTTTGCTCGCCAGGCAGCGGGCCAGGGCCAAAGCCGCCTTGCCCGCGCCCACAACCATGCGCTGGGCACCGGGGTCGCCAACCTTGTCCAGGGCATCTTCCATGATAAGCTCCGTGCCAGGGGCCAACTCTCCCCGTACCCAGGTCAGATAGAATTTGCCGATGCCGTGCCCGGCAAAGCCCTGCTGCAATGTGCGCAGGGCCTCATAGCTGGTGGCGCAGAGCAGGATGCCCGAGGTGTCCCGATCCAGGCGGTGGGCCGGGGTGGGGGTGAAGGCGGCGTCCGGGAACTGGGCGCGCAGGCGTTCGGACAGGGCGTCGACGTGGCCGCTGCCGGGCTGCACGGGCAGGCCCGCGGGCTTGGCCACGGCCAGGATACCCTGTTCGTGGTAGAGCAGGGTCAGGGGCTCGAGCAGGGGACTGTTCGCAGGGGTCTCACCGCGTTCCTGGGCGCGGATCGGCGGGATGCGCACATCCGCGCCTGCGCAGAGGCGATCGAAGGGCTTGGCGCGCTTCTTGTCCACGCGGACTTGACCCTTGCGGATGACGCGCATCAAGAGCGATTGCGGAACGTCCGGACCCAGCCTGCGTTGCAGGAAGTTCAGCAGCTTCTGGCCGGCTTCGTCGGCGCTGACAAGGATGTGTTTGACCTCGGGCATGGACTGTTTCTACAGCACCGCGACCGGGGCGTCGAGCCACACCCGCCGCCTGAGGCTGGCGGAGGGTTGTTTGCATTTGAGGCTGGGCCAGTGTCTGTCTTGCACTCGTTGGAATCAGAACACCAAGCCAGGCCTTGCACCTTGTGGCGGGTCCGCAATGGGTTCTCCCGTCGGGCTGCCTTGGGCCCGCAGGAATCCTTGGACAGGGCTACTGGATGTACGCGGGCAGGAACAGGACCAACTGCGGGAAGAGCATCAACAGGGCGATGCACACCAGGTAGGCGACCATGAAGTAGCTGATGCCCTTGAATATCTTGTGGATGGGGGTGCCCGGGGCCATGCTGGAGACGATGAATGCGGTCACGCCCACGGGCGGGGTCACCGCGCCCATGGTGGTCACGATGGTCACCAGCACGGCGAACCAGACGGGGTCGTAGCCCATGGCCTCGGCCACGGGGAAGAAGATGGGGATGGTGATCAGCAAGAGGGCCAGGGCGTCCATGATGGCTCCGCCGATGATGTAGATCAGGCAGATGACCAGGATGACCACAAAGTTCGGGATGTCCAGCCCGGAGACCCAGTCCGCCATCTCAAAGGGCAGCCGCGTCACGGCCAAAAAGCGGCCGAAGAGCACCGCGCCCGCCACGATCATGAAGATCATGCAGGCCGTGCGTAGGGTGTCGCTCACGGCCAGGGTGAAGCGCTTCCAGGTCAGCTGTCTGGAGATCAGACTGATGACCAGGGCGATGGCCGAACCGGCGGCGCCGGCCTCGCTGGGGGTGAACAGGCCCGCGAAAAGTCCGCCCATGACCAGTCCGAAGAGCAGCAGCATCTCGATGGACCCGGGCAGGGATCTGAATTTCTCGGTCCAGGTGGTCCTTGGTCCGGCCGGTGCCCATTCCGGATGGCGGCGGCAGATGACATGCACCGTGAGCAGGAACAGGGACATCAGAAGCAGGCCCGGGATGACGCTGGCCCAGAACAGCTTGGCGATGGATTGCCCGGTTTGCAGGCCGATGATGATCAGCACCACGGATGGCGGGATGACCACGCCCAGCGTCGCGCCCACGGCCACGGAACCGGTGGAGAGCACGTCGTTGTAGTTGTATTTCTTCATCTCGGGCAGGGCCACGGTGCTCATGGTGGCCGCCGTGGCGGTGTTGGAGCCGGAGATGGCCGAAAATCCGGCGCAGGCCAGGATGGTGGACATGGCCAACCCGCCCCGGACCTGTCCGGTCCAGGTGTAGGCCGCCTTGTACAGGCGCTTGTTGACCCCGCATTGGAAGCAGATCTGACCCATGAAGATGAATAGCGGGATCACCGTCAACCCATAGGACGAGAAGACCTGCCACAGTTCCGTGCCCAGCATGCCCAAGGCGGCCTTGGTGTTGATCACGTAGCCGAAACCCAGAAATCCCACCATGCCCATGGCGAAGCCCACGGGCATGCGCAGCAGAAACAGAATGGCCAGCAGGGCCAGGATGCCCAGGATGCCCACGGTCATCAGGCTCATCAGCTTTCCTTCCAGTCGGCCAGGGATTTCAGGCTGTCGGTAAAGAGATTCAGGGCCAGCACCCCGCTGCCGAAGGCCACGGCATAGACAAAGCCGTGGAAGGGGATGGTCATGTCCTGGGACAATTCCCCGTATTCGATGAGTGAGGACCCGTAGGCGCTGGTCTTCCAGGCGATGAGGCCGAAGAAGGCGGCGCAGGCCAGATTGGTGAAGGCGTCGATATAGCGGTCCACAATCGGGGGGAACTTTCCGGCGAGCATGGTCAGGGCGATGTGCCCTTTTCTCATCTGCGTGGCGGCCAGGGCAAAGGCGCTGACAATGGCCCCGAGAAAGCCCATCAGTTCATAGGTGCCCTGGATGGGGGCGCCCATGGCCCCGCGCATGAACATGTTGGAGCAGGCCAGGATCATCATCGCCGTGAGCATCACCCCGCCAATGATGAGCAGGAGTCTGGAGAGGACCCGGCCCAGCGTGTCGAGAACATGGATCGTTGCGAGTAAGGACGTGTTCATGGGAGCCTTGGCTGGATGGAAAAACGTGCCGGAGGACTTGGCGTCCTCCGGCACGATGGAATCGTTGTCTGACTTCAGCCTAGTTGTCGTACTTGGCTTGCAGGGCCAGGGCCTCGGCCAGGACCTCGTCGGCTGGGATGCCCTTGTCCATGGCCTTCTGCTTCCAGTCGTCGATCATCACGGTCAGCTTCTGACGGGCCAGGGCGGCCTCGGAAGCGGGCAGCTCGGCGACTTCGATGCCGTATTTCTGCTTGGACCATTCCAGGGACTCGCGCACATGGGCGTCCAGGTACTGTCCCGTCCATTCGGCCTGTTCGCGGCCCAGACCATCCAAGACCTCGCGCACATCGGCGGGCAGGGCATTGTAGCTGTCCAGATTCATGATCACCGCAAAGGGGTAGACCATGAAATTGGTCACGGTCTGGTACTTGAGGTGCTCGGCGAAGTTGAAGTCCTTCAACATGTCGAAGGAGGAGAAGATGCCCTTGATCAGGCCCTTTTGCAGGGCCTCGGGACACTCGGACGCGGGCATGGACACCGGGGTCGCCCCCAGCAGTTCAAGGGCCCTGGAGGCTCCGCCCGAGGCGCGGATTTCCAGACCGCTTAAGTCGGCCAGGGATTGAATGGGCAGCTTGCACATGAAGTTCGAGGGCGCTGAGCTGAACATGGTCAGCACTTTGACCCGCTCGAATTCCTTGGGCCGGCGCTTGGCGTACAGCTCCCACAGGGCGATGCTGGCCGAGGTGGCGCTGCGAAAGCCCAGGGGTTGTTCGAAGACGCTCATCATGGGGAATACCCCGGGCTGGTAGGCCATGCTGATGCAGCCGATGTCCGCCTGGCCTTCGATGACGCCGCTCCACATGTTCTTGGCACCCAGCAGGGTGGAACCGGGATAGGTCTGGATCTGCACCTTGCCCGCGGTGCGGGTGCTCACTTCCTGGGCCCAGCGTTCCATCTGGATGCAGGGGAAGGTGGGCGCGGGCGGGAAGTTGGCGTAGGACAGGCTGACCTCGGCCGCCACGACGGGTATCGGTCCCCAGGAGACGATGGTGGTCAAGACGATGGCACTGAACAGCAGGATCAGTGTCCTGGTGGGGCCCATGGTGGGGATGGTCTTGACCTGCATCTCGTGTCTCCTGGTTGAATGGTCTTTCGGTTGCGAAGGACTACTGGGCGTCCCTGTCGACGTTGCCCTGGGTCTTGCTTATGTCCAGCGGATAGGCCGTGACCGTGGTCTTGCGGGCCTTGATGCCTGCGGCGCCGGGGTGCGTATTCAGGCAGACATAGAGGTCCTGCACGCCGTCATTGTCGATGTCGGCCAGGCCGTAGTCGGTCACGCTGCCCTTGATGCGCCGGGTCTTCCAGGCCAGGGATACGCCCACGCCATCCCAGAACAGGGAGTGGATCTCGCCGTTGGGGAAAAAGCGGTAGCTCTGCACGAACTGGGCAGCGGTGGAGATGTCCTTGTTGACCAGGATCTCATTCACGCCGTTGCCGTCCAGGTCGCAGATGATCATGCGCAGCGGGATATAGTAGTAGTTGATGTACTGGTCTTTGTAGGTGTTGAAGGCCTTGATGGTATCGGGGATCTCGAAGCCGACGGCCGAACCAGCGAACTGGTCGAAGGTCGTGGCCTGGAGGTCGAAGCGCGGGGTGTAGACCTCGATGCGGTCATCGGTGTTGACCTGCAAGACCTTGTACTCGTCGTCCTTGGTGGGCAAGAAGGTGAAGTTGAAGACATTGGAGTCCTCGGGCAGGGGCACGCGGGTGCCCAGGGCGTATTTGCCGCCGATCTTGGTCACCTGATGCACGTTGCCCACCAGGACGTTGGTCTCGGTGACCTTCTGACCCACCAGGGTGGGCTGGTACAGGGGCGGCAGGTCGACCACGCGCAGGAACAGCGGGATATGGGCCTCGCTGACCACCAGCTTGCCGGCCTTGAAATTCAGAATATAGGAATCGGCCCTCTCGGCGTAGAAACCCGAGATGATGATCTCCTGGTTTCCGTCACGGTCCAGGTCCAGCAGGTCGATGGTCAGCAGCTCGGTGCGGCCTCCGGGGTTGATCTCAGAGAGCTTGTCGAACTTTCCATCGGCCACGCGGTAGGCGTAGACCGTGTTCTCGGCGATGAAAAACATCTCGTTGACGCCGTCGTTGTCTGGGTCGCCCACGATCATCCCGCGGGAGACGAAGGGCAGGGACGGGCTGCGCCAGAGGCCGGGGGTCTCGCTGCCGCCCTGGTAGCGGAACTGCGGATTGATGTAGAATTCCTCGGTGGGGTTGGTCTCGTTGTGGATCAACTCGGGATTCATGCGGTTGGTTTGCTTGGTCTCGACCGTGGCCGTGGCCTCGGGGCGCTTGAAGACCCGGGCGTTGATGGCCTTGGAGGCCTTCTCCAGGCTGGGGATCAAGCCGCTGATGGTGGTCTGGTCGCTTTCGGGCCAGGTTCCGTCCGGGCCGGTGGTACGCACGTCAACGCTGCACTGGTCGCCCAGGATGGTCACGCTGCCCCAGACCAGATAGTCGCTGCCCACGGAGGCGCGGGCGGCTTCGGCCAGGGTGTCCGAGGCCGGGGTCTTGGTCTCGGACAGCTTGTCCTTACCGATGTGTTGGAAATGGTTCTCCCAGGTGAGCCTGGAGATCATCATTTCCTGGATACCCCGGGACAGGTAGGCATACTTGTCCGGGCCATTGATGGAAAACGGGACGACGGCGAAGGTTTTGGCGGGCTCCTGGGCCCGGGCGCTCATGGGGATAGCGAGGATGAGTGCCGTGAAAACCGCGGCCAGGATGCGGAAACAAGCCATGTATGCAGCTCCTTGTCGATGGATTGATGGACGTACATCCAATTCATAATCCAAGGCGTTTGTGAAAAGATATGTCCTAAGTGTAAAATAATGTGCAGTCCCGGAGTCTCTCCGGCTCATTCCATTAAAATGGAAGCCCCTGTGTAGCACCTTCTGCGCCGGGACGCAAAATAATCCTGAGCAGGACGATCAGGGGTAAAATCGTTGTGCTCCGTGGCATTCGAGGCTACCTTCAGCCCTGGCCAGAGACCATCGGCCAGGAGGACGAGCCGAGGAGCCATGAACGAATCTTCAGCATCACAAGGACGGACCTTCCGGCTGGCCTGCGCCCCGGAAGAGGTCGCGCTGGCCGATGAGCTGCTGGCGGCCCAGGGTTACACCTGGGTCCCCGAGCCGTTTTCTGCGTTGGCCCGGCGGGTGGTCCACGAGCCGGCTCCTTTGGGGTCAAGCCTGGCTGCCACCTTTGGCCTGATCTACATCCAGGACAAGTCGTCCATGCTCCCGCCGCTGGTGCTGGGACCGACCCCCGGCCAGCCCGTGCTGGACATCTGCGCCAGCCCCGGAGGCAAGACCAGTCTGTTGGCCCTGCTGGTGGGGCGCGATGGCTTCGTACTGGGCAACGAGCCCAATCGTTCCCGTCTGGAAACCCTGCGTCGCAACCTGCACCGCATGAACGCCGTTTCCAGCGCCACCTGCTGCGAATCAGGCGAACAACTGCCCCTGGTGGAGAATTCCTGGCCCGCCATCCTGCTGGACCCTCCCTGCTCCGGCTGGGGCACCGTGGACAAGAACCCCGGCGTGATGACCATCTGGCGCGAGGAGAAGACCGAGCCCCTGATCCGTCTGCAGCGCGAGCTGTTGACCCATGCCTCCCGTCTGCTGGCTCCGGGTGGTGCGTTGATGTATTCCACCTGCACCACCAATCCCAAAGAGAACGAGGAGCAGGCCCGTTTCGCCCTGGATGAACTGGGGCTTGTGCTCGATCCCATCACGCCGCCCGCGGGTTTTTCGGCCGACCCCACCAGTATTTCCGGCACCGAGGGTGTGTTTCGTGTGGATGGCCGGGCCTCGGACAGTCAGGGCTTTTTTCTGGCGCGCTTCAAGAAGCCCGGCAACCCCGATGACGCCGTGCGCCCCGAGACAGCCGGTCTGCCGGGGCGCCCCCTGTCCCCGGCGGAGCGGACGGCCTGCACCGAGGCCGGGGCCAACACCGACGCCCTGCCCCCGGGCGAGATGATGCGCTTCAAGGACAATGTCTTTTTCGTGCACGAGCACGCCCGGGCACTGTTGCCCGGGGACCTGCGCTGGCAGGGCTACCTGCTTGGCCGGTTTACGGGCCCGCAGTTCAGGCCCCACCCGAGGGTGCGGAACCTGTTGCCCGCACACGATCGGGCCCCGGTCCTGGACACCGCCGAGGTGGCCGAGATCGAGCGTCTGCTCACGGGCCAGAGCCTGCCCGCCCCGGGCAAGGGCAAGTTCGCCGTGCTCAGCTTCCAGGGCCGCGCCTTGGCCCGTTTGACGATCAAGGGCAGTCGCGTGCTTTGGTCCGACAAATAACAGGCTGCTGAAAAGCGCACACTTGCTGCGTTGCTGCGATCAATTCACCCCTCACGTACGGAGAGAGTACAGCTCTGCTCTCTGTATCCGTAAGACTCGAAGACTTGTCTAACGGCAAACAGGTCGCCGGGATTGAATTGATCGCGCGCCTTGCCTTTGTACCCTTTTGAGCAGCCTGCACTCTGACTTTCGATTCGTTTCTTGCGCCTTGCATCCGACCCTTTTTGAAAAACCTGCCGGAAGACCATCCATTATTGCCGTCAGCGCCGCTCAGCTCTCATCATCCGTTAGGCTCACCCTTCGCCAGCGGCTGATGGGTACCATCGTACCCTTTTGAGCCGCCTGCACTCTGACGTTCGATCCGTTTCTTGCGCCTGGCATCTGACTATTCTGGAACGGCCTGCCGCGTGACGACCTTGATTGGTTTCGTGCCTTGCCTCTGGCTCTTTTTGAGCAGCCAGCATTTGACGATTGATGAACAACCTGCACGTTGATTCTTCACAACAAGCAACGCAAATGACCTCTCCGCCCTTGTGGCGTAGGGCTTGCGGCCCACAAAAAAGCCCCCGCTTACGCGGGGGCTTTTTGTTTATCGATTGCCGAAGTTCTCGCTGTCGGGCGGAGCGGAGTTGCCGCCGCCTTCGCCACCCTGGCCATTTTCACCACCACCCTCGGAGGGTTTCGGACCGCTACGCCTGGGGCGGCGTCTGCGGCGGCGTTTGGGCTTGGTGGCCTCGCCATCGGGGCCGACCTGGCCGTTGGCGGCGGGCTGTCTCTCGGACGAGGGTTGTCTTTCGGGAGCGGCCTGTTTCTCGGACGAAGGCTGTCTTTCTGGTCTGTCCTGTCTCGGAGCACCCTCTCTCGGACCGCGTCCTCGGGGAGCGCGGTCTCTGGGGGCGCTTTCGCGAGGCGCATCATCCCTGGGCCGTTCGCCGGCCGGGGCGGGTCCCTCCGACCTGTCTCGGGGGGCGTCGTCTCCGGGAGTGCGCTCCCTGGGCTGTTCCTCGGAGCGGGCGGATCTCTCCGGCCTGCGGCCGCGTCTGCCGTCTCTGTCCTGACCTGAACGCTCGGGGGTCGGACGTGAGGCCGGGGCGGGACGGGGCGGAGCCGGAATGGGCGGAGAGACGGGGGCGACGTTCAAGGAACCCTGGTAGATGTCGTCCAGGATCATGGCCATCAGCGCCAGGCCGTCCTCGCTTTCACCCAGGGACTTGGCCAGTCCCACGGTGCGCACCAGGCGTTCGCGCTGTACGTTGTCCAGGGCGCGCAAGCGGCCTTCCAAGAGGGCGGTCATGCGCGCGCCGATGACGCCCTGGACGTCCTCGTCCGTGGGCAGGTCGCGCCTCTCGAAGTTGATCTTGTAGGTCCTGCCGATGCGTTCCAGAGCGAACTTCTCCATGACGTCCACCAGCGAGATGACCTCGCCCGAGGCCCCGGCGCGGCCGGTGCGCCCGGCGCGGTGGATGTAGACCTCGTGGTCTTCGGGGGGCTCGTACAGGAAGACGTGGGACAGGTCAGGGATGTCGATGCCCCGGGCGGCCACGTCGGTGACCACCAGAAAGCGCAACTTGCCCTGGCGGATGCGATCCAGGACCTGTTCGCGCTTGTTCTGGGCCAGGTCACCGGACAGTTCGTCGGCGTCGTAGCCGAAACGCTGCAGCACCGCGGTGATGTAGTGCACGTTCTGCTTGGTGTTGCAGAAGATGAAGGCCGAGGCCGGGTTCTCCATTTCGATGATCCGCACCAGGGCGCGGTCCTTCTCCATGGGCTTGACCTCGTAATAGGAATGCGGGGTCTCGGCGATATGCACGTTGGAGTGCGACAGGCTGAGCAGCTGGGGTTCGACCATGAAGTCCCCGGCCAGGCGCATCACGTGCGGCGGATAGGTGGCCGAGGTCATGAACATGTTGACCCTGCCGCTGGGCAGGTAGCGTTGGACCTGCTTCATGTCCTGATAGAAGCCGATGGACAGCATGCGGTCAGCCTCGTCAAAGACCAGAATCTGGATGCCTTCCAGGGTCAGGGAGCGGCGCAGCAGATGGTCCAGCACGCGGCCCGGGGTGCCCACCACCAGGTGAGCGCCCTCGCGCAGGGCGTCCAGCTGCGGGCCGTAGCCCGTGCCGCCGTATACGGAAGCAACGCGCATCCCGCTGTCGCCAGCCAGGAGCTGGGCCTCGCGGGCCACCTGCTGTGCAAGTTCACGGGTGGGGACCAGCACCAGGGCCTGGCATTGGGCCTTGGCGGTGTCCACGCGGTGCATGATGGGCAACAGGAAGGCGCCGGTCTTGCCGCTGCCGGTGCGCGACTGGATCATCAGGTCGCGCTTGGCCATGAGATAGGGCATGGCCAGGGCCTGCACGGGCATCAGCTTGTCCCAACCGGCCTTGATGCAGGCCTCACGCAGGTTCTCGGGCAACTGCTCCAGGGTCATTTCGGATAAGGCGTTGTCGGGGGTCTTCACCGCGTCGGGAGCGGCGGCGGCGAACTTCTGGGTGTAGGAGGCCCGCTCGACCATGGGAGCCTCAGCGGCCACGGTCTCTTCGGGTTCTTCCTCGAATTTAAATTCCATTTCCGGTTCGTCGGCTTTGGGCGGGGCGACCACGGGGGGCTTGGGCCGGGGGGCCGGCTTGGGGCGCGGAGCGGGCCGAGACCGGGGCTTGGGAGCCGTAGTGGGTTCGGGAGTAAACTCGTCCCTGAGGACCGGAGTCTGTTCGGAAGCCACGCTGGGAGCCTGTTCGGAAGCTTGGGCCTCGGTTTCGGAATGCTCCTCTGTCAGTAGCTGTTCCTCGGTCTTGGGCTTGGACCGGGGCCGTCTCTTGCGAGGTGGGCGCTTCCTTTTTTCAGGGGCAGAGGCCTGTTCGCCTTGGGAAGGGGTGGTCTCGACGCTGTCCGCAGCCCGCACGGCCTCTTCGGGCCGGGGCTCCTGCGACTCGCTCTCGGGCCCTTGCTGGGGGCGCGTGGGCTTTTTCGGGGAGCCCGCTTTCTTGGGGCTCAACCCAAAAATACTACCTTTTTCTGTCATGTGTCCTGTTTCCTCCTTGGACGTTTTGGCACTTCATCCCCTAGTCTGCCACGGTTCGCGCGCTTTGGCTAGTCGCAGCTCTCGGGCGGCCTTGCCGGGGGTGGAGATTCATGGGTTGCTGGTTGGCGTAGCCATCCTGGTCTGTTGACAAATCGTCATCATCTTGTATTGCGAATTGCAGGAGGTGCTCCATGCCGCGTAAAGTCCGATCCGTGAGGGTCCCCGAAGAACTGGAACAGCTTGATCTGTCGGGGATCGTCCATGAGTGCGAGCGTTATCTGCGTGATCTGGAAAGTGCCACCCTGTTGAAAATGGAAGGCAAGCCCGAGGCCGCCGAGGCGCTGATCAAGACCCGCCGGGCCGATCTGGGCCGTAAGATCGGGCACAAGGTCTGGGAGGCCCGGGTGGCCTTTGGCGAAAAGCGTCGCGCCACGAGCGAGGCGGGCGGCAAATCCTGAGTGGCTCCAGAGGGGGGGCTTGCGTTCAGTTCCTTCCAGCAGCTGAGGGGTCCTTCTTTTCAGGCTTGTTGGAATCAGCAGTTCATTTCCTGACGGCCATTCAGGGCAGCTGCGCCACGAGCGGCAGCTCCGGCAGCACGCTCTCGGCTATGAGTTCACTGTGCACCTTTTGGGTGCCGGGCAGGCCCCGGGTCTCCTCGGTCTTGACCAGCAGGCCGTCGGAGAGGCGGTACCAGTAATAGGACTTCCAGAACAGACCCTGGATACCGGGCACGGTGTATTTGTACTTCACAGCCTCGCAGGGAGCGCCGGCGATGGTCAGGGTCTCGGTCTCCTGGCGGAGGGCCACCAGTTTCACCACACGCTCTTCCTCGGGCTTGGTCATGTAGAATTCGCTTTCTTGCTGTCCGGTCAGGACCACATCACGCAGCAGCAGTACGGACCCGAACCACAGGCCGTCAACCTCGAACCCTTTGTCCATGGGCTTGCCGTCTAGTGTGCCCGTGAGCCGCAGGGACCTTCCCTCGCGGCGGAAGGTCAGGGTGTCGCCTTTGGCCGGGTTGTCGTAGTCCTCAAGCAGGGTGTTCAGCTTGTGGTCGGTGACGATGACGCGCTTGATACCCTGGTTGAAGAGCTGGATGCGGTAGCCGTTCGCGGTCTTGTCGATCAGGTATTCCTTGCTGGACGAGGTGTCGCCCGTGCGTTCCGCGTAGACCAGGCGCACCGACGCCCCGCCAAAGGCCGTGGCTGGGGTCGCGCCGATGGCGCACAGCGCGCAGCAGACCAGAGACAGGATACAGACACAAAGCAGATTGCGCATACGGTTGTTGCTCCAAAGGACATGCGCCCGGAGAGAAGCAACCGGGCTGTGCAGAGGGATGCGTACCGCAGCCCGGTTTGTCAAGTTTGGCTGTCTTGTCTTAGCCGGTTGAGGGTCATGTTTTGCGCATAAGCTGTTCAAAAATGTACGAGTGCAAGACACAAAAGAGAGCCAAGGCCGAAGCGTACTTCCGTACGTGAGGCTTTGGCTCTCTTGAAGTAACGAAGCAATTGTGCGTTTTAGGGCAGCTTTGCTTAGCCGTTGTCGGTGGAGAACAAAGCCATAAACCTGCGGTCAATGGTGTCCTTGAACCAGAAGGCCGGTTTGCCGCCGAAGATCAGTCCCCATTTCATGAAGATGCCCGTGCCGTCGCCCAGGTTGAAGATCAGCAGGTATTTCCCGCCCGGGTCGAAGGGCATCAGCGGCTGGCCATTCAGTTGGGCCGAGAGGTTGTGCACCAGCACGGGATGCTGGCGCACCGCGTAGACCCCGACCTTGTCCAGGGGCTGGTCCGTAAAATGGATGCAGTCGCCTCCGCCGAAGATCTCGGGATGCTGGGCGCTCTGCAGGAAACGGTTCACCGCGAGCCCTCCGTCGGGTCCGGTGGTCAGGCCGCTGTCCGCGAACAGGGTCGGCGGGCGCACTCCCAGAGCCAGGAAGATCACATCGGCCTTGTGCTCGTCGCCGGATTGCAGGATCACCCTGCCGGATTCGGCCCGGTGCACGTAGCCCGCCTCCAGCACATTGATGCCGCGTCTGGCGAAGTTGGCCAAGGCCATGGACCGGATCCTTTCGGGCAGATTGCGCAGAAATTTCTTGCCCGCGAAGACCGTGACCTCGGGGCTGCGGCCATCAACCCTGACGGAGCGGGCATTCCCGGCCACCTCCAGGGCCGCCGGACCGCCTCCCACCACGGCCACGCGCACGGGACCCTGTTTCAGGAGGGTCTCGATGCGCTCGCGTCCGAACCACAGGTTCTGGATGGGCTTGACCGTGAGCACGTCCTTGCTCTGTGGCGGGGTCTCATCGGGCGTGGGAATCACGCTGCCCGCATTGAAGGACAAGACGTCGTAATCCACGGTGCCCCCCGAGGCCAGAAGCACGGTGCGCGACGCGGCGTCCACGGAGACCATGCGGTCCTCGACGAAGGTGCCGCCCCGGGCCTCGACCATGGCCTTGACCGGAAAGCGGATCTGTTCGGGGCTGTATGTCCCCCCCAGCACCCCCGGACCCATGCCCGAATAATAATGCTGCGGGGTGGGGTTGATCAGGGTGACCTGATGGCCCTGTGCGATGATCTTGGCGGTATCAAACAGCACACCCGCGTGGGCGTGGCCGCCGCCGATGAGTACGAGATGTCCCATAAGCCAGACTCCTTTGCTGAATCTGCTTATTTGTAACGGAAGTTGCGCCCGAGGCAAACAGTTTTGCGAACATAGGGCATCACTGGGCCAGCCACTGGGGGCGTAACCTGCGGCGCAGGTCCGTCCCGGTCCACGAAAAACCCCCCGCCTTCATGCCGAAGGCGGGGGGTGGAGTGTCATTCTTCCGGGAGGTTGCTTACAGAGCCTGATCCGGGGTGATGCTCTTGATGCCGAAGGCTTCGCCCACGGCCGGACAGGTCAGGATGCCGTCCTTGGTGTTCAGGCCGCGCAGCAGCGCGCCGTCGGCCTTCAGGGCATCCAGGCCCTTGTCGGCCAGCTTGATGGCGTAGGGCAGGGTCTGGTTGGTCAGGGCGAAGGTCGAGGTGCGCGGCACGGCACCCGGCATGTTGGTCACGCCGTAGTGCACCACGCCGTCCACCACGTAGGTGGGGTCCTTGTGGGTGGTGGGCTTGATGGTCTCGATGCAGCCGCCCTGGTCGATGGCCACGTCCACGACCACGGAGCCTTCCTTCATGGTCCTGATCATGTCGGCGGTGACCAGTCTGGGGGCCTTGGCGCCGGGGATGAGCACCGCGCCCACCAGCAGGTCGGCGTAGGCCACGGCCTTGCGGATGTTGGGCTCGGTGGAGGTGATGGTCATGATGCGCCCGGCGAACACGTCGTCCAGGTACTGCAGGCGGCGGTGGTTGATGTCGATCATGGTCACCTGCGCGCCCAGGCCCATGGCCATCTTGGCGGCGTTGGTGCCGACCACACCCGCACCCAGCACCACCACGGAGCCGGGGGCCACACCGGGCACGCCGCCCAGCAGGATGCCCCGTCCGCCCTGGGGCTTCTCCAAGAAGCGCGCGCCCTCCTGGGTGGCCATGCGGCCCGCGACCTCGGACATGGGGGTCAACAGCGGCAGGGAGCCGTCGGGCAGTTGCACGGTCTCGTAGGCGATGGCCGTGGTGCCCGCGTTCAACAGGGCCTCGGTCAGTTCCTTCTCGGCGGCCAGGTGCAGGTAGGTGAACAGCAAGAGGTCCTTGCGCAGGAACTTGTATTCCTCGGCAATGGGCTCCTTGACCTTGATCACCATCTCGGCGCCCCAGGCCTGCTCGCGAGTCACGAGCTTGGCGCCGGCGGCGGTGTATTCCTCGTCCTTCAGGCCGCTGCCCAGACCGGCACCGGCCTCGACCAGCACCTCGTGACCGCGGCGGACCAGGGTCTCCGCGCCGCCGGGGGTCATGGCCACACGGTTTTCCAGGGTCTTCACTTCTTTGGGCACTCCGATGATCATGGCTGCATCCTCGCTTATCTTAAGAGACTATTGATTCACTGTCCGCGCACCAGGGATCATCCCCGGTCGCCGGTTACTGCCTATTTGAAGAAATGCTCACGCACCGCGTGCGGCAGCGGAACCCATTTGCGTTTGGCCTTCATGACCACAAAGGACTCCGAGGAGCTGACTCCGCCCACGCTGGACAGGTCGTCGTTGATGAAGGTGTAGAGGTCGTCGGTGCCCTGGGTGAGCACAATCTCGGCCACGATGTCGTAGCGGCCCGTGACCACGGCCACCCAGTTGACCCGGTCCAGTCCGGCGATGCGTTCCATCATGTCGTCCATCTTGCTATGGGTGGCGACGTTGATGCCCACCAGGGCGATCTCCAGGCCTTTGACCTTGAAGGGGTCCACCAGACCGGCGATTCTGAGTACGCCGGCATTGATCAGATTTTTCATGCGTGAGCGCGTGGTGGGGCTGGTCACGCCCAGGCGTTCGGAGACCAGCCCCACCGAGAGTTGACCGTCCTCGGCAAGCACCGAGAGCAGCTTTTTGTCCTGGGGACTCAAATCGAATTGCTGGTCGTTGCCCATACCTTGCCCCGCTGGTTCTGAGGGTCGCGGATTATTCAATGCGAAAAAACCGTCTTCTGTTTCTATCTAATTGGGAAATAACATGTCAATAATTTTCCTTTGTCCCCGGCTTTTCGGGCAGCGGGGAGAGACTCCTTTGCAAGGCCGTTTTTTTTTGAGATACAAAGGAATGATTATCTCAGTGAAATGTTTCGCCACATTGGCCAAGTTTCAGCCAAAGGATTCCGATGGCTTTGAGCTGGGGGACGGGACCAGCGTCGCCGGGCTCATTGAGGTCCTGGGCATCGACCCCGCAGAGGTCAAGATCATCTTTTTGAACGGCAAGCACCGTGCGCCCGAGGCAATCATCGCCCCGGGGGACCGCGTTGGGTTGTTCCCGGCCGTGGGCGGAGGCTGATGGTGCCCGAGCGCGAGGCCTTTGCGAGGCGCTCCGAGGCCCTGGCCCTGGACGCCAGGCGTCCGGATGGTGTCGCCTACCGCAGCCTGCCCGAGGATGGCGGGGCGGTTCTGGCCCGCGAGTTCGGCCTGGCCCTGCGCGAGGTCCAGGCCCGCTGCCTGGATGCGGGCATCGTGCCCGAGCGTTACGCCCGCAACCTGACCACCCATTCCCTGTCCGAGCAGGCCCGGTTGCTGCGTAGCCGGGTGGTGGTCGTGGGTCTGGGCGGTCTGGGCGGCCATGTGTTGGAGATACTCTGCCGCATGGGCGTTGGCCGCATCAGCGCGGCGGACGGCGATCTCTTCGAGCAGAGCAATCTGAACCGTCAGTTGCTGTCGTCCTCCCTGACCCTGGAGCGGACCAAGGCCACGGCCGCCCTGGAGCGCGCCCGGCTGATCAATCCGGCAGTGGAGCTGCTGGCCGACGGTGTGTTTTGGGATTTTGAGGACATGGAAACTGTCCTGGCCGGGGCGGATCTGGCCGTGGACGCCATGGGCGGGCTGGACGATCGTCCGGCCCTGCAACGCGCCGCTGCCGGGGCCGGGGTGCCGCTGGTCACGGCGGCCATCGCGGGCATGAGCGGCTATGTGGCAACGGTGCTGCCCGGACAAGTCGGCCCCGCGACCCTGTTCGGCACGGGTGCGGCCGCCGAGGATAGCCTGGGCAGTCCGGCCCCGTCCGTGGCCGTGGCCGCCAGCCTGCAATGCGCCGAGGCCCTGGGTATCCTGTGCGGCTGGGCCCCGACCTTGGCGGGCAAGATGCTGATCTTCGATCTGGCCGACATGACCTTTGAAACCATGCAAATCGCTTAGAAGGGGCCGTCTGCGGCGTTGCTGCAAAAAAGAGGTGATCTTACGCATGCTTAATAGGCTGCGATCGCGCAGTTCAGCCCCGACCCAAATCCTACTGGCCCAACAGCCCCGTTCGTATCCCATGCCCCGCGCCGTCCTCTCAATCCCACACCTTCCCTCGGGGCATCAGGCGTAAGCCGTGCGGACCAAGGCCGCACGAGCGAAACAGCCAGGCCCGGCAACAAGTGGGGCGCAACGATAGAAAGACCTTTGCTTCACAAGGGAATAATCGGCTGGAAATAAGGAGAATATCGACTCAAAGGGGGGAGGGAGGAGTCCAGAGGAGGTTCCGGGGGGAAAGGGAGCCTTGCGACCATCCACCCACACCTCCTCTGGTCCCGCCGAAGGCGAACAGAACAAAATCAAACCACCAACGCAGTCCCGCGCAGGCGGGCAACCAAACCCTCTGGTCCCGCCGAAGGCGAACAGAACAAAATCAAACCACCAACGCAGTCCCGCGCAGGCGGGCAACCAAACCCTTGGTCCTGCTGAAGGCGACCAGCATTAATTCAAAACCACCAAGGCAGCCCCGCGCAGGCGTCCTGGGTTTAGGGTGCCCATCATCCCGCGACGGCGGCGTTACTGTAAGCAGGGCAAAATCTCGCGTATGCCTTAATACGCATAAACCCCGTCAACGGCGGTCAACCCTGGCGCAGGCCGCGCAAGAACGCGATGCGCGCCTCGGCGTCCAGTTCGGTGTTGGGCGTCGTCAGTCGCGTTAGGGCGGCCACCTGATTGCCGCGCGGTGTGACCGTGGGCGTCAGGGTCAGGGTCTGGGCGGGCAGGGTCGCCAGGGTCAGTTGCCACAGCCCGCCTTGGCGGGTCCAACTGCATCCGGGTTGCAGGCGGCCCGCCAGAGTTCCGACGGTCAGCCCCGGGACCCCGAGATAATCGCCCTGTGCGTTCTGCGCCACCACGGGCAGTTCCAGAAAAGCCTCGTCGGGCTCTGGCCTTGCGCCCGGCTGCGGTTCCGGCCCCAAGGGTTGCAGGGCATAGCGTTCGTATTCGCCCGTGCGGGTGCGGATGCGCACCACGCGCTGCGGTTGGCCTGGAGCCTGGGGCGCTGGTTCCGCAGGCCGTGTCGGTCGCTGTGCCCGCTGCATCGGCGGGGCTTGATCATGTCCAGGAACGACCCTGTTCCTGAGTTGTTCCCCGGCGGAGTCGTCGCCCCGGGGTGCGGCGTCGGCCCGAGGGGGCGCGTTGGCTGGTGCGGGCGGGACCTCTGCGGCCTGATGTTTCAAGGCCCGCAGTTCCTCCAGCAGTCTCGGGTGGCCGTGCATCTGGTCCAGCCGTTTCTCCAGCCGCTCCAACCGTTCGGCGGTGCGCTGCTGGCTGCGGACCAGTTCCGCCATGTTGCGGGCCAGGTCGGAGAGCAACCCCTTGTCCGCACCACCCTGCATCGCTTGCCCGCTCCTGCTGCGCCCCGCCCTGGGCAGGACCTGTTCCAGGCGCTCGCGCACCTCGTCGCTGGAGAGCCCGGCCAGGTACCCGTCGTGGATCACCCGGCAGGCGTCCAGGGCCTCGGGCGCAAAGCGCAGAGGTTTGCCCCGGGTCAGCAGCGGCAGGGATGTGGGGAATTTTCGCCGCCAGCTTTTGATGGTGGCCACGGAGACACCCAGTGCCGAGGCAAGGTCTTTATATGTGTGGCAATCGTTATTCATCGGTATCGCATTCATCCATTGAAACAAGGTTCATAATTGCAACGGTATTCAAATCGACATCCGGGGTCAAGGGCCTGTGCTGCTGCTCGGGCCATCTGCCCCATGCCCTTCTCGTGTCTTTGGCCCGGACGTTCTCTCTCCCCGCCATGCACCCGGGTTGACTCTTCAGCGTCCTGAAATTCTTGCTTTTAGCAGGGCAGGTGTGCAAAGCATTGCCCATGACTCATCATCTTTGGGCTGATATCGTCACTGGCTGCGTGCTGGGGTTCTGGGCAGGGATGTCTCCCGGGCCGCTGCTGACCCTGGTGGTCACCGAGACCGTGCGCAACGGCACGGGCGCCGGACTGCGCGTGGCCGCCGCGCCGCTGATTACCGATTTTCCCATCGTGGCGCTGTCCCTGCTGGTGCTGGCGCAGCTGGCGCACTCCGCCGGGGTGCTGGGGGTCGTGTCTCTGGCCGGGGGCTGTTTCATTCTCTATCTGGCCTGGGAGACCTGGAAGGCCAAGCCCCCGCAGCCCATGCAGCAATCCGATCTCTCCCGTTCCCTGAAAAGGGGGGTGATCACCAATTTCCTCAGTCCGCATCCCTATCTGTTCTGGATTACTGTGGGCTCCCCGCTCTTGCTCAAGGGCTGGCAGCAAGGTCCCGCAGGCCCCATCCTGCTGTTGGCCGGGTTCTATTTCTGTCTGGTGGGGGCCAAGATTTCCGTGGCCCTGCTGGTGGGCCGGTCCAGGGATTTTCTCCGGGGCCGGGTCTATACCCTGGTCTTGCGTTTCATGGGCGTGGTGCTGGCCCTGTTCGCGCTGCTGTTCTTCAGGGACGGCTGGCGGCTGTTGACCGCCGGGGCCTTGTAGTGACCCGGTATGCTGCCCTTGCAACGAGCAGGTGACTTCCTTCCAGGGGCGATTCCTTGAGCTGTTCAGGGCGTGACCAGGCCACGCAGAGCCTTGGTATCTGTGTGTATTTTAGGTTAATTGTTCCAGGATGTTTGCGTAATACCTGAAAACGATTTATGGGAAATCCATGTCGCAGCCCAGGATTCTCATCGTTGATGACAGCATCACCATCCGCAAGGCCCTCTTGAAGCAACTCAAGAACCTCAATGCTGACGTGACGCAGGCCGTTGACGGGGCCAAGGGGCTGGAAGCCGCCCTTGGCGGAGAGTTCGATCTGATCATCTCCGATGTGGACATGCCGAACATGAACGGCTTCGACATGTGCCAGAAGATCAAATCCGACCCCAATAAGGGCTCCACCCCGGTGTTGATCCTGAGTTCCCGTGACCGCGACGAGGACATCGAGCGCGGTTTCAGCGTCGGAGCCGACGGCTATCTCACCAAATCCGGGGGCCAGGGCGAGTTTTTGCTCAACGTCCGGGATTTTCTGGACAAGATGGATATCATCCGCGATCGGCGAATCTTGGTGGTGGATGATTCGGTCCTGATTCGCAAGAAGGTCGGCAACAGCCTGCTCAAGGCGGGCTACAAGGTCGTCGAGGCCGAGAACGGGCGCCAGGCCCTGGAAGTCCTCAATTCCGAGATCAAGATCGACGTGATCATCAGCGACATCGACATGCCCATCATGGACGGCCTGCAGTTGGCCAAGGCCCTGCAATCCAGCCCGCGGCTCAAGGCCATTCCCCTGCTCGTCATGAGTTCCCACGACGAGCGCGCGTTGATCCGGCGCATGTATCAGCTGGGCGCGGCGGCCTATATGGTCAAGCCCTTCAGCATGGAGCAGCTTGAGCATACCGTGGAGAAACTGCTCTCCGATCATTTCCAGAATCTGTTCCTGGAAAAGGAGCGCCTGCGCCACGAGCACAGCCTGATGCTCAGTTCCATCACCAGTCTGATCCAGGCCTTGGAGGCCCGCGACGTTTACACCCGTGGCCATTCCGAGGCCGTGGCCGAGATCGCCGTGGGCATGGGTACGGTCATGGGCTTTGACCCGGACGAGTTGGAGAGCCTGGAGATTGCAGCCCGACTGCATGACCTGGGCAAGATCGGCATTCCGGACAGCGTGCTCCTGAAGCCCGGGAAACTGACGGTCAACGAATACGAGATCATCAAGACCCACCCCACCATCGGCGCGGGGATCTTGCGGCCCATCCCCAGCATGGCGCAGATGATCCCCGCGGTGCTCTCGCACCATGAGCGCATGGACGGCGGGGGCTATCCCCAGGGCCTCAAGGGTGGGGATATCCCGCTCTGGGCGCGGATCATCGCCGTGGGGGATATCTATCATGCCTTGACGAGTAATCGCCCCTACCGTGATCCCATGCCCGAGGAGCGCGTGTTGCAGATCATCGACGACGCCAAGGTCGGGCATCTCTGTCCGGACTGCGTGGGCGTGTTTTTGAAATTTATCGAGCAATAGTATGTCTTGGTGAGGGGTTCCCCCTCGCGACTCCCCCACTCCCTTTTTGTTGAAGAATGAGTTTGCTGCCCGCCTGCGCGGAGCTGCGTTTTTTGATTGAGCTTGCTTTGTTCGCCTGCGGCTGGTCCTTGGCCGCCTGCGCGGAGCTGCGTTATTGGTATTGAGTTTGTTCTGGTCGCCTTCAGCGGGACCAGAGGAGGTGTGGGTGGACGGTCGCGTTGCTCCCTTTCCCCCCGGAACCTCCTCTGGACTCCACCCTCCCCCCTTGAGTCGGTTATTCATTCTTTCCAGCCGCTTTTGTCTGTGTATTGTAGGGGCATTTCTGTCGTTGTGATCGGCTCGTTGCCGGGGCGGGCTGTTTCGCTCGTGCGGCCTTGGTCCGCACGGCTCACGCCTGATGCCCCGATGGGGGGTGTGGGATTGAGAGGACGGATGGAGGCCAGGGGAACTGAATGGGGCTGAGTGATCGGGGGGATGAGGATTGGTGGCTGAACGGCGCGATTGCTGCGGGGCGGTCTTGCCCCGCCCCTTGAATCGCGGATGTTCAGACGGGGACGGAAAGAAGGAAAGAAACAGAATAGCCGCTATAAATGCCTTTCGACCGGGCGTTCAGAAGGGCGCGGAGGCGAGGCGCGTCGAAATATTGTCGCTATTTGGCAGGGTGGTTGGGAATGTGCGGAGGCAAGGCGCAAAACTGAATCAAGGCCGACGCGTATCAAGGAATACGCGAGGGTTTGATTCAGTTGAAGCAACGCCGCATACGTGCCTTATCGGCCACCCTGCCCTAGAAGCCGAACTGTTGGTACTGCTTGTCCTTGCGATTGATCAGCTGCATGTAGCGGTAGTTGCCTTTCAACTGGGCCGCCTCGAACATCTGCAGACCCTTGCCGTGGCAGCGCGGGCAGGCCTCGATGGGGATCTCGATGCCCACGGACAGCGGATTGACCGTGGACCAGGATTCGATCTTCACCACCCCCGGGCAGTTGTCGCAGAGCAGCACGGACTCCACCTGGGATTCGCTGATGTTGTCGGTGTCGTAATAGACGTCCTTGTGGCGCACGAAGAACCCTTCGTGAAACTCACCCTTCATCTTGTCGCGCGGCGGGTTGAAGTACAGCTCGCGCACCTCGTCCGAGAGCCGCTTGATGTAGTCCGTGGTCTTTTGCGGCTGGCGCAGGGCCTCGGCATTGAAGTTGGGCTCGCGTACCCCGGAATAGTCCACCCCGGCCATGGCCAGGCAGATGCCCAGGTTGACGTAGGGCAGCGCGCCCTGGATGGCGTAGCCGCCCTCCAGCACCGCCAGGTCCGGGTTGAGCTTCTCGTTGAGCAGGGCATAGCCCTGGGCCGAGAAGTTCATGTTGGTGATGGGGTCGGTGTAGTGGTTGTCCTGCCCGGCGGAGTTGATCACCAGGTCGGGCTTGAAGTGCTCCAGGATGGGCAGGATGGTGTGGTCCACCACGTGCAGAAAGCCCTCGTCGCTGGTGCCCGGGGGCAGCGGGATGTTGATGGTCTTGCCCAGGGCGCCGGGGCCGCCCAGGTCCTTGGGGAAACCCGTGCCTGGAAACAGGGTGCGCCCGTCCTGGTGCAGGGAGATGAACAGGGTATTGGGATCGTGCCAGTAGATGTCCTGGGTGCCGTCGCCGTGGTGGCAGTCGGTATCGATGATGGCCACGCGCTTTTGGCCGTAGTTCTCGCGTATCCACTCCAGCATCACGGCTTCGATGTTCATGTTGCAGAAGCCGCGGTTGCCGTGCACGAATTTCATGGCGTGGTGGCCCGGGGGCCGCACCAGGGCGAAGGCCTTCTCCTCCTCCTTTTCCATGACCAGGCGCGCGGCCTTGATGGCCCCGCCCGCGGAGATCAGGTGCGACTTGGTGACCACGCTGGCCACGTCGGGCAGGCAGAAGTGCACCCGCTCCACGTCTTCGTGGCAGGCGACATCGGGCTTGTATTCGGTGATGCCGTCGATGTCGTACAGGCCCTCCTCACGCAACTGGTCCTGGGTGTAGAGCAGCCGCTCCTCCCGCTCGGGGTGCGTGGGGCTGATGGCCCAGTCGTAGGCCGGGAAAAAGACGATTCCCAATCTATTCTTTGCTTCAAGCATTTTGGGTCTCCTGGGGCGTTGAAATTCTCCCGCTGAGGTTGTTGCTTCGGGGCGCGTCGACCTTCGTGTATGCGCATATACACGTCAGCCCGCCGCGCCCCTTGCGCCTACTCAGCGTGATTTTTGAACGCTCCAAATAAACTTGGTCGGATGATTCCCAGATTCCACGGCAAACTTGGTGCGAAGTCAACAGCATATGCAATGAGTGGCGGGTTCGGATGGGTGAATGGCTGAGGGGGCAATGAGATTTCAGTTCTCCAGGTAGCAGTCTTCTGCACAGCCGCACGCCCTTGGTCGGGGCATCAGGCCGCGAACCGGGCGGACCATGGCCGCCCGAGTGGAGCGGCCAGCCCCGGCAACACACCGCGCATTTCAAGAAAGACAAAGCCCCGCCAATCTATAGCTGGCGGGGCCTGATAGCCTTTTAGCCTTGACTCAAGGGGGGAGGGTGGAGTCCAGAGGAGGTTCCGGGGGGAAAGGGCGCGTCCGCGACCGTCCACCCACACCTCCTCTGGTCGCGCCGAAGGCGGACGCCTGGAATCAACGCCATCAGGGCCTAACCGCGTAGGCGGGCAAACGTCGATATTCTCCCGCAGCGGCCCGGTCTGATGCCTTTGCAGGCAGGCGGCCCAGCAGACGAATCTTTTTGGAGGATGCGCCCGAAGACTTTTGCCCGATCAGGGGCTGGTGAATTTAGGGGAGGCGACGGTGGCGGCGCATGAGCCACTCCCGCCCCTAAACCCCCCGCAACGTCAGCAGCGTGACCTCGGGCGGGCAGCCCAACCGCATCGGCATGACGTGGCCCACGCCGCGGGTGGTATATACCTGCCGCTCGGTGCCCTGCACGCGCGCCAGCCCTTCTGGATAACGCCTACCCATGGGCGGCAGTACCAGCGCCCCCAGCAGCGGGAACTTGACCTGGCCGCCGTGGGAGTGGCCCGACAGCTGGAGCGGCAGCAAGCCCCCGGTCTCGCGGGCCAGGATGTCCGCGTAGTCGGGTTCGTGGACCAGGGTCAGGGTGAAACCCTGGTTCGGGACCCCGGCAAAGGTCTTGTCCGGGCTGGGGGTGTCGTGAAAATACTCGGCCAGACCGGCCAGATACAGCGTCTCACCATTGATGGACAGGGAACGGGACTCGTTGACCAGGGCGTCGATGCCCTGGGCCTCCAGAGCCTGGCGCACTTTGGCCATGCCTCGGTGGCCCGCCCAATAGTCGTGGTTACCCAGCACGGCGAAGGACCCGTGGACCGGGGTCAGGATGGAGAGGATATCGGCGCAGGCAGGGGCCAGGGCGCTGTCACTCTCGATGAAGTCGCCCAGGTGGAAGACGATGTCGGGCTGTTCCTGGGCCAGTAATTGGGTGGCGGCCCTGATGTGAGACGGTTGCATGGTCGCGCCTGCGTGCAGGTCGGCCATCAGCCCGATGCGCAGGCCTTCCAGACCCGGCGGCAACCCGGGCAGCGGGACCTCCAGGCGTTCGACCACGGTCTGGTAGGCGTTGTGATAGACCCTCAGGCCGCCCACCAGGGAGGCCGAGGCCCCGATTCCGGCCATCTGGAGAAAACGTCTGCGGGTCAGTTGCATGGAGTTCCTAATACCCTAAGGATGTTCAGCGGCCAAGTGCCCAAGCGCTTGGCAATGCCTCCAAGGCCAGGCGTTGCTTATCTGGCGGCCCAGGATTTATTTCCTGGTCATGTCCCCCAACTGGATCTTCAGGGCGTTGATGGATATCCGGATCTCGCGCAACGACTGCAACAGCGAACCCGTGAGCAGAATCAGGCCCACGGCGAACAGGGCTTTGCCCGCTTGCTGTAAGCCCAGGAATAGGGCGAAAATGCTGAGCACAAAACACAAAAGCACACCCACGGACAGCCCTGCATGGAGCGCAGCAGTTCCACGCGGCGGTTCAGGCTGTCGATCTGCTCGCGGATGCGCGTGTCCTGGCTTTCCAGATAGCGCTGGTGCAGGTTCCGAATCAGCGAGGCCAGGCCCAAAAAGCGGTTGGTGTAGACCAGCAGCACCAGGGTGATGGCCGGAAACATCAGGGCGGGGGTTGTCAGGGTGATATCCATGAAAGGCTTCCCCTCTGTTGCTTGTTTGTGTGTTCAACCAATTTCTGGGTGCACAAACAGGGAAAATGACGCCGCTTTACTCAAAAGTCAATTCTCTGTTAGGTTGTAACCTTGCGTGAACCGGCATCAGGGTATCACCGGGGGGTAGGTTCAGGGATGACGGCCAGGAAAAAGGACCACGACGTTTCAGCCCTGCTCGCACGGATTGTGGCGTTGCGTGAACAGCTCGACGACGCCGAGACCCAGGCCGCCGTGGCTTGCGCCGGGGGCATGTCCGTTGACGAGGCCGCGCGCAAGTTCCGCTTCATCGCCGATTCGTCCCGCGATTTCATGACACTCATCAACTCGGACTACGAGTACGAGGCGGCCAACGAAGCCTATCTGAAAGCCGTTGGGTTTTCGCTGAAGGAGGTCATAGGCCGGAGCGTTTACGACGTTTGGGGGGCTGAGGTCTTCGAGGAAGCCATCAAGCCCTTCATGGACAGGGCTCTGGCGGGCGAACATGTGGGCTACGAGACCTGGTTCAACTTTCATTCCCGGGGCCGGGGCTATTACGACGTCACCTATTCCCCGTATCTTTCCGACGGCGGCGAGATCACTCATGTGGCCGTCATCTCCCACGACATGACCCAGTGGAAGCTGGCCCGGGACGCCCTGAATCTGGAGAAGCACAAATTCAAGTCCATCGTGGAGACCATCCCGGATCTCATCTACCGCCTGGACAGCGATGGTCGCATCACCTTCGTCAACCGGGCCGTCAGCAACTATGGCTACACCCCGGAGGAACTCCTGGGCAGGCATATCCTGGAGCTGGTGCACCCCGAGGACCGCAAGCAGGCCAAGCACCGGGTGGACGAGCGCCGCACCGGAGACAGACGCACCAGCAGTCTGGAGCTGCGGCTGCTGACCAAGGCCGGGACCCCTGTGGACATGGAGCTGCGCACGGATAGCCTCGCGCCCGAGCCGGTGCTGCTGTTCAACGCCGAGGGGATCTATGAAGGGTTGAAACCCGTTCCTCGGGCCTTTGCCGGGACCCAGGGCCTGGCCCGCGACGTGACCGAGGCCCGTCGGGCCGAGCAGCTGCTGCGCGAGCGAGAGACCCTGTATCGCGTGATGTTCGAAAACACAGGCACGGGCATGGCCAGCATCGGGCCCGACGGGATTGTTTCCAGGATCAACGCCAAGTTCAAGGATATCTGCGGCTGGACCAACGACCAGGTGGCGGGCACCAACTTCATGCAGTACGTCGCGCCGCAGCACAGGAAGCTGGCAGCCGCCAACCACGCCAGGCGGCGGCGCGGCGAGGAGGTTCCCACCGAATACGAGCTGGACTTGCTCTCCCGGGACGGCAAGGTCATCCATGCCTTTGTGCAGGTGGGCCTGCTGCCGGAGTCCGGCCAGACCATCGTCTCGGTGGTGGACATCACCCAGCGCGTGCGGGCCGAGGAGGAGATGCGTCGGGCCCGTGACGCGGCCGAGCAGGCCAATCGCATCAAGAACGAGTTTCTGGCCAACATGAGCCACGAGGTGCGCACCCCCCTGAACGGCATCCTGGGCATGGCCGAGTTGACCATGCTCGGCGACCTGGACGCGGAACAGCGCGAATGCCTGGAGATGATCCGCGAGTCCGGGCGCAACCTTTTGGCCATCCTCAACGATCTGTTGGACATCTCCAAGATCGAGGCCGGGCGGCTGGAGACCGAGCAGCGCGAGTTCTCCCTGGCCGAGGTCCTGCGCCAGGTCCAGGTCCACTTTGGCGCCCAGGCCGCGCGCCAGGGGCTGGAGTTCGCCATCCAGAGTGACCCGGCGGCACCCGATGCCCTGCTTGGGGATGACGTGCGCATCCGGCAGGTGTTGTTCAATCTGGTGGGCAATTCCCTGAAATTCACGGACCAGGGTGGGATCACGGTCCGGGTGGAGTGCCTGGACACCTCGGCCTCGGACGGGGCGCTGCGGCTGCTGTTCTGCGTCCAGGATACGGGCATCGGCATCTCGGACGCGTTCCAGGCCGTGGTCTTCGAGCCCTTCACCCAGGCCGACGGCTCCTTTACCCGCAAATACCAGGGCACGGGCCTCGGGCTGGGCATCGTCAAGCGATTGGTGACCCTGATGGGCGGTTCGGTGACCTTGGATAGCGCCGAAGGCCAGGGCACGAGCGTCTATTTTACCCTGCCCGCCACCCCGTCCCATACCACAGCTCTGAGAGGAGAAGCCCCGGTGCTGCTGGAGGACCTGCCCTCGCTCAGAGTGCTGGTGGCCGAGGACAATGCGGTCAACCGCATCTACGCGGAACGCGTTCTGCAGGAAATGGGGCATAAGGTCACCAGCGTGGCCAATGGCCGCGAGGCCGTGCGGGTCCTGAACGAGGAGCGATTCGACCTGGTGTTCATGGACATCTCCATGCCGGAGATGGATGGCCTGGAGGCCACGCGTCAGATCCGCGAGGGGGGCAGCGACGGCCTGAACACCAAGGTGCCCATCGTGGCCATGACCGCCCACGCCATGAAGGGCGATCGCGAGCGGTTCATGGCCGCGGGCATGGACGGCTATCTGCCCAAACCCATGGAACGCGACGATCTGACGACGGTCATTCTGCGGGTGTTGTCCCGAGCCGCCATGGGGGGCTCCAGGGAGGCATCGTAGCTGGGGCCGGGGGGCGCGAAACCCTTGGAGGTCTGGTTCCGGTGCCGCACGAATGATCTTCGTCCCAGGGGGGAGACGCCCCTTTTGGTCCGCGCGGTCCAAGGCTGGTTCCGGGGTGGTCCGCCAAAGTCGGCGAGATGCCCATCAATCTGTATTACTGATTGTAGGCTCTATTGAATGGCATGAGGCTGTTTGCGGGTCTCGCCGGGGCAATTCCCTTGGCTGGACGCTAGGTCCTTGCGCGGCAGACGATGCCGGGCCGGATCTGGCATTTGACCCGGATGTTGCGGCCGACCAAGCCGTGATCGCCCACCATGTTGAAGGAGCCTGATTCGGAAATCTCCGGCCCCACTCCGGGGTCCCCGCCCCCCATGCTGGACAGATAGTCCCGCAGCGCCCGTTCGGCGTCCTGCTCAGCCTGTTCCAGGGTGTAGCTGGACGGGATGTCGCTGGCGATGCCCAGGCCAGGGATGAACATCCGTTTCTTCTGGGTGTCCGCAAACAGTTCCACATCCATGGTGGTCCGCGTCAGGGCCGCGCCGATGGCGTTGGCCACGGCATAGTGCGCGGGCAGGGTCACGGGCAAGCCCAGGACCTCTTCCAACTGCGGGGCCATGGCCTGTGCCGGTCCGCCCATCAGGGAGTAGCGCTTGGGCTGCACGGTCTTGCCCTTGAGCAGTTCCACGATGGTGTACACGGGCCTGGCATTCAATTCGTCCACCAGGTCGTTGGCCGCGGCCACGATCTTGTCGCGGGCGTTGTCCACGGCGCGGCGGGCCAGGACCTCGGGGGCCATGTCCCACAGTTCCGCCAGGGTTTCCAGACCCTGGCGCGAGGCTTCCACGTCGCCGAAGTGGGACAGGCCAAGAAAGTTCAGGGCGTCGGTCAGGGCGGGTGAACACAGGCGTTCCTTGCGCTGGGCGTCACCGCAGTTGGCCAGAGCCGGGCCCTTGCGATCCGGACCCACGGTCACCTGGCCCTGGGAATTGACGCGGATCACCGAGTCGCCGCCCACGCCGATGGACCGGATTTTGAGCGCCTTGACCAGCGTGGGGTACGAGCCCACGGTCATGCCCTGGTCCTCGATCACGGGGGAGCCGTCGGCGAACACGGCGATGTCCGTGGTGGTGCCGCCGATGTCCAGCAGCACGCTGTCGTCGCGCGGGTCGCACAGGGCGATCATGCCCATCACGCTGGCCGCCGGACCCGAGAGGATGGACTCCACCGGGCGGCGGCGCGACACGGCCAGGGGCAGGGTCCCGCCATCGGCCTTGAGGATGTTCACGTCGGCTTTCAGGCCACGCCCCGCAAGGCTTTCCTGCATGGCCCAGGCAAAGTCGTTGTAGGTCCGCCAGACCGCGCTGTTGAAATAGGCCGTGGCCACCCGGCGCGGGAAATTGAGCACCCCGGACAGGCCGTGGCCCATGGTCACGAAGTCCGCGGAGTGGCCCACACAACCGGCCATGGCCCGCTCGTGGTCCGGGTTGCGGGTGGAGAATTTGCCCACCGTGGCGAAGACCTTGACCCCTGCCTGGAGCATGGCGTTGGCCACTTCTTCCAGTTCGGCTTCGTCCGGGCAGATGACCTCGGTACCGCGATGGTCCACGGCCCCGGTCACCACGTGGTAGTGCCCGCCCACACGGTAGTTTTCGGGATCGATGCCCGGTCCGCTGGAGACCAGCACGCCCACGTCTTCGATCTTGCCCTCCACGATGGCGTTGGTGGACAGGGTGGTGGAGAGGTTCACCGAGCGCACCAGGGCGGGGTCCACCGTGCTCAGCACGGCGTCCAGGGCCCCCTGGATGGAGGTCAGCAGATGATCGTGGTCCGTGGGGACCTTGGCTTCGGCCACCACCCGGCCATCGTCCAGGATGACGGCGTCGGTGTGGGTGCCTCCGACATCGATTCCAAGCAGCATAGGGGTTCCTTCTTGTGGGCAAGAGTCGTTTTCGGGTTGCCAAGCTCTATCAGGATTCCTGGCGGGACGGAAGAATTTCAGGTGAACGGCGCTCCCGGGTCGGTGGGTGTCGCAAAGCGATGAAAATGCATCGCTGGCGGCGTTTCTTCACAACAAATAAATCCTGGCCTATGTCTTGATAGGCGTCGGCCTTGTTTGTTCTTTGCGCCTTACCAGCGCTGATTTTAACGCTTTGCTCGCCTTCGGCTGGATCGAAGATTGAGGCCACCTGCGCGAATGGCGTTAGAGGTGTTGAGTTTCGGTGTCCGCCTTCGGCGGGACCAGAGGAGGTGTGGGGGGACGGTCGCTCTGCTCCCTTTCCCCCCGGAACCTCCTCTGGACTCCACCCTCCCCCCTGGCAGTCAAGTCAAAACGGTTATCAGACTATGTGAGGCAATGGCTTTGCCCGGTCTTGAGCAAGGCGCGGGCCTGCTCAACCGGGGGCAGTACCGTTTGCCCTTCTCCTTGTTTTTTCGTCTCTCTCACCCAAATAAGGGACCCAGGATTTTCTCCTGAGTCCCTGGAATGTTCGGTGCTGGAGTCGGGAAGAGTTCTCCCCCCTAATTTTAGAACTTCATGCGCAGGGTCCCGAAGAGGGAGTGGCTTTTGGTGTCCTCGCCGTATTCACCGGCATAGCCGAGGGTGAGAGAGGCGTCATTCCTGGCGAGTGTCACGCCGAGTTCGCTGCTGACCCGGCTGGAATCGGTCGCCGTGGTCACCTGCGCCGAGGTCGATGCGGCATCAAGGTGCTGGTCCACGGTGATGTCCGTATCACCCAGCGAGTGGACAAACCCTGCACCCACATAGGGGCTGATGAGCGCGCCCTGGCAGGAGAACTTTCGCTCGATGCGCAGACCGAGGCTGGCCTCGGCAAAGATCTTGTCCAGATCGTCGTAGGACACCGCGTTGGCGGCTCCGCTCTCGCCGAAGCCCTCGCGATGCAGGGAAATGAGATTCAGCCCGGCTCGGGGAGCCACGGTCCAAAACTCGGCGGGGTGCCAGTTGTACACGGCCAGCAGTTGGTTGGCGGTCAGCCACGATTCGTAGTCCGCTTTGGCGGTCTGGCCAAGGCCCGCGTTGCGCACGTATTCGTGGTCCGCGCAGGTCAGGCTCAGGGTGTTCGCAAAGGACCAGTCTCCGTACCTGTAGCCCGCGTACAGGCCCATGGTGTAGAAGGTCTGGTCTTCAGTGTCGTTTTTCACGAAATCCGAGCCCGTGAAATCGATGTCCGCAGCGCCGCCGCCGACCATGACGCCGAGCACCCAGTTCCCGAACTGGCGGTCGATGCCCGCTTCCAGCCCGACCATGTTGGATTCATACCCTTCGCCGCCGCTGTCGCTGCCGTCGCGGGTGGACGAGTTGTGCACCGGCTGCAGGTACACGCCCCAGACGGGTTGCTGCTCGCGCGGGGCAAGCAGGCCCTCCAACGAGCCGTTGGCTGCCACCATTATTGTCTTGCTGTCCACGCTTTCCTGAACGTTCGAGCCGCCCGCCAGCAGGGACAGGCTGCGCGCCTGGGACACACCTGCAAAGGCCTGGGCCGATGCCAGCGAGGCCACGGCGCCCAGCGACGCCCCGTCGTCCTGTGGGCTGAAGCTGGCCGTGGCGTAGCTGGTGCCTCCGCTATACGAGGATTGCACGGTGAAATTGGGGTTGTACGAGGTCAGAGCCATCGCGCTGGCGCTGCTGACAATGGCCGAGCTCGTGTTCAGACCCGCGGCCGCGACGTCCACGGCGATGCCGCCGCTCACGGACGATGCGCCCGAAACATCCAGTGGGGCCGTGGCTTGGCCCTGGGCCTGCACCACAAGGGTACCGCCGGACACGGCAAGGGCGTTGGTCACGGTCAGCGAAGCGCCCGAGGAGAGATACAGCACCCCGCCACTGACCACCGCGTCGGCCACATTCAGCGTACCGCCCGAGGAAAGGTTCATCGTGCCGTTGTTGACGATCAGGTCGGTCACGATCGCGTTGGTGCCGGAATTCAGGGTCCAGGTTCCGGAGCCGCTTTTTTCGACGATGGCCCATCCGGCAACCCCTGGGAAAGCGAAGCCCTGGGTGAGATTGAAGTCCATGTCCGTTGCGGCCGTGACATAGAGGTTGCTGGCGGTGCCGGAGTTGTCGGAATAGACGTCGCCGGAAAGGATTTTTGTAGCCGAGCCCAGGTACACGGTGCCGCCACTTAAGGTGTGAATGGCACGGGCTGTTCCGGACGTGCTTGTGGCACAGATGGTGCCATAGTTGTAAAGAGTGTTCCCACCGATTTTTATCCCATAGGCGGAACCGGAAGAGCTTGAGGCGGATATGGTACCCGTGTTGGTGACGGTGCCTGAGGCAAATACCCCATAGGCGTCTCCGGATATGCTTGAAGCGGAAATGGTACCGGAGTTTGAGAGAGACACGGGCTGCACAGAGGGATTGGTGGTGGTGATGTCGACCCCTGTGACACCCCCGGATATGCTTGAGGCGGATATGGCGCCCGTGTTGGTCACCGATCCTACGATCAAATAGATCCCCTTGCTATTTTTGGCGATGCTTGAGGCCGAGATGGTTCCGCTGTTGATAATGGTCGAAGTTGTACCCTGCACTCCGGAGGCCCACTTGAACTGGTCAAAGGGGTCCGTTGGGTCAAGGACTGTGTCTTTGTTTGTGGCTGTAATGGCGCCCTCGTTGGTCAGGGTGCTCGCGCTAACGCTAACGCCGATAATCGTTTCATCGGTACCTTCCGAGGAAATGGTTTGCCCTGCCTCGACGGTATGTTCAACATTATTCAGGCTCAGCCCGGCTCCCGCCCGAGCCGGAGAGAATGCCGACATGGCCAGCAGCATGAACAGCGCGAGCGAGAGTGTGCGGATGGAACGGGACGCGAAAAGGCGATGGATCAACAACACGGGAATCTCCTTGTATGATCACCCGTACCGATACAGCCCATTGGTACGGACGAATTTTTAGCTTCCCCGAAAAAGCGACCAGCTCCAACGGGTTGTTTTTTCGAGCGATGTACTGGTAAAGGCAAAAGATACCCGTCTGTACGCGATTCGTTTTTCGCGAGCACTATCACCATGGGTGATAGTGCGTATGAAAAATGCATTATCTAAGTAAGTTAACTGATGAAATTAATAACTTGCAGGCCCGCGAGCCTCGATCCCCTGGCGAAAACACGCCGCCACGCACAGCGTGATCCATGAAGCGGTCTGAGGGGGATGGGGCCAGCCCAACACCGCCCCGGATGCCGGGGAGTGGGGCGGGCCAGGGGGTGGCCGATACAGGCTTGTGAAACCCCGCGCCCAAGGGGCCGGGGGCTTTCGCTCCTCCCCCACTGCGTGTATGGGAGAAGGAGGAGACCAGCATGGGTATGAAATTCCTTGAGGAAAATCTCCTCCATTATCTCCGGCGTCCCGAATTCGCGGAATTGCGCACGGCCTTTCACACCCGGACCTTTGCCAAGGGCAGTCTGATCTATAGCCCGGATGAAAAGGACAACCTGGTGTTCATCGTCTCCTCCGGGCGGGTGCGCGTCTATCTGGCCTATGGCGACAAGGAATTCACCCTGGGTATCCTGGGCACGGGCGATATCTACAGCTCGCACACCGAGACCTTTGTCCAGGCCCTGGACGACGTCGAACTGCAGGTCATCGACGTCAAGGCCTTTCGGCGGCGCATGGTGGGCGACCCCGAGGTCACCAAGGCCATGGTGCGCGTACTGGGCAACATCTTGAAGGCCTCTTTCGCCATCATCGACGGCCTGGTGTTCAAGGACGCCAACTGCCGGCTCATCGCCTTGCTGGTCACCGAGGCCCGCCGCCATGGGATCAGCGAACCGGACGGCGTGCGCGTGGACATCGACCTGCCCGTGGAGCAGGTGGCCCGCCTGTTGGGCGCCACGCGCCAGACCGTTTCCACCCTGCTGAACGAACTCGTACGTGCCGGGCTGATCCGCAAGGTCGCCCGGGGCCAGTATCTGATTCCCGACGTCGAGGCCCTGGATGCCTCGGCCGATGGCCTTTCCTGCCGCTGAAGCCTCCCCTCTCCTTTATCATTGCTTGATGTCTTGATTTGTCGGCTGGCCGACAGTCACGGCTGTCCGGTTGGGGATATGCAGGGGGCAGACAGAAAAGCCTCGCTGGCGGATCGTCCGCTGCCGGGGAGGGAGTATTGACCTTCAGCAGGAGGCCGTGACCATGGCGAAGGAACAAAAAACACCGCAAGAGCTTTCCATCTGGGAAGACGCGCAGAAAATGATCGAAAAGGCCCGCCGGGACGGGGTCGAGACCGTCTGGGACCGTTACGAGAAGCAGAGCCCGCATTGCTCATTCTGTGAGCTGGGCCTGACCTGCAAGAACTGCAACATGGGCCCCTGCCGCATCAGCCCCAAGGCAGACAGCGAGAAGAAGCGCGGCGTATGCGGCGCCGACGCCCACGTCATCGTGGCCCGCAACTTCGGGCGTTTCCTGGCCGGTGGAGCCGCCGCGCATTCGGACCATGGCCGCGACCTGATCGAGGTCCTGGAAACGATCACCGAGGGCAATGCCCCAGGTTACAAGATCAGCGACGAGGCCAAGCTCAGGCGCATCTCCGCCGAGTTGGGCATCAAGGTCGATGGGCGTGACGCCATGGACGTGGCCCGGGACCTGGTGGAGGTCTGCTACGCCGACTTCGGCAGCCGCAAGAAAGAGGTGGGCTTCACCTGCCGCGTGCCGGAAAAGCGCAAGGATATCTGGCGCAAGCTGGGCATCATGCCCCGCGGTGTGGACCGCGAGATCGTGGAAATGATGCACCGCACGCACATGGGCGTGGACAACGACGCCCCCAATACCCTGCTCCATGCGGCCCGGACCTCTCTGGGTGACGGCTGGGGCGGGTCCATGATCGGCACCGAATTGTCGGACATCATCTTCGGCACCCCCACGCCCTCGGCCTCCAAGGCCAACCTGGGCGTCTTGAAGGCCGATCAGGTCAATCTTCTGGTGCACGGCCATAATCCCGTGGTCTCCGAGATGGTCCTGGCCGCCGCGCGTGAGCCCGCAATGCTGGCCAAGGCCAAGGCCAAGGGCGCGGCAGGCATCAATATCGCGGGGCTGTGCTGCACCGGCAACGAACTGCTGATGCGCCAGGGCATCCCCATGGCGGGCAATCACCTGATGACCGAGCTGGCCATCGTCACCGGGGCCGTGGACGCCATGGTGGTCGACTACCAGTGCATCATGCCCAGCCTGGTGCAGGTCGCGGCCTGTTACCACACCGCGTTCATCACCACCGCAGACAAGGCCAAGTTCACCGGGGCCACCCATGTCAGCTTCCATCCGCACAACGCCATGCAGCAGGCCAGGGTCGTCGTGGACCTGGCCATTGAGGCCTACGGGCGTCGCGATCAAGGTCGGGTGGACATCCCCTGTGAGCCCGTGGACATCACCACCGGCTTCTCCGTCGAGGCCCTGCTCTCCGCCCTGGGCGGGACCCTGGACCCGGTGCTGGATGCCGTGAAGGCCGGCAGTATCCGCGGCTTCTGCGCCATCGTGGGTTGCAACAACCCGCGCGTTAAGCACGACTCCGGCAACGTTGGTCTGGCCAAGGCCCTGATCAAGAAGGACATCCTGGTCCTGGTCACGGGCTGTGTGACCACGGCGGCGGGCAAGGCCGGTCTGCTGATGCCCGCGGGCGCGTCCATGGCCGGTCCCGGCCTGCAGGCGGTCTGCGGCGCGCTGGGCATCCCGCCGGTGCTGCACATGGGCTCCTGCGTGGACAACTCGCGTATCCTCCAGCTGTGTGCGGCCATCGCCAACGCCCTGGGTGTGGACATCTCCGACCTGCCGGTCTGGGGCGCGTCCCCGGAATGGTATTCCGAGAAGGCCGTGGCCATCGGCATGTACTGTGTGGCCTCGGGCATCCCGGTGCAGCTCGGCACCCCGCCGCACATCACCGGCTCCGATGTGGTCACCAATCTGGCCCTGTCCGGGCTGAATGATCTGGTGGGTGCCGCCTTTATGGTGGAGTCCGACCCGCAGAAGGCCGCGGACATCATGGATGAGCGCATCAAGGCCAAGCGCAAGGCCCTTGGCTTGTCCGAGTAAAGCGAACCCCCGGGCCGGGGGCGACCCCCGGCCCTTTTCTCAGGAGAAGCGTATGAAGATCGCATTCGCGGGCAAGGGCGGCGTGGGCAAGACCACCCTGGCCGCCTGGACCGCCGATCTCTTGGCCCGGCAGGGCAAGAGCGTCTGGCTGGTGGACGCCGACACGGCCCTCTCCCTGGGGCAGGCCTCGGGCCTGGCTGTCGGGGCGTTGCCCCAGCCGCTGATCCTGCGCGAGGACCTGATCCGCGAGCGCATCGGCTTCGGGGTCATCGATCTGAACCCCACCGTGGACGACCTGCCCGAGAAGCTGTGCGTGGAACTGCCCTGCGAGGGCCCCGGCCGCAAGCGGCTGTTGGTCATGGGCACGGTCACGGGTGCGGGCGGCGGCTGTGCCTGCGGGCCCAATGCCCTGTTGAAGGCCCTGCTCTCGCACATCGTGCTGGATCGTGACGAATGGGTGCTGGTGGACCTGGAGGCCGGGGTGGAGCATCTGGGTCGTGGGACCATCCAGGGCGTGGACGCCCTGGTGGTGGTGAGTGAGCCCAGCCACCGCGGGCTGGAGACCGCAGCGTCTATTGGGCGCATGGCCGCGGACCTGGGGCTGGAGAATCAGGTCCTGGCCCTGAACCGCTTTGCCGGGGGCGAGATTCCGGCCCTGCCGGGTCTGCCCGGGACGGTGATGAATTTGCCGTTCATGCCGGGGCTGGCGGCCAAGCAGTTGGCGGACGCCTCGGTGCTGGGGCTGCCCGAGAGCGAGCAGGTGGATCGGCTTGTGATGCAGTTGCTCACGGCCCTGGCCACGGGGGCCAAGGCTCAGGCCGCGTAGTGTGTCAGCGCCTTGGGCGGGAACAATACAAACAAGCCACAGGCCCGGTGATCGCAAGGTTGCCGGGCTTTGTGCTGTCTGGGTTGCGACCTGCGCCGGGTCGATGGGGGGGCAGCCGCTCTGCCCCCTTTCCCCCAGCAACAGCGAGTAGGGACGACCTCAGCAAGTATCAGAGATACGGGAAGAACTTTGTATCTTCATTGAGCATGTGATTCCGTACGACCTTGCAAATCAGAAACTCAAACAACTCTCCGATCGATACATCGCCGGAATGAAATCTGGAAACAACGTTTTGCATGCTTGTAACCAATCCCTTGTGAATTTCAGCGTGCCGGTCAGCGTCGAGATAGCCCGCAGTTCGAAAGATAGCCTCTTCGTCGTGGAAGTGCTCTGCCGTATGGCTGATGAGGTTCGCACACAGTCTCTCGACCTCCGCATTGGGTTGCCCTGTGATGATGGCGGCAAGCAAATCATTGGAGATGGCGAAAAGGCTCCTGTGCTGGCTATCGATGAGCAGGTTGCCTGATTCCAATCCCTGGTCCCACTGAAGCCGCACAAAAGATTTACGTATCCGTTCCCGTGGTTCATCGCCGGCCGCACTTGATTCGACCACAGCCACAACCCGGTTCCGGCCGGCGTCTTTGGCTTTGTACAATGCGGCATCGGCTGTTTTCAGGCGGGATTCGATGGGCTCTCCGCCACCAAGGAAAGAAACCAGACCGATACTCACTGTCACACGGACAGGGCCTTTCTCGGTCTCAACCACAATCTCCTCGGCGCGGGCTCTGAGTCGCTCCGCCAATGTTTGGGCGGCCTCCGCATCCGTATTGAGCAACAAGGCCCCAAACTCCTCACCCCCCAAACGTCCAAAGATGTCGAACTCCCTCAGGGCGTTGCTGCATCCTGTCGCAATGGAGATCAGCACCTGATCGCCAACATCGTGACCATAGGTGTCATTCACGCGCTTGAAATGATCAATGTCGATCATCAATATGGATTGGGGCTCCCTAAAACGGTCTCCCCGAGTCATCTCGCGCGTGGCATGCTCCATAAAGTAGCGCCTGTTGGCAACCTGGGTCAGCGCGTCCTTCTGGGCGAGTTGGGCAAGCTCGTCCTCAAGCTGCTTCCTGCGAGTAATATCCTGTATTTGAGAGATGAAAAACAAGGGCTTATCATCGCTTTCCCAGACCAGGGAAACGCTCAGCAGTACGTTGATGAGACGCCCGTCCTTATGGAAATAACGCTTTTCCATCTGATACGAATCAATGGATCCGGCGAGCATTTGATTGACGTAAACAAGGTCCTCGTCAAGATCCTCAGGATAAGTAATATCCTGAAAGGTCTTGGACATCAGTTCCTGCGCCGAGTAGCCGAGCAAGTCGCATAGGGAGTTGTTCACTCTGAGCCAGGTCCCATCAGGGGCCACGAGAGCCATGCCAATGGCAGCATGGTCAAAGGCGTTGGAAAAGAGTCGTCCCTCTTGCTCTATCAGTTCTTCGCTGAGCCAGCTCGCCCTCTCTATTCCCTTGTTTTCTTTCGACACCCTGGCTCCTTGCGTAGAGTAAATTGCTTTCATCTGCTGAGTGGCCACGTTCTTGCCTTGGATAACACCCCATGAGGTTGCACCGGCCAGCATGAACAGGCTTTCTGGAATGACAGTTTAAAGAATATTATCGTTAATTTTGGTGGTTTGTCGACGGTCCAACAATTCAGGCGCAAATAAGCATCGCCGGATGCACAAGCACGGACAGCCAACGGAATGAGCAACTGATGATCCCTAATGGTTTTAATACTGTGGAAATTGGATTAATGTAAAAGTTGGAATCAGAATAATTTGGCAAGAACCAACTTCAGGAGCACCACATGGAACTCATTCGGATCATCATTTCCGTTCTCATCCCGCCTCTGGGCGCCTTTCTCAAGGTCGGTCTGGGCATGCATTTCTGGATCAACCTGGTCCTGACCCTGTGCGGCTATTTCCCGGGTCTGATTCATGTGATCTGGTTGTTGGCGAAGAAGTAAACGCGCTGGCGCGCGGCTGAACTGGGGCCGCCTGCGCGGATGTGCGTGGGCGGTCTTGACGATAGCGGTTTGTCGGGGCTGCCTGCACAGACTTACTGGGGTGGTGTTGTATTCTGGCGTCCGCTTTCAGCGGGACCAGAGGAGGTGTGGGGGGGGCGCGTGCAAAGCCCGCTTTCCCCCCGGAACACCCTCTGGACTCCGCCCTCCCCCCTGGAGTCGGCGAAAAGGGCTATCAGGCCACGTGGAGTAGGGGTTTTGCCGTCACCCTTCTCTCTGAATGCCCGACTCGTTGCCGGGGCTGGCCGCTTCACTTGGGCGGCCATGGTCCGCCCGTTTCGCGACCTGATGCCCCGGCACGGTGGAGCCAGGGTGCAGATGCTCAGGCCCGTGATGGAAGTTGCCTGCCGGGGTTCATACGTGGATGAGCGCGGGTGGTGTTGATTCCAGGCGTCCGGCTTCGCCGGGACCAGAGGAGGTGTGGGGGGACGGTCGCCCTGCTCCCTTTCCCCCCGGAACCTCCTCTGGACTCCTCCCTCCCCCCTGGAGTCGGCGAAAATGGCTATCAGGCCGCGCTAGATCTAGCTTTGACCCTACTCTGTCCTTCAAGTTATATCGGGCCGCAGCCGGGCCTTGCCACTATGCTCGGGCGGTCACGGTCCGCCTTTCGCCGTGGCTCATGGCCCGATGAGGTGGAAGGTGGCGGTTTAGGTTCGAGATGTATTTGCGATTGAATTATTCCGCAGGATAATTGAGCTGTGCGTTTCTATAGAATTGTAAAAGCACCGCGTTTGGTGAGTCGTGGCCTGTGAATTTCGATATCAAACGATGAGTTTGAATCCATTACACAGGAGACATGTACATGAGAAACATCCTGCTCGCGCTTTGCGTATTGGCTATTTGTGCCACCTCGGCTCTGGCTAAGCCCGGCGGTGGTGGCAAGCGTCAGGGGCCGCCGCCAGAGGCGTTTACGGCATGCGAAGGAAAGAGTGCTGGCGATACGGCCTCCTTCACCTCCCCCCGTGGTGGCGAAGTCACAGGTATCTGTGTTGAACAGAGCGGGAAGATGGTCCTGCGGCCCGATAATCCTCCGGAAAGAGGTAAGAATAAGCAGTAGGCATTCCCTTCGGGTTCAGCATCAAATGCCTTTTGGTACCCTTATTCGCGTGACTCCATGGTTGCCGCTCTCGCGGATTGATCATGGGGGCGTTGAATTTCGGTGTCCGCTGAGAAGGTTCAGGATAATTGAAGGTGGGGATCAGGATAACCGGGACTATCCGGGAAGTCACGGGACATAGCGGGAAGGTTTTGTGAAAGAGCGTTTCAGTATGTGCAACGCTCGCTAGGAG
>Ga0180007_10000747_pt1 | contig 50692 bp, 42 predicted proteins | sample MM_PC_MetaG_FD_121122 | JGI IMG/M metagenome (GOLD analysis project Ga0180007, IMG submission 121122) | Groundwater microbial communities from the Aspo Hard Rock Laboratory (HRL) deep subsurface site, Sweden - MM_PC_MetaG | ecosystem: Environmental > Aquatic > Deep subsurface > Groundwater... | reverse complement strand
CGGGCCTTTATGAGATCCGGATCACGCCACCACCGACCTTCGCGCCGGTCGACCTCATCTTTTCGACGCCGCACCCCCTCTACGTCACCCTGACGCCCGGCCCCGACGGTTTCCCCTTGTCCTACCTCGACGCCGACTTCGGGCTGAACCTCTTCAATGCCCTGCATCCGCCGGTGCTGTTCAGCGATGTGCCGGCCGACTCCCTGCACTTCGCGCCATGGACCCTTCTCGAAGCGCACGTGGAGGAAGACCGATTCCTGGCTCTGGGCGTCGGATATTCCGGCTGCGGGCCCCATCATCCATTCACTCTTTACGCCGTGAGCGGGTTCATGGAATCGCTGCCGCCCCAGATCAACCTGGTGCTGGTGCATGAAGTGGACGAAGCGTGCGATGCGGCCTGGCAGCAGGGCCTGGTCTACGATCTCAATCCTCTACGCCGCCGCTTTCTCGATGCCTACGGGCCGGGTGTGCTGATCATGAACCTGATCGAGTTCGACGGCGAAACGACTCAGTTGGAGCTTCATGTTGAAGTGATGCCGCATGACTGATCGGAGCAGCGGACCTCGAGGCTGTCTCCGTCGTCCTGGTGATCCTGAACCTGGCGACCTGCCGCGCTAGAGCCCTGTCAGATATCGCTCCTCGAGCACCTGCCTGTGATGCCTGCCGTGCCCTGCAATGAGCCACGCCGTGCAGCCAACGCCGAAGGTCGTGCCGTCGGCCCTGCCGCGCCGCGCCAGAGAAGCAGCGTCGAGGTTCTGGAAGAAACGGATCGTGCCGGCCCTCACGAGCCAGTACTCGTCGAGCAGGTCATCGAGGTCGAGGCCGTCGTGATCGGCGACCGCCTCCCAGGCGTCCTCGCTCATGCCCGGCAGAACAGTGTCGTCGCCGCGGGCGAAGCTCATGGCGCGGTAGACGAACAACCGTTCCGTATCGATCAGATGACCCAGCATTTCCTTGATGCTCCACTTGTTCTCGGCGTAGCGGTGCTGCGCGCCGATGTCCCCGATGGTCTCCATCAGCGCGATGATCTCCTCACCCTGTTGCGCAAGGATGTCGAGGATGTCGCCCCCCGGGACATGCTTCATGTAGGTGCCGAAGGAGGCCGGGTACTCGCTCGGTAGGGGGCGGGGGATGCTGATCATGGCACGCTTGTGATCGAACATGAATCTCCTACCCGAAAAAGAGGTAACAGACGAGGATGGCAGCCGTGATGCCGGCCAGGTCGGCGGCCAGGCCACACGGTGCGGCGTGTCGTGTGCGCCGGATGCCGACGCTGCCGAAGTACACGGCCAGCACGTAGAACGTCGTCTCGGTGCTGCCCTGCATCACGCTGGCCACGCGGCCGACGAACGAGTCGGCGCCGTGGACCTGCATAGTCTCGATCAGCATGCCGCGGGCACCGCTGCCGCTCAAGGGTTTCATCAGCGCCGTAGGCACGGCGTCGACCCAGGCGGCATCGCCGACGACCAGGCGGATGCCGTCCAGCAGCAGGTCGAGGGCTCCGCTCGCCCGCAGCACGCCGATGCCGACGAGCATGGCCACCAGATAGGGAATGATGCCCACCGCGACGTTGAATCCCTCCTTCGCGCCGACCACGAACGACTCGTAGACAGGCGCTCCACGCCGCGCCGCCGCAGTCACGAACCCCACCATGACCAGTACGAGCAGCACGTTGGCGATGAGCGACGAGGTCGTCTCGACCGCTTCCCTGGTCATGCCCGCGAACCAGACCGTCAGTCCGGCGATCACGAGGGTCATGGCGCCGAGGTAGCCGAGAATCACCGGCTGCAGCAGGTTGCGGCGCTGCACGGCGGCGGTCACCATCAGGCCGGCCAGGGTGCTGCAGAAGGTGGCGATCAGGATGGGCAGGAACACATCGGTCGGGTCGGCAGCGCCCATCTGGGCCCGGTAGGCGAAGATCGTAACCGGCAGCAGGGTGACCGAAGAGGTGTTGATCACCAGGAAGAGGATCTGGTCGTCGCTGGCCGTGTCACGAGAGGGATTGAGCGACTGCAGCTCGCGCATGGCCTTGAGCCCCAGCGGCGTGGCGGCGTTGTCGAGCCCGAGAGCGTTGGCGGCCATGTTCATGATGATGGCGCCCTCGGCGGGATGGCCTGCAGGGACGCTCGGAAACAGGCGGCGCATCAGGGGTGCGAAGGCGCGCGCCAGCAGGTCGACGAGCCCTCCGGCTTCGCCAAGCTTCATGAAACCCAGCCACAGGCACATGACGCCGGTCAGGCCGAGCGCGATCTCGAAACCGGTTTTGGCCATGTCGAAGGCGGCGGCGGTCATGGCGCCGAAGACGCCGTGATGACCCAGCACGAGGGCTTGGACGAGCGCCGAGACCAGGGCGACGAGGAAGAAGCCTGTGAAGATTCGGTTGAGCATGGGTGGAAGTGTAGCCCGGAGAGGGATTCGTGTCATGGGGCGAGTTCATCCGGATCCGAGAGACGGTCGAGGCATGTCCTGGGCGCGCCGAAGGAGTGAAGCGGCACTCGGAGCTGGCGCTTTCGGTTCGATGGATGCTAACTGTTCAATGCCCATCCACTGAATCGATCGGGACGACCTGGTCGATTCGCCGCCTGATCAGGATCGAGGTCCGATGCTATCCCCTACCGATTTTCAGCGATTTCATGATGATATTGCCGCTCTGAGCTCGGCCATCGAGCCTGCATTCGAGTCCGGCGACGTGGCGGTGGCTCGGGCTGCCTGCATCGACCTGCGCACCTATCTTACCGATCTCGCTGCCGCCGATCACGATCACCTCGAGGTTCGCAAGGTGCTTGGCATGGGCTGGTACGACCTCGGGGTCTCCTACCGCGATCTGAAGGACGTCGAACGGGCAGAAGCAGCCTATCACGCCGCCATCATCGCCCTGGAACCCTTGCTCGAATCAAAGGAGCACGCCGAAGACGCCGCCACCCAGATCGCTGCCAGCCGCAATCATCTCGGACTGTTGTTCATGGAGCACGGACCTGAAGGATTGGCTGCCGGGCATCTCGACGATGCCATTGCCGATCGCGAAGCGCTTGTGGAGCTCTATCCTCACAATGACGCCAATCGGGTTTTCCTTGGCGGTGCGCTGTGCAACCGTGGACATGTGGAGCGTCATGTCGGCCGGTCGAAGGCCGCTCACGCTTTCTACCTGCGGGCGATCGATGTCCTCGAGGCCGTGATCCCCCCCTGCGATTGCGGCTGCCGCGACGCCACCGCCGCCCCCCTGTCGAACGTGAAGGGGCATCCGCACTGGATCGTCATGGCGCATACGTTCCTCTGTCATGCGACGGCCGGAAAGAGTCTTGCCGAGAAGGAACGTCGGGGAGCCTGAATCCTGGCTGCCGGATCAAAAAAGGCGCCGCTACGGATTTCGCAGCGGCGCCTTCACTCATCGGTCTCGGTGGCGCTGGGTTTCCCGCCGTCGCAGAGTGTCTGCGGATTCAGGGTCGTCCCTCGCCATGTTGGAGAGGCCCCATGTTACGGGGTCGCCACCTCTACCGAACTGTGATTGTCAGAAATCAATGGGCTACCTCCTTGCGTGGGCGATCCCGACGATGGCGAGACCCACCTCGCCCAGTCCGCTCAGCCGCCCTGGCATCCCGGACCGCCGCGCCACGTAGCGCGAGGATGACGAGATGATTGTACGGGATTTCCTCAGCAATTGCCAGCACATCTCGCCTGTGGTCGTGTCCTTGCCGAGAACTTCGACCATCCTTGCGGCAGTGGGGATCATGTGGGATTCTTTCCCGAGGAGGTTCCCGTGGAACAATACCTGAAAACCTTTGGAACCCTGTCGGCTCTCGGTGGCTGCGTGCTGCTGCTGCGAGGAGTCCTTTTCCATACCCGATTGGGCCCCATGGACAGCACCTGGCTCAAGCCCGCTGGATCCATGACTCAAGAAGGCAAGAAGCACTTCTTTCGGGGTATCGTGCTCCTGGTTCTGGCTCATGTGCTGCGCGACATCGTGCCGGGCATCATGAACGCCGGAGGCCAATCCTGATGGGCGATCTCTGGGCCGGAACGCTGACCAGGATGCGATCGATCCCCACGTCCCCGGTGTCGTACTTTCTTCGCGACGGCTGGTTCGAGGCGGACAAGCGTGGTCCCGAACTGGCCGTGAACGATCTGTTGGGCCGCCGGGTGGAGATCCGGTATTCCGGCGATATCCACTGTGTGGCCTGCGGTCGATCGACGACCAAAACGTTCTATCAGGGTTTCTGTTTTCCCTGCTCCCAATCCCGGGCCGAGGCGGACATCTGCATCGTCAAACCCGAACTCTGTCATCACGGCGACGCCTCGAACCCCTGCCGCGATGAACTCTTCGCCCAGACCCAGTGTTTTCAGCCCCACGTGCTCTATGCGGCCCTGACATCGGGGGTGAAGATTGGTATCACCCGTCGGCCCAACATCCCCTCCAGGTGGATCGATCAGGGGGCGGTCCGCGCGATTCCCCTCGCGGAAATGCCGAGCCGCCGTGAAGTTGGCCTCGTGGAGGTGAGGCTCGCCGAGAGCTACGCCGACAAGACACATTGGATGCGGATGCTCAAGGAAAAGGACCCCGAGGGGGACCTGGCGGCCGCCGCCCGCGAACTTGTGCGCGACCTCGGTGTTATGGGTGTCGACGGCGTGTTGCCGGAATCGGATCGCCGTGAGTTCACGTTCGATTACCCTGTGCTTGAGTATCCGACGAAGGTCAGGAGCTTCAACCTCGACAAGACCCCCGAGGTTGCTGGCGAGCTGCGGGGCGTGAAGGGGCAGTACCTGATCTTCGACACGGCAGTGATCAATGTTCGCAAGTACACGGGCTACAAGGTGACCATCGGCCTGGAGGATGCATGACTTCGAGTCGCGACACGGTTGTGGTGAGCTGATGGGACGGTTCAAGAGTCGCAAAGGCAACGACGGTCGGCCGGCCAAGGGGATGCAGCGCACGATCCGGCAGGATGCCTGGTCCGACGGCGAGGAACGTCCCGGCGTCGATGAAGCTCGGCCGACAGAAATCCATCTGCGCCAGATGCGTGCCGACGAGGCCATGGCGCGTCTCGAAATGATGATCGATCAGCACCGGCGAAAGGGCGAGGCGGAGGTTCTCGTGGTCCACGGGAAAGGGCTGCGATCCGAAGGCGGTCAGCCTGTCCTTGCGCCCCTGGTGCGAAAGTGGCTGCAGGACAATCCCGATCGTGTGGCGTCGTGGGAAGAGGCTCCCCGTCATTGGGGTGGCGAAGGAGCCCTGCTCGTGCGGCTCAGGAGGTAGAAGCATGGACCTCGCAGGAAGAAAAGTGCTGGTCACCGGCGCAGGTGTCCGGGTAGGGCGGGTGATCGCCTTGTCTCTGGCCGAGGCCGGTTCCGCCGTGGCGGTTCACTTCAGGACATCGAAGCAGGCGGCCGACGACGTCGTGCGGGAGATCGTCGAAAGTGGCGGGCTGGCTGCGGCGGTCGGCGGCGACCTGGCTCAGCCCGAAGCGCGCGCCCGCCTGATCGGCGAAGCCGCGGATGCTCTCGGGGGACTCGACGGACTGGTCAACAACGCCTCGATTTTTGATCAGGACAGGCTCGATGATTCGACTCGCGATCAGTGGGATCTCATGATCGATGTCAACGCCCGGGCGCCGCTTGTTCTCGGTCGGGCCCTGGCTGCTCAGCTACCCGAGGGCGTCAACGGCGATATCGTCCATATCAACGACATCCACTGCCTGCGCCCCCGCGGCGACTACTTCGCCTACACCCAGTCGAAGGCGCTGCTCCATGCCCTGACCTCCAATATGGCCCTGGCCCTCGCCCCACGCGTGCGCGTGAACGCCGTGGCGCTGGGGGCTGTGCTGCCTCCCGAATTGCCTCCTCGGAATTATGAGCACACGAGGCGCAACGAACTACCCCTCGGGTACTTTCCGTCCCTCGACGATGTCGCCTCGGCCGTCGTGTTCCTGATCGGTTGTCGGTCGGTGACGGGCGAGACGATCCGCGTCGATGGCGGGCAGCATTTGTACGGCGCCTCGGAGGCGCGGGCCTGAGTCCGGCTGACAGGAAACCGTCAGCCGGAATCAGTCGAGCGGCGGCGGGAAAACCGAGGGAAGAGCCATCGATTCGATCACGACACCGTTGCACCAGATCGTGTAGTTGAACGGATTGGGCATGGATCCCGACGTCATGGTCATTTCCACCCGGCCGAATTCGAAGTCGCGCGAGTAGTCGTTGCCTTCGATCACCGTTTCTCCGAGAGGGTGTCCCAGGCTCACGGGATTCTCCGGCCAGTCGTAGTGGTGGTTCCCAGAGGAATCCCAGACCGGCAGGATTCCGTCGAAAAGCAGGGCAACGACACGCAATTGGCGGCCCGTGGGCAGTTCGCGCGCGATGAGATCCTCGTCGAAATAGATGTTCTGTTGGATGTTCTCGATGATCGTCCAGGGTCCGCCGTTGACTGTCCTGGGCCAGAGGCGGGTGTGGATGATGCTGAAGGGTTCGGCCGGGTCGAGGGCGCGGCGCATGCCTCCGAGTTGCTGGTAGAAGATGATCGGAAATCCCTCGTAGGAGATGATGTCGGCCATCGACGAAAAGGCTGAATCGGCGTAGGCGCGCTGGCCGTTGAAGCACTGCAGGAAATCCTCGCCGAGAGAATCCCGCACCGCCTGCACCAGCAACTCGCAGGACAGCTTGTAGGCGGCGCGCTCATCGGGATCGTTGCTCTGGGCGATGCCGTCGCCGTCGAGATCGACTTCGCCCTCGACCGACACGAAGTCAGGGACCCAGATGCCGTTGTTGAAGTAGTCCCAGAAGACGCCGTCGAATTTGTTCGGCGAGGAGTTCTGGTACTGGGTGATCGTCGAGGCGATGGCCTCGCGGCACTCAGGCTCCAGGATGTTGAGCACGGCCTGACCCGGCCAGTCGAACAGCGTGTCGCCGAGGGTCGTGTAGGACCAGTAGGGACGGGTGCGCTGATACCAGTCGAACTGGAAGGGCTCGGTGACCGGGTTGGCGTTTTCCCAGGCCAGGAACGTGGTCTTGGCCAGGACGTACCCGATGATCTTGCAGTCGGGATTGATGGCCCGGATACGATCGAGAACGACCAGGGATTCCGCTTCCTGGTCGCCCCAGAAATAGTGGGCCGAAAGGCAGAGGATCTCGGCCTGGGCCAGTTCCTCGAGAATCCGCTCGTCGCTCCAGTCGAGATCGCGCCACTCCAGAACCGCGGGACGGACCGGTGTCTGGGCGTGCCAGGCCACCCCCCGGTCGCTGGCGATGACCCGGATCCGGCAAGTGTCGAAAGAGAGACCGCCGTTGTCGCTGCCGAAGTTCCAGGTCGCCAGTTTGTCCGGCCCTGGCGAGATGGAGGGACCGACGTCGCCGCTGGTGGTGCGGCATGGAAGGGACCAGCTCTGGCCGTCGTCGGCCGAGGCGACAAGAGCGACGGTCAGGGTGTCGTTGTCGGCGTCGGCGACATCGTAGGTCACGTCGACCAACCCGCTGCCGTCGGTGCGGGCGGTGGCGACGACGTTGCTGACCACCGGCGTCGCGGCGAACGCGCCGCTGCCGAGCATCAGCAGCCCCACGACAATCATGCCGGAGAGGATCTTCACGGCAACATCACCACCTTGCGTGTTTCCACGGATCTTCCGGCGTGCCACAGGCGTGTCAGATAGGTGTTCGCGGGGAGCGTGCGGCCGGCGTCGTCGCGTCCGTCCCAGCGGGATGTCCAGTCGCCGGCGGCCAGATCATGGTCGATCAGGGTCCGCACCGTTCGGCCGCGCAAATCGTGCACCGTCAGCCGCGTATGACCAGGAGTCGCCAGGCTGAAGCTGAGGATCGTCGCGGGATTGAAGGGGTTCGGCCGGGCGGCGGCGAGACCGGAGCGAGCCGGGAGGCCCTGATCAACGGCGGTGTCCTGGAGCAGGATGTTGAACGTGGGGCTGATTTCTTCGGCGATGTTGCCGAACGCGTCGCCTGCGGTCACGACCAGTTGGCAGGATCCTGAGCTGAGGTCGGGGACGATCAGGGTCCAGACGTGCTGTCCCTCGGTGGCGTCGAAGCCGGTGAAGTCGTGCTCGATGCCGTCGATGACCAGCGAAGCTCGTCGAGACGACTCGTCTGACGCGGGATGCGATTCGACGAGGGACCAGATGAAGTCCACGAGGTCGAGGCCGTGCAGGATCTCGTTCTCGGAAGGCGTGATGAAGGAGATATCTGGCGCCCGAGCGTCGCAGACAACAGGAGGACTGTCGTCGCTTCCGAAGCCTGCGACGGCATCTCCGGCACTCGCCAAGCAGAGACAGAGTCCCGCGACGGCGATCTTAGCCGCCGATGTGTTGATATTGATGGTCATGATCAATCTCTAGGCTCCCCCGAACCGTCCCGGGCGGGAAGACGGTCATGTCCCACGAACATTCTAACACAACATCGCAATTTTTGCACCTATGATGCAAATCAAAGGGCGCGCCCCGGAGCGAGGCGCGCCTGATTGTCATCACCGGGACGATGGACTACTCATCGGCATAGATGTGATCCCACCACCCCGCCTCACCTTTCAGTTTCCAATCGAAATAGGCCAGGATCGTGTCGTTCCAGCGAATGCGCTTGTCACGGTCGAGGATGTGGTGATCCTGGCCGGCGACCTGCACGTACTGCACGTCGCGGTCGAGCATCTTGAGTGCGATGTAAAGGCCGTCGCTCTCGCCTCTGGGCACGTTGGTGTCGTCGAAGCCGTGAAGCAGCAGCAGGGGTGTGTGAATCGCGTCGGCATGGAAGAGCGGACTCTGCTCCACATAGAGCTCCCGATCGTTCCAGGGGAACGAGTGAGCCAGGGCGCGGGCGCCGTAGCCGTAGCCCCAGTAACCCTCGGCCCAGTAGCTCGAGATGCTCGAAATGCCGGCGTGACTGATCGCGGCCGAGAAGATGTCGGTCTGGGTGATCAGGTACATCGTCAGGAACCCGCCATAGGAGGCGCCGATGCAACCGACCCTGTCCGCGTCGGCATCGGAGTGGGCGGCGAGAAACGCCTTGGTGCCGCCGATGACTTCGGGTGCCGTCAACCGGCCCCAGTCGTTGACGTGACGGGCTGCGTACTCCTGGCCGTAACCCAGGGCGCCGCTCGGATTGGGCACGTAGACGAAGTAGTCGTGGGCCGCCCAGATGTTCTTGGGATAGCGGCCGCCGAAGTCGCGGGTGATGGGCGATGTGCCGCCGTAGTAGTAAACGATGACCGGGTACTTCTTTCCCTGTTCGTAGTTGCGCGGATAGTAGACGCGGCCGTCGAGTTCCATGCCGTCGACCAGGGTGGCGACGAAGGGCTTGGTGTCGCCGAAAGTGATGTGCTCGAAGCGCTCGGCAGCCGGGTCGAGCAGCAGACGTGGCCGGCCGCCCTGGATGTCGAGGGCGTAGAGTTTTCCGGGTGAGGTGATGCTCGTGCCGCGGGCGATGATCGTCTTGGCTTTGCTTGCAACCTCCCAGCCTGACACGACTTCAACGCCCGTGTCGAGCAGCGACCACTGGCCGTCGAGGGTGCAGGTGGCGAGGCGGACGTACTGGGTGTCGAGCACGCGGGCGACGATGCGCTTCGAAGGGGCATGCCACACGGCCTGCTGCACGGTCGGGTCGAAGTCGATGCTCAATGGTGTCGCGGTTTCAACCTTGCGGTTGTAGAGGAACACCTGGCCGCCGTAGTCGTTGGGCTGAACGCCTTCGGGCAGGTCGCGGCCGAGGCCTCCGAAAGCTGAGGGCGAGCCGGTGATGATCAGGGTCTGGGGATCGGGGCCGTAGAGCACGCCTTCGATCCAGTGCTCGTCTTCGGCGAGGATCCGCTCGACTTCGAGAGACGCGAGATCGAGTTCGTACCACTCGGTACGTGTGTAGGGACGGTTCAACGGATCAGGCCAGGAGCGTGACAGGATGAGGTGATCGCCGGCCGCGTCGAACTCGAAGCCGGCAGCCGAGACCTCACCGGCGGTCAGTTGACGGGTGCGACCCTCGGGCCAGGTGATTTCCATGAGGAAGGATCGATTGCGCCACCAGGGCCAGCGGTCCTCGATGGCTTCGAGGCGCTTCATGGGGTTGTCCTTGTCCTGCTCTTCTTTGATCCCGAAGGCGTAGATCAGCGAACGACCGTCGGGGTTCCAGGCGTAGTTCTCGAAATCCTCGAGACCGCGGGCGACCACGACGGTCTCACGCGACTTGAGGTCGTAGAGCCAGATGGTGGTCTTGTCGTCAGCGCTCGAGGTGTAGGACAGGGCGCCGCCGTTGGGGTGCCAGGCGACCTGGGACGGGGTGCCGACACCGCGCCAGGTTTCGGCGAGGGAGCCGTCCCTGGTGGAGCGGATCTCGAACCAGCGTTCGGTGTGGCCTTCGGGGTCGGTGGCGGTGCGGGTCATGGCGACCAGGTTGCCGTCTGGGGAAAGGTCGGTCGAGGTGGTGCGCGGGGAGTCGAGAGCGTCGCGGATGGTCATAGCATGGGCTGGATCGGTGGAGAGCTTCAACAAAGCGCCGGGTTCGTGGGTCAGGGATCCGCTGAGGGTCCACGCCTCTTCCGAATCGGGACTGCGACGCATTCGCACCAGGAGGAGATGATCGCCGGGCTGGAGCTCGAGGGTCGCGCTGTGGACGCCTTCCTGTTCGGACAGCTTGACGGCTTCACCATCGACCCAGGCGTCGACCGTGTGAGCCGTAGCGAGTCTGAGGCCGGGGTCGAGCCAGGCTGGGTTGACGATGGAGACAGCGAGCCAGGTTTCGTCGCCGCTGAGCGGGGCGATGGCCCCAGCCGATTCTGTCCAGCGGTTCCGGCCTGAAACGGGGCGCTCGGAGGTCACGTAAGCCGACGGCAAGTCGTTCAGGGTCATGGTGTCGGCATGGAAGGCTGGCAGAACCTGATCGATCTCGCCTTTCAGCAGCCAAGTGTCGATGGTCAGGACTTCAGGCTCGGCGGCGAAGGCCGCCATCGAGATCACGAGCAGGGCGGTGAGGATCAGGTGACGTCTCATCGGGTCGCTCCAGGGAGAAAGGATCGTCTGGACTGGACGGAAGACTCCATGATGGCATGCTGGAACGTCGGGCTCAAACCCTATCCCAAATTTGGTCATCATGGTCCCCCCCCACTCGATCAGGTTGATTTTCCCCCGCGTTCCCGTATCCTTGCCCGATCATGTGGCAACGACGATTCAAACGAATGGGCCTCTTTGTGCGCCGTCTCCAACTGGAGATCGGCTATGACGACTGCATGGGCATGGCGGCCCAAATCGCCTACTACATGATGCTCGCACTTTTTCCGTTCCTCTTGTTCCTGCTGAGCCTTATCAGCTATCTGCCCATCCTCGAATCCGATCAGGTACTCGCGAATCTCAGCGAATCCCTGCCGCCCGAATCCTTCGAAATGGTCAAAGGGACCGTGCGCGCGGTGTTGAGTCAGCGCGAAGGCGGCATCCTGGGGCTGGGATTGCTGGTCGCCCTGTGGTCGGGATCCATGGGCGTGGGCGCGCTCATCACCACGATCAACCGCGCCTACAACATCCACCCCAAGCGCAACATCGCGGTCCAGAAGGCGCTCTCGATCGTCCTGACCCTGGCGCTGAGCGGGTTCGTCATCCTTTCGACCCTGCTCGTGCTGCTCGGGCCGTCCCTGTCGCACCAGATGTTCCAGGCCCTCGGACTCGCCGGTGATAGCCAAGCGGTATGGTCGGCGGTGCGGTTTCCCTTGGTCCTGCTGATGAACCTGCTCGCGCTGTCGATCCTCTACTTCTTCGCCACCGAGGCGAAGCAGCGCTACGTGTGGATCCTGCCGGGAACCATCTCCGCCACCGTACTCTGGTTCGGTGTGTCGCAGCTGTTTCGCCTCTTCGTGCGGAACTTCGGCTCGTACAACGTGACCTACGGCTCGATCGCAGCAGTCATCATCCTGATGGTCTATCTGTGGCTGTCGGGATTCATCTTCCTGCTCGGAGCCGAGATCAACGCGTTGATGCGGCGCATGGACCACTTCGAAGATCTCCCACGCGTCAAGGGACGCGTCCGCAATCGCACCCACCGCTAGAAAGGATGCTGATGCATACCGTGACCTGGGAGGGGAAACGCCATTTCACGGCGCGCACTCCCGACGGCCGTGAGGCCCGTTTCGATACTCCGGAATCCCATGGGGGCGAAGGCACGGCGCCGACTCCGATGGAAGCCGTCCTACACGCCCTGGCCGGGTGCGCCGCCGTTGACGTCGTGAGCATTCTCGAGAAGATGCGCCAGCCGATCACCGGCCTGCACGTCGAGATCGACGCTGATCGCGCCGAGGATCATCCGAGAGTGTACACGGCGGTCCGCATGCGTTTCGTGATCTCCGGTGATGTGTCGCCCGAAAAAGCCGATCGCGCCGTGTCGCTGTCCGAAGAGAGGTTCTGCTCGGTCAGCGCCATGCTGCGGCCGGGCGTGGAGATCAGCCACATCGTGGTTGTCGAACCCTAGGGAGACTCCATGAAGCCCGCGCCGTCCCCGCGACGCCGACGTCTTCGCACCGGGGCCAAGCTGCTGGCGTCCGGCACGATCTTCCTGCTGACGCTCGAACTCGTCGTCCGCATCGTCATGCCCGTCGACACGTTCATCGCGGCTCCGAACCGATGGGATCGCGCCACGGGCCTGCACATGATCGAGAACGGGCGCGGTTCCATCGATCGTCCCGAGTATCGTTGCGATTTCCAGATCAACAGCCGGGGGCTGCGAGAGCGTGAGACCCCCCTGGAGCCCCCCCAGGACGAGCGCCGCATCCTGTTCCTCGGCGATTCCTACACCTGCGGCTTCGGAGTCGAGCCGGAGCAGGCCTTCAGCCGGGTCGTCGAAAGCCTGACTGGCTGGCGCGCGATCAACGCCGGGGTCGGAGCCACGGGCACGGCTCACCAACTCGCCTACTACCTGGATGAGGGCCGACATTACGGAGCCGACCTCGTTGTCCTCGGATTCGTGGCCAACGACTTCGGCGACAACGTCGGCTCGGGATTGTTCAGGGTGGAGAACGATGCGCTTGTCCGTCATGACTCACCCCGTTCGATGGCCACCTGGTTGATGGAGATCACTCGTCGTCTTCCTGGCTACCACACGGTTCTCGGCCGCAGTCACGCCCTTGCCAGGGTCAAGCAGGGTTTTGCTGCCTGGTGGTACGGCCGGCGGGTCGATAGCGGACGCGTCGCCGGGTTGGACGAACCCATGCCTGAGAGGCGGCTCGACCTGTCGGTGCGGTTGGTGCGCGCACTCGACACTGCGGTGAGGAACGAAGGTGCCAGATTGCTGGTGGTCGTGGTGCCGCTGGCGGCCGATCTGGATGTGTCGCCAGAGCCTCTTCACGAGCTGGCGCGACGTGTCCGGGCTGCCGATGTCACCGTGCTGGATCTGGAGGAAGCCCGCGACCTATGCGAAGCCGCGGGCGTGGCGACCTACTATCCGGTCGACGGACACTGGAATGTCGAGGGCCACCGGCGTTACGGGCGGGTGATCGCAGAGGTCGTGAACTCCCTGGAATCCTCCGTCCAGGAGGGCGACCAGGAGCATGGACGTCGAGTCCCGAAAGGCGCATCATTCGAGCCATGACACGTTCCTTCCGACACGTTCACGTCTTCGGCGCCGGAGCCATCGGATCCTGGCTCGGAGCGCGTCTGTCCGTGCCGGCGACCCTGGTGGCCCGCGGGGAACATGCCCGGATCATGCGGGAACGCGGATTGCGGATTCTCGGCTGCGAGGACGATCTGGTTGCCGTCTCGGTGATCGAAGAGATCCCGGCGCCCGGACCCGACGCCCTGATCCTGGTTTGCGTCAAGACCGGTGGCTTCGATGCCGTCGCTGAAGCCCTGCGATTCCGACTGCGCCGCGATACGATCGTCGCCGTGGTGGCCAACGGCCTGCACCCCGATCGCGATCTCGCTGCCCGAATCGATCACCCAGTCGTGCGCATCATCGCCGGGTTCGGGGCGACTTTGGATGCTCCAGGCGTGGTTTCGGCCTGGGGCGGGAAGGTCCAACTCGGTCGAGGCCGGGCGGAGGATCGTGTGGCAGACGTCTTGGCGGGCACTGGGCTGACCGTCGAACGCATCGACGACCTGCTGACCGTGGCCTGGGAGAAGTTCGCGCTCAACTGCGTGGCCAACCCTCTCGCAGGACTGACAGGATTGAGAAACAGACATTTGGTCGACGGCCGCTTTCTCGGCATCCGGCAGGCCGTTGTCCGTGAAGTCGCTGCTGTCGCCGAAACCGAAGGGGTTCGACTCTCCGTCGACCTGGCCGGGGCGATCGACGCGGCGTTGGCGCGTTCGTCCAACCTCAACTCCATGGCCCAGGACATGAGATACGGCCGCACGACCGAGATCGACGATCTCAACGGACTTGTGGTGAAGAAGGCCGAGCAGGCCGGAGTCGAGGTGCCGGTGAACCGGTTCCTGACCGAAGCGATCCGTCTGCGTCAGATGATTGTCCGCTGACGCGATCCGGACTGCTGCCAGAACAGCCCGCCGACGATCAGGACCAGGCCCCCGAACGTGGCTCCCCGAATGTGCTCCCCGAGCACGAAGTGGATCAGCACCAGGGACAGGAAAGGCGACAGGAAGATCAGGTTCGCCACTCGCGCCGTGATCGTCGCCAGCTTCATGGCCGTCAGCCACATCACGAACGTGAACCCCATCTCGAAGGCCCCGACGTACGACCCCGCCATGATCCCAGCCAAGGGCAGGCACAGATCCGACATCACGGCGGTCGTGATGACGATCAGCGGCAGGGCGCCGGCGAAATTCCACCACAGCCCGACCACCGGATCGAGTCGACTGCGTGTGTTGGCGATCCAGAACAGCGCCCAGAAGACGGTTGAAAGCAAGGCGAGCCCCACTCCGAGGGGATCGGCGATCTGGAACCCCGACACGTCGCCGCCGGTCGCGATCAGCACGACGCCGGCGTAGCAGATCAGCCCGGCGATCAAATCGCGCGGTCGCAGCTTCTGCCCCAGCAGCGGAATCGAAAGCCACGACAGGGTCAGGGCCCAGGTGTAGTTGATGGGCTGGGCGACCTGGGCCGGCAGGCGATCGTAGGCGGCGAACAGCACGAGGTAGTAGACGAACGGATTGATGGCGCCGAGGGCCAGGGCCCGCCAGCGGTCGGAGGCCGACGTGGCGGCCAGGTCCCCGAGTTGACGACGCCAGGCCAGCACGCCGGTCAACGTGATGAGCGAGACCACCGTAGCCACCAGAAGCAACTGGTAGGTATCGAGTGTTCTCAACGCGAGCTTGAAGGCGGTCGCGACGGTCGACCAGACGACGACCGCTCCCATGGCGAAATATGTCGCGTGCCTCTGGTTCTTCACGCCGAGTCACCGCGTATGAGCTGGGCGGCGGACTTCACAAGCCGAGCTCCCTGACGACTTCGGCGGCCACGGGCGCGTCGCTGTACACGTAGAAGTGGATGCCGGGAACACCGGCCTCGAGCAATCCCCGCGCCTGGGACAGGGCGTGATCGCGCCCGATCTCCATGACGTGTTCGGGGCTCCGCGCCTCCATGATCTCGCTTACGAGGTCGTCCGGAATGTCCACGTGGAAATGGCGCGGAATGTTCTTCAGCAAGGACTTGCGTGTCAGCACCTTGAGGCCGGGAATGATGGGAACTTCGATGCCGGCGGCGCGGCACTTCTCGATATAGTCCAGGAACGCCGTGTTGTCGAAGAACATCTGGGTGATGACGTACTCGGCGCCGGCGTCGACCTTCTTCTTCAGCATCTCGATGTCGTACGACAGGCTGGGCGCCTCGAAATGCTTTTCGGGATATCCGGCGACGCCGACACAGAAGGCTGTCGGATCGGCGTCGTTCATATGGTGCAGGTATTCGCCGTGGTTCATGGCCATGATCTGCTCGACCAGGTCGCCGGCGTACTTGTTGCGTTTGCCGCGACGGACCTCCTTCCACTCGGTGTGATCGCCGCGCAGGGCGACGACGTTGTGGATGTCGAGGAAGGACAGCTCGATCAGTGCGTCTTCGGTCTCCTCCTGGGTAAACCCCATGCATAGCAGGTGCGGGACCGCCTCGACGTTGTACCGATACTTGATCGCCGCGCACAGCCCGAGCGTGCCGGGACGCTTGCGGGTGATGTGTCGCACGAAACTCTGGTCGCCCAGCTCTTCGAACCACGAATCGGCGGCGTGGTTGGTCACGTCGATGAAGGCTGGATGAAATGGCATCAACTGGTCCACGATCTCGTGGACGCGACTGATGCTGTTGCCGCGCTCCGGGGGTGTGAGCTCGAAGCTGAATATCGGCTCGGTAGCTCGGGCCAGGGTCTCGCTGATCTTCACGGGTCCGCCTTTCGTGTCGTGATGCTTGCTGAAGATGATACCAGCGAGACGTTGATCCCGCACCGTCAAACACCTCCAGGGATGGCGCGTCGGAGCAATACCCTGTAGAATGACCCGATCGGAATCCATCAATACCGTGGGGGAACAATCTTGCAATTTCTCGACCTGGTCCGCGAGCGAGTCGTCGTGCTCGACGGCGGCATGGGTACCGGCATTCAGTTTCGCGAGCCGTCTCTCGACGACTTCGAGGGGCACGAGGGTTGCAGTGAGTGGCTGAACCTGACCCGTCCCGACATCATCGCGGCGATCCACGTCGACTTCTTCGCCGCAGGCTGCGATGCTGTCGAAACGAACAGTTTCGGTGGCTTTTCCGTCGTTCTCGACGAATACGGACAGGGACATCGGGCTCACGAGCTGGCGGTGTTGTCGGCGCGGATCGCCCGGGGTGTGGCCGATGATTTCACCACGTCGGACCGCCGTCGCTATGTTGTGGGATCCATAGGTCCCGGCACCAAACTGCCCAGTCTCGGTCACATGTCGTTTCGTGATCTGCGGGCCAGCTTCGAGCCCCTGATCGATGGTCTGATCGAAGGCGGCGCCGATGTGCTGCTGATCGAGACCTGCCAGGACCTGTTGCAACTGCGGGCAGCCGTCGACGCGATGAGGCGCGTTCAGGCTTCCCGGGGAACGAAGCTTCCCTTCGGCATCCAGATCACCGTCGAGAATACAGGAACCATGCTCTTGGGTACCGAAACGACGGCCGCCCTTGCCGCCGTTCTGCCGCTGCGCCCGGACTGGATCGGGATGAACTGCGCCACCGGACCCGATGCCATGACCGACCATGTGCGTTCGATCGCCCGGCACAGTCCTGTGCCGGTGAGTGTGCTTCCCAACGCCGGTATGCCAGCCAATGTGGACGGGAGGATGGTCTATGACCTCACACCCGACCACTTCGCCGAAGTGTTGTGCGGCTTCGTGGACGATTTCGGTGTCGGCATCGTCGGCGGTTGTTGCGGGACCGAGCCCCGCCACCTGAAGGCCCTGGTCGAACGACTCGATGGCCGTGCCGCGCCGCCGCGCGACTACGTGCCGCTCGATGCGTTGTCGAGCCTCTACACTTCGTCTGATTTGAGCCAGGAGCCCCGCCCCCTCCTGATCGGAGAACGCACCAACGCCAACGGGTCCAGGAGATTCCGCGACCTCCAGGGCGCCGCCGATCTCGACGGCATGGTCGGCATGGCGCGCGATCAGCAGAATGAGGGCGCCCATGTGCTGGACGTGTGTCTGGCCTACGTGGGTCGTGACGAATCCGCCGACATGGCGGCGCTCATGCCGCGCCTCAACACCGAGGTGCAGGCCCCGCTGATGATCGACTCGACCGAAATCGAGGCGGTGGAGGCGGCTCTCGAACGTCTCGGCGGCCGCTGCATCGTGAACTCGATCAATCTCGAGGATGGCGAACGGAAGGCCCGTGCGGTGCTCGAACTCTGCCGTCGTTTCGGTGCGGCGGTCGTAGCTCTCTGCATCGACGAAAAGGGTATGGCGAGGGAACCGGAAACCAAGCTGGCCATCGCCCAGCGATTGGTCGCTCTGGCCGCCGAGTACGGTCTCACGCCCAACGACATGCTGATCGACCCGTTGACCTTCACCCTGGGCAGTGGCGACGCCGAGTACTATGAAAGCGCCCTCGAGACCCTCGAGGGCATCCGCCTGATCAAGCGCGAAATCCCCGGCGCGCGCACGCTGCTGGGCCTGAGCAACGTGAGCTTCGGCCTCAAGCCCCAGGTGCGCAGGGTGCTCAACAGCGTGTTCCTGGCCCGCGCTCTCGACGCCGGGCTCGACGCCGCCATCATGCATGCGGGCAAGATCCTGGGCGCTGCCGAGATCCCCGCCGAACTGCTCGACGCTTGCGAGCGTTTGATCGACGCGGACCGGTCCGCGGGCGAACCTCTCGAGGTGCTGCTCGAATCCAAGGGCGTAGCCTCGGTCAGCGAGACGGCCGCCGACCTGCCGGTCGAGGAGCGTCTCCACAAACGCATCGTGGCCGGCGATCCGAAGGGAATCCACGAGGATCTCGATCTGGCCATGGAGACCCGCAAGCCCCTGGCGATCATCAACGAAATCCTGCTCGGAGGCATGAAGGAGGTCGGGGAACTGTTCGGTTCGGGGCGGCTCCAGTTGCCGTTCGTGCTCAAGTCTGCCGAGACGATGAAGGCGGCGGTCCGTCACCTCGAGCCCCACATGGACAAGTCCCAGTCCTCGTCCCGCGGCGATTTCATGATCGCCACGGTTCGCGGTGACGTGCACGATATCGGCAAGAATCTCGTCGACATCATTCTGACCAACAACGGGTTCGACGTCGCCAACCTCGGCATCAAGATTCCCGTCGAGCAGATGATCGAGGCGATTCGTCGCGACACTCCCGACGCGATCGGCATGAGCGGCCTGCTCGTCAAGTCGACCATCGTGATGAAGGAAAATCTCGAAGCCTTCAATCGCGAGGGCATCGATCTGCCCGTGGTTCTTGGTGGCGCGGCGCTGACGAAAAAGTACGTGGAGTCCGATCTGCGTCGGATCTACAAGGGCCAGGTCTACTACGCACGCGACGCATTCGACGGTTTGAATCTTTTGGAGAAGATCAGCTCCGGCGATCCTCCACCCGCCGAGCCGAGAGAGGTCGAAGACATGGGTGCCGACGCGGCGGCCACAACCATCGATTCGAACGAGATCGTGATGCCCGCCGACGCAGCGGCGCCGATGCCGCCGTTCTGGGGGACGCGGGTCAATGAGGACATCGCTCTCGACGAGGTTTGGAAGTACCTCAATCGCGCCGCCCTGATCAAGGGGCGCTGGGGCTACACCCGCGCCGGCGCTCCGAAGGCGGAATACGAACGATTGATTCGGGACGAAGTGGACCCAGCCCTCGCGAGGCTCAAGGCGTCGGCGTCGGCCGAGGGGTGGCTCCGCCCGGCGGCCATTCACGGCTGGTTCGCCTGTCGACGCGACAGGGAGGCCCTTGAGGTCTTCGCCGATCCGTCGGATGTCGCGCCCACGTGGCGCCTGGTCTTTCCAAGACAAGCCAAGGCGCCTCACCGTTGCCTGGCCGACTGGTTCCGCTCCGATCGGGACGTGCTCGGCGTGTCGGTTGTCACCATGGGGATCGCCGCCAGCGAGTACTGCGCCCGATTCATGGCCGCCGATTCCTACCAGGAGTATCTCCTGGCCCACGGTTTCGCCGTCGAGAGCGCCGAAGCCCTTGCCGAGCTCTGGCACAAGCGCATGCGTGTCGAAATCGGCATCGCCGCAGCAGATGCTGAGGATCCGAAGGAGCTCATCAAGGGCCGTTACCAGGGGCGTCGCTTCAGCTTCGGCTATCCCGCTTGCCCTGACCTCGAGCAGCAGACTCTTCTGCAGGAAATGCTGCAGTGGGAGCGGATCGGCCTCGGCTTGACCGAGGGATTCCAGTTGGATCCCGAGCAGAGCACCAGCGCTATCGTCGTCCACCACGGTGAGTCTGAGTATCTGAATGCGTAGATCCGGGTCGATTCCGATGGTGATGGCCCTGCTGCTCGGAGGGCTCGGCTCTTCGGGAGCCCAGGTGCGCAGCCCGGAGCCCGCTGTGCCCGATTCGATCGGGTGGTGCACCGAGTTCACGAGCACCCCGACGGTCGCGACTTTCGCGATCGGCTCTGTGGCGGCGGCCTTGATGGCCATCAACGAGGATTCAGGGCCCCTTCGAAAATCCCTCGATGATCCGTTCATCGAGCGGCCTCTGAAACTCGGCAACGCCTACGGCAGCGGTTGGGGCGTGGGGGGCCTGGGGCTCGTGACCTTGGCCTACGGTCATGCCACCGGCGACAACGACGCCGTCGAACTCGGCGAGGATCTCGCAACATCCTTTGTCGCCACTTCGGCCCTGGTCGCCGTCCTCAAGCGGAGCATCGGTCGAACCCGTCCCAATGGCGGCAAATACGCCATGCCGTCGGGCCATACCGCGGGAGCGTTCAGCTCGGTCCCGGTGATGTGGTATCACGCAGGCTGGAAAACGGGCCTGGCTTTCGGCTCTCTATCGGTTCTCACCGGGTTGGCCCGAATCGAGGACAACAAGCATTACTTGTCCGATGTCGTCGCTGGCGCCACTCTCGGTTTGGTGGTTGGGCGACTGACCGTCGCGAGGCGCCATGAATCGTGCTGGCGGGTTCAGGCTTCCTCGGGGGGCGTGGCTCTGGTCCGTGGGTTCTGATTGTTCAGGGATAACTTGCCTTGGAATAGAGTGTCTGATATATAAGATGTTATCGATCAAGTTCCGTGAACCCCTTTGGCTCGGGAGAATGACATGCCAGCACGCTCGGTTCTCAGTCCGATCACGACAACCAGCTTGCGTGAAAGAGTTTACGACATACTTCGAGAGGCCCTGGATCGGGCTGAACTGAGTCCAGGCGAAACGATCGACCTCAATGCAGTCTGTCGGACCCTGGGAGTCAGCAAAACACCGCTGCGTGAGGCTCTTCTGCGACTCGAAGCCGAGGGATTCGTTACCATCAAACCGCGCAGCGGCGTCAAGGTGACCACGCTCAGGGAAGGCGATATCCGGAATCTCTACCAAATGATCGGAGCCCTGGAATCGTCGGTCTTGTTGCAGGAGTCCGACCGGATTTCGGGCGAGAGGATCGCCGTGATGCGCCGCTGCCACGACGCCATGGACTCCGCCATCAAGAGCGGTGATTTCGAGCTCTATTACAGTGCGAATTTGGCCCTGCAGGACGGCTACCTCGCCCTTTCGGCGAATACTGAATTGAAACGCCACGTGCAGGTGATGAAGCAGCGGCTCTACGATTTCCCGAAAAAGAAGGACCTGTTGATCGAGTGGGAGGCTTCGACAACCAAGGAGCACGGCGCGATCATCGGACATCTGGAACAGGGCGACGCCGTGACGGCGGCGGAGATCGTGCGCGACGTCCACTGGTCGTTCCGGGTTCAGGAACGTTTCATCAGGATCTATTATCGCGATGAATTGGAGAGCGCCGGATGATCCCTGGTGATCATGCTTCCCTCGACACCCAGCCGTCGAACTGACATCTTGCCGTGACAAGCACTAGGTGATTTGAACCCACTGCCGGATTTCATCCGAGGTGAACTCTTGTTCCAGACCATTCGCTCACTCGTTTTCTATCTCGGTCTCGGCCTCGCCACAGTCGTCCTGATGTTTCTGCTGCCGATCAGCATCATGAAATCGGGATTGCAGAGAAACCGGTTTCTCGCCCGCTGGTCAGGATTCATCATCACCATGCTGCGCTGCATTTGCGGCGTGCACTACGTGCTCGAAGGGGCCGCGATCTCCACCGAGCGCAATGCGATCATCCTGAGCAAGCATCAATCGACCTGGGAGACGTTCGGGCTGCAGGTGATCTTCCCCGCCCAGACCTGGGTGCTGAAGCAGGAGCTCCTGTGGATCCCGATCTTCGGCTGGGCGCTCAAAGTGGCCGGAGCCATTTCCATCGATCGCAGCAGCGGCAAGAAGGCGCTGATGCAGGTGATCCATGAGGGAAAGGATCGTCTGGACAAGGGATACTGGGTTGTCGTCTTTCCCGAAGGGACGCGGACGCCGCCGGGATCCCGGGGCAAGTACAACGCAGGTGGCGCGATGCTCGCAGCTCGTTCGGGGTACCCGGTCGTTCCTGTCGCTCACAACGCGGGACTGTTCTGGGGCGAGGGTTTCACGATTCGACCGGGCACGGTGCGGGTCGTCGTGGGTGAACCTATCGAGACCGCGGACATGAAGGCCGGCGATATCAACACGCAGGTCGAGGAATGGATCGAAGCCAGAATGGATGAAATCCTCACGCGGTGACTTTCATCATATCGGCAATAAAATCGGGGCGGCGAGTCTTTCGACCTGCCGCCCCTGTTTTCCTCGGTGCCCCCCTACGGGCCGAGGAAACCGGTTACTCGTCGACCAGTTCGCCGCAGTCGAGACGCATGCGGAACCGCTGGCCGTTCATCAGCATGTCGCCCTCGCCGTCGCCGAGGATGATGGTGAACTCGCGCTCGATATGCTCTTCGGTGGACACGTCGCCGCGCTCGAAGGTGATGTCGGCGACGAAGGTGCCGACGATCGTGCCGGACAGGGCCGCGGCGTGATTGTGGCGGGGGCCGCGGGGCATCACGACATCGATGAGTTCGAAGTCGAGCACGCCGTCGAGGGTGCGCGAGAAGGCCGGCGTCTCGATGTGATGGCCGGCGGCACGATGGTAGTTGCCGTTGACCGTCATGATGTCGGTGTTCACGCCGGTGACGACGAGCGAACCAGACAGTTCGGTCAATTCCTGCTCCATGCGGCGGGTCCGATGCTCGCCGCTGCCCGACACGATGTCGAATTCCACGGTGCGGGCCGTGTCTTCGTCCACCACGCGGAACTGCATCGGCTCACCGGCTTCGTCGAGGAAGCGCAACGTGTAGACGCGGTCGATCCTGGCGTAGGGCGTGCCCTCGGGGTCTCCACGCTCACGATCGATGGTCACCGTCCAGGTGCCGGTGGCCTCATCGTAGTCGCGGGAAACGAAGCCGTTCCGGGGTCCCATGAAATCAGCGGGATCCAACTTGGCTGCGCTGAGCCCGTCGAGGGAGATGGAGAGGTCGGAGAGTTGATCGGCCAATCCGCCGTCATCGCTGCCGAGATCGGCGGCGACAGCTTCGGCGACGTCCTTGTCGGCCGTCAGTTGATCGACAACAGGAGCCGTCGTCGTATCGTCACCGCAACCGGTGAGCAAGGCGAGGGCGGCCAAGAGAGTCAGAAAGATGGTTCGCAGGTTCCGGGTCATGGTCGTCTCCTTGACGGTAGTGACGGGATGCTGCTCTCTCCTTGCAAGGTCGGGGCCATTTAAGTCTTCGATCGCCTGGTCTCTAACTCTTTGTTAGGCAATACGTTATGCGCCCCATGTCCCAGCATGGGGGTGGGAGTCCAGCCAGGCGATGTCCCTGACGGGACACCACCGTGCCGAGGGGAGCACTTCCGGGTGGTCCCCCATCGAAGACGCTGATGCTTGCCCCGATGCCGCCGATCGTTCACACTCGCATGTCCGAATCCATTTCTTACCCGTCTCCGAGGTTGGTCATGATCAGAACCCTGCTTGCGACACTCGCACTGGCCACGGCTGTCTCCGCCGCCGCTCTCGACCCGTCCGCCACCCTGCGCATCGACTACCATCACACCGGAGCGGTGGGCGAGGAAATCGTCTCCCTGGATCGGTTCCATCGCGAGGGCGAGTGGCCCGGGCCGCGTGCCGATCTGATCGATCGTCTCGATCTCGGACGCTATCAGGCCAAGCTCGTCGATCTCGCCACCGGTGAGCTGCTCTACTCGCGAGGGTTCGATTCGTACTACGGTGAATGGAAAACCACCGGGCCGGCTGCCGATGGAGTCCGCCGGACCTATCACGAAACCGTGCGCACGCCTTTTCCGAATGCAATGGCGGAATTTCGTCTCGAAACGCGAGGTGACGACGGCGCGTTTCGAGAAATCTATCGGGTGGTCGTCGATCCGAACGATGTGGAAATCCGCAAGGATCCGATCGACGCCGATATCGTCGTGGTCGAAGCTCATGTCGGCGGTGATCCGGCCCATTGCGTCGATGTCGTGATCCTCGGCGACGGCTACACGATCGCCGATCTGTCCAAGTTCAAGCAGGACGTCCACCGTTTCGCCACGGCCCTGCTCGGCCAGGAGCCCTTCGCTTCGCTGACCGACCGCATCAGCGTGCGCGGTGTGCTCAAGCCGTCCCAGGAGCGCGGGTGCGATGAACCCACCCGAGGCGTGCATCGCAACACGGCCCTGGGATGCACGTTCAACTCCCTCGGTTCCTCGCGGTACATGCTGACCGAAGACAACCGCGCGATCCGTGACGTGGCTCGCGCCGCTCCCTACGACGTGCTGTCGGTCATGGTCAACCACGACCGTTACGGCGGCGGCGGCATCTACAACCTCTTCAACACATTCACCAGCGACAATCAGTGGAGCGAGTACGTGTTCGTGCACGAGTTCGGGCACGGCTTCGCCGGTCTCGCCGACGAGTACTATTCATCGAGCACGTCCTATACCGACTTCTATCCCGAAGGTTACGAGCCGGCCGAGAGGAACATCACGAGGTTGCCGGATGGGCGCGCCAAGTGGCACGGCTTGATCGACCCAGCCACGCCGATTCCGACGTCCTGGGACAAGGCCGAATTCGACGCCATGGATGCCGACTACATGGTAGGCCGCGCCGAATCGACAGACCGGATCGCCGCTCTGATGACCGGCGGGGCGCCGCAGGACGAGATCGAAACGGCCATCGCGGATGGTGAGACACTGTCACGGACGCACCAGGATCGACTCGACGCCTGGTTCGCCGAGCGGGAGGCGTTCGGCACGATCGGCGTGTTCGAGGGCGGAGGCTACAGCTCCGAAGGGGTGTACCGGTCCGAGATCGACTGCATCATGTTCACCAAGGGGCTCAAGCGGTTCTGTGCGGCGTGCGCGGCGGGGATACTCGAGGTGGTGGAGCAGCAAACCGACTGAGAGGGCTGTCGATCCCGAACCCGATCCCGCCTCCGTGGGGATCACTGGTGTCCAAAGCCGGGTTGTGCTAGGATGTGCCCTATCAATACACACGCCCTGCGACCATCGATTATCCGGGGGTGACTCCATGCACAGGGTTTCATATTTCTTGACGGCGATCTTGCTGGTGCTGACGGCCGCTTCGGCATCGGCCGATGTCCTGTATTATGATTTTCACTACTATCAGGATGTAGAATTCGATACGCCTTGGGTGGACCAGGGCTTGAACTTCGTCATCGAATCGACAGGCTCTCACCCGCTGGCCGAGTCAGGCCGCTATGGCTTGAGTCTCGGCACTGTCGTGCTGTCGCTCGATCTTTCGCCGCTGGACGACGTCCATCGGGTCGACATTGAGATCAAGACGTTCAGCGATCCCGTGCTCACCATGATCGCCCTGTTCGACGATGAAGGCATGGTGGACGGCGTGACCAATGAGGACACGTTTCGATGCGAGGTTCTGACGGTCGAATCCGGAGGAGCCAATGTGCACTGGCTCCGCATCAGCAGCACTCAGAGCCTTCTTGAAACGCTGATCGTTCACTACGGCACTGTGGCAGGGGATACGACGACCTGGTCGAGGATCAAGACCCTTTATCGATGATCACTCTGGCGATTTCGTCCGCGATTCTCGTCACTTCCGTCTCCCAATCCCGATTGACCTGAACGGCCACGGCGAAGTCGTGGTCCACGTAGTACGTGACCGCGGTGTTGTAGCCGGGGTACCAGCCGGTGTGGCCGAGAGTCGTGCCGAGGTCCCCTTTGCGCAGGAAGGTGGCCAGGCCGTATCGGCCAGGCGCCAGACGACCGGTCAACTCCACGCTGTCGAGCAGATCGCCACGGTAATCCCATCCCATCGCCAGACCGCGGTAGAGTTTCCAGGCGTAGTTCGCCAGATCGGCCGACGACGAGCAGGCGCCGCCGCCGCCGTACTCGAGGGAGGGGTTGTGCCGCATGAGGCCATGGTCGTCGAGGATCAGGACCGGTAGCCCGAAGGGGTTGTCTTCCGACGTGTGCCCCTGCACGAGTCCAGGCAGGTTGCGTGTGTTCTGGGGGCTGGTTTCGGTGAGGCCGAGGGGAACGAGGATGCGCTCGACCATGAGGTCGTAGTAGTCGATCCCGGTGGCCGCTTCGACCGCGAGAGCGGCCAGGATGTAGTTCATATCCGAGTAGAGAAAGGTCTCGCCGGCCGGGGACAGGGGGGCAAGGTCGAGAACGTAGGTCACGGACTCCAGGGGGGGAATCACCGCGTCGGGGCCCTCGGCCACCATGCGTCGGATCCGATCCGTGTATTGGTCGTCGGCGAGGTGATCCGGAATGCCGGAGGCGTGGTTCATGAGTCGTCGGAGTGTCAGGTCTCCGGCGTTGGGGAGTCGTGAGTACCAGGGTTCGTCTCCGAGGTACGTCGCCAGCGGCGCATCGAGATCGAGGGTGCCGAGGCCCACCTGGTCGAGCACCACGCCGGCGACGAACATCTTGCCGACACTGCCGGCCAGCATGCAGGCTTCGAGAGGCATGGGGGTCGCTTCCTCGGCCGTGCCGACCGCAAGGCGTCCGCTGGATCCGTCGGGCAGGACGAACGCCGCTGTGGCGCCCGGAAAACCGATCTCGTGCTTCAGTTCGTCGAGACGCTCCTGGATCTCGAAGGAGAGCCGGATGACGTCGGCCGCCGAGCCTCCGGTGGGGTCGACAGGACTCGGTGTCGACTGCCGAAACAGGACATAGGCGAGCACGACGATCAGAAGGCCGAGGACGGCGAAGATCCGGGAGCGACGGAGCATGGCTGACTTTCCGGTGTGAGTTCGGTCGATCCTACTCGACGGTCAGGTCAATACCAGAACGTGACCAGGAGGTCGACGACATTCGTGCTTTCCAGGGCGAATTCGTCTTCGGCTGTCTTTTGGCGACCCGCGGGCTCACCATCATAGGTGGTGCGTGCGTCGCGCTCCCCTCTGGTGTAGGTGAGCAGCCATTCGTATCGGACCCCGACAGAGATCTGATCGGCGAGGCGCCGTGATGGGCCGCGTCTTCGGCCGAGGCGCAGGCAGCACTCACCAGAACAAACGAGACAATCAACACGGAGATCCGCATTTCAAACCCTTCGAAAGCGGGAAGAGAACTTACCGGGTCCACTGTCGGCCATACTAAAGGCACGCTTGTTGACAGATCCATATCGTTTCCGGTATTCTCTGATCGTTCCCTCTCATAACTCATGCCTTCCTGGAGGTTGCGACCGAACACTTGATACCCCCTTGCGACCTAGCCGATTAGGAACGCCCAGGGATCAAGTGTGTCGTGTCATGACCACTTGCTGAGGCGTGGGTTTCGGTGCCGACGGCACCGTTTCGCGAGAGGATTTCCCATGCTGAACACCATGATCAGCTCTCTTGTCCGGTTCTTCCGGACGAACGCCTTCTCCTGTCTTGCCTGCTTGATGCTTTTTGTGCCCGGCCGCTGGGCCCTGGCGATCGAACTACCGCCCGACGCCGTGGATTGGGTGTGCGTCACCGTCCCGGAATTGGTCGACGATTTCGAACCGCTCGCCGCCTATCGTGAGAACCAGGGTCTCCGAACCAGAATCGTCACCACCACGGAAATCGGACTTTGGGCCTGGGACGAGTCGGGATTCCCGGCTCGCCTCCGGGCGTCGGTTCGCGCCATGGTCGAGCAGTGGGGGGTGCGCTACCTGCTGATCGGCGGGGATCAACAGCAAGTCCCCGCTCCTTTCACGCACCATGAGGGTGCCGGGATGGAATGGACCGGGCCCGTGGACATGTACTACGCCTGCCTCGACGGCGACTGGGACGGCGACGGCGACGGTTGGGTGGGCGAAATGGACGACGCTCCAGATGTCATGCCAGAGCTTTCGGTCGGTCGCTTGCCGATCGAGGACGCAGCAGGAGTGGCTGTGGCCGTCGCGAAGATCCTGGCGTACGAGAACAGGAGTGCGGCTCAGGCCGACCGAGTGCTGCTGGCATCGACGGTCTTCGACGACACCTGGCAAATGGGCGACGATCCCATTCCCATGTTCGGAAACGCCCAAGTCGAGGATTTGATGACAGTCCTGGCTTCGTCGGACACTCCGTACCAGACGACACCCCTGCTCCAGTACATCTTCGACACGCCGGAAGCGCTCGAACTGACACCCGACAGCCTGATCGAACATCTCGCTTTCGGGGATTACGATCACGTGCTGTTCCAGAGTCAGGCCTCGGTCAACACCTGGAGCTGCGGTGAGTATCGCTGGTTCGGTATCGAGGACATCGGCCCCTTGGCCGAGGGTCGGCCGTTCGTTCTCGACGCCATGACTTGCGCGAGTGCCGACGTTGCGTCCGAGGGCCTTGTCGAAGCCATGTTGGCCATGCCGGGTGGTGGAGCCGTCGCCGCGCGGGGTTGGTCGACGCTCATCTACCTCACGCCGATGTTCGCGATCGATGAATCCTACTGGATCGCCCTGGCCGAAGGGAATCACGATCGACTCGGGGACGTGCAGAACGCGGCGATCGCCAATGTCGTCTCGGAGATAGGCGTTCCGTTTATCCTCGGCCACATTCCCTGGATGATGATTCTGGGTGATCCGGCCCTGGTCGTACGATCCCCGTCCCAGACCGATGTGCCGATGGCCGTCACCGGATTGGTGCGGAATCTCAAGGCGACTCCGAATCCTTTCAACCCGTCGACGATGATCCGTTTCGATCTCGATGCCGGCGTCGAGGTTCGAGTTGTTGTCGAAGTATTTGATCTGAAAGGACGTCTCTTGGCCGTCGAGCACGACGGTCCCATGTCCCCGGGAGCCCAGGCTCTGCCATGGACAAGGCTCAACGGTGCCGAGGCGAGCGGCATGTATTTCGTCCGGGTCCGGGCCGGGGCGTCGTCCGCTACGATTCCCATGGTCCAGCTGAAGTAAGACCGAGGGTTGATGGGGAGTCCGGGGAGTGGGCGCGCTCGCGTCCAGCTCCCTTGGCTTCGACTCCAGGCGCAACCTCTCCTTCCTATCTGCGTAACGACTCCCGTCCCACAGCCTTTGTGATCTCCTGACCCGCCACCGAAGATCGAGAGAAGTTGCCATGACTCCAACCCGCCACCTGCTCGTCCTCCTTCTTCTCGTGGGCGCGACGGCGTCGTTCGCCGCCGACTTCATCCCGGTCTATCATCCAGAGATGACTATTGGTCGCCGCAGCGGTCCCATCGTCATCGACGGCGTGGCCGACGACGTTGGCTGGTCGGACGCCGGCGTGGCCGACAACTTCGCCGAGCACAACCCCGGGGACCAGACCCGGCCGCCGGTCGACACCAGGGCCCTGATGACCTACGACGACGATGCCCTCTACGTCGCCTGGATCTGCACCGACGATCCTACGACGGTCCGCGCCACCATGGCCGAACGAGACAACATCTGGATGGACGACTATGTGATTCTCGCCCTCGACACCTTCGCCGACCAGGTTTGGGCCTTCGAGATCGCGGCCAATCCCTACGGCGTGCAGGGCGACCTGCTCTGGTCGAGCAACGGCGGCGAGGACATGGGGTACGACCTGATCTTCGAAACCGCCGGCGACGTGAACGACGAGGGCTGGATCGTGGAGATGCGGATCCCCTGGTCGAGCCTGCGGTTTCCGAATTCGGACGGGCAGACCTTTCGTGTCGACTTCTGGCGCAATCATCCGCGCGAGGTCCGTGGTCAGTACTCCTGGGCCGCCTACGATCGAGACGATCCTTGCTGGCCCTGCCAGTGGGGCACGGTCCACGGCATCAGCGATGTCGAACCTGGCAAGGGTCTCGAGATCATGCCAGCCGTGGTGGCCACTCAGGCAGGCAGGCGTCTGGGCACCGGAAACGAGGGGGGAGACTCCCAAGATACCGATGGCTGGGAGAACGACGACCCCAAGTCGGCCCTCTCCCTGACGGCCAAGTACGCCGTGTCGTCGAGCTTCACCCTCGACGGAACCTTCAACCCCGACTTCAGCCAGGTCGAGGCCGACGCCGCCCAGATCGACGTGAACTCCACCTTCTCCCTGTCCTTTCCAGAGCGACGCCCGTTCTTCCAGGAAGGCAGCGATCTCTTCCGCACCTGGTTCAACGCCGTCTACACGCGTTCGATCAACGACCCGACCTTCGCCGTCAAGGTGACCGGTCGGCCGGGCAGCACCAACGTCGCCTACCTTATGGCGCGCGACGAGCACACGCCTGTGGTTCTGCCTTTCGAGGAGAGCAGTGGATTCGTTCAGGCGGGAAGGAGCGTGTCGAACATCCTGAGGGTGCGGCACTCCCTCGGCGATCAGGCCCACCTCGGAGTCCTCACCACCGACCGCCATCTCGACGACGGCGGCTCGGGCCGCGTGATGGGCGTCGATGCCCGCGTCCGGCTGAACAAAGGCTGGCAGCTCGAGAGCCAGATCTTGTCGTCCCACACGGACGAACCCGACGCCCCCGATTTGACGTCTGACCTCGAAGGCGAAACGTTCGACGGCGGGCGCCATACATCTGTGTTCGATGGCGAAACCTTCTGGGGGCACGCGGTCTACGCCAGCCTCGAGTACAATGATCGGAGCAAGAGTTTCGATATCGATTACTGGGAGCGCAATCCCACTTTCCGCGCCGACAACGGCTTCGAACCCAGCAATGACAGCCGACAAGTGAGTGTGTCGACCGGCAGGGCCCTGTACTTCGACGAATCGAAATGGCTGAACTGGATCCGGCCCCAGGTGAACCTCGGCCGAAAGTGGAATTTCCGGGATCAGAAGAAGGACGAGTGGGCCTGGGCCGGGGTGGCGGGAAGTCTGAAGAAAATGCAGGCCCAAGCCCAGATCTCGTACATGCACAGCAACGAGCGTTTTCACGGCTCCGCGTATGACGGCATCTATTCCCTGGAGGCCAACCTCCAGATGGTGCCGAGTTCATGGTTCCAATTCGGCGGTTACGCCTCGACGGGTCATCGCATCGCCCGCTTCGCCCACACCATGGGCGATGAGCAGCGACTCGGCGGCTGGGCCACTTTCAAGCCCTTCGACCGTCTTGTGATTAACAACAACCTCGACCTGGCCCAAAGCAAAGATCTGTCGACCGGGGAGGTCTTCTTCGACGGCTACATCCTGCGGACGAGGCTTCAACTCCAGCTCAACCGAGAATTCGCCGCCCGCATCGTTCTGCAGTACAACGATTTCGCCGGGTCCTGGGAAGCTGATCCGTTGCTGACCTACAGGCTCAATCCCTTCTCGATCTTCTACGTCGGCTCCACTCGTGACTATGTGGATTTGACGGGTGACGATGGCGGCGTGGAGGGATGGAGGCTGACGGACCGGCAGTATTTCCTGAAATTCCAGTATCTGTTTCAGGTCTAGGGAGAGCGTTTTCCGTTCGAGTGAAAGGCCGGTCTGACAACCCGGCCTTTCACGTGCTGGCCAGCGAACGACGGATGTCCTAGAGTTAGGCTGAACCACAGCCCCGACCTGGAGGATGACCGTGCCCCGACCCCCCGTCCTGCCGACCATCGACTGGCCCGCCGTTTTCTCCTCTGGGCAAACGTTCGCCGACTGGCTCACCGGAGCCGAGTCGCCGGATAACGCGGCGAAGATGCTGGAGGAATCCCGGAGTCTCGAGTTGGTGGAAGAAGCCGTCGAGTACCTGGGAGAACTGACCCGCGATGTTCGGGTCGTGGCCATTGCTGAAGACTGGTGCGGTGACGTGCTGCGCCATGTTCCGGTTCTCGAGCGCATCGCCTCGCTGTGCAATCGGCTGCATGTCCGTTACGTCACCCGCGAACAGCACCCCGACGTCTTCGCCCGCTTCCTGACCAACGGCGGCGAGGCGATCCCCAAGTTCATCTTCCTGAACGACCAGTGGGTCGAGTTCGACAACTGGGGCCCCATGCCCTGCCCGTATCGCAGATCCATCGCGCGAGGCAAGGCCTGTGGCGACGTTCCGGCGGCTCGTCGAGAGGTGGCGCAGCGCTACCAGGACGACCCAGGCCGCGTCTTCACCTTCAACGAGCTGCTCGACATCATCGCCATTGGCTCCTCCGAGACGTACTGAAGGCATGAAGAAGCAGGTATCGAATCGTTCCGATCAATTCCTGACGACGATCGCTGTCGCTCTCGGCGCGTTCCTGCTGTTTCTGATCCAGCCTCTGGCCGCACGGGCCATCCTGCCTGGGTTCGGGGGCGTGCCGGCGGTGTGGGCGGCGTCGCTCGCTTGCTACCAGGTGCTTCTCTTCCTGGGGTATCTCGGTGCGCATCTTTTGCGAACCCGTGGGGGAGGACGCGAGCAGGCGGTCGTGGTGACGATCCTGGTAGGGGCGGCGTTGCTGAGTCTGCCGGCGCTGCCCCGACCTTCGAGCGGTGGCGGGGTGATGTCCCTGGTCTCCGTTCTGATGCTGGGGGTGGGTCCTGCATTCGTGGTGCTCGCCATGGGCGGTCCCCTGGTTCAGGCCTGGAGTCGAGGACGGGGTCGGGGCGTGTACGGACTCTATGCGGTGTCGAACGCAGCCTCACTGGTGGCTCTGCTCGGTTATCCGGTCGTGTTCGAACGATTGTTTGGCGTCATGGATCTGAGCCGGATCTGGAGCGTCCTGTTCGTGGTTCAGGGCGTGTTGCTGATTCTGTTGGCCTGGCGCCGTCGTGGTCTCCGTGACTCGATGGCGGTTTCGAGTATAGGCCTGCCGGTGGGCACAACGGTTCGCAACGCCGGACTGGCCGCGGTCGGGGTGATCATGCTCAATGCCGTGACGACCTGGCTCGGTCAGGATGTCGCGAGTGTGCCACTGCTTTGGACCGGGCCGCTGGCTCTCTACCTGCTGACCTGGGTCGTGGCGTTTTCGGGCCGCTTGCATCTTGGCGCCCGCACGGCGACGGCTCTGACCGCCGGCTCGGCGGTGTTGATGGTTGTCCTGGTCACGCCTGGAATCGTGCAGGACATCCTGCCGCGCATCGTCCTGGGACTGACGGCCTTGGGCGCGTCTTGTCTGGCCGTGCACGGAGCGCTCCATCGGCGCCGCCCGGGAGCCGAGAACCTGACGGGCTTCTATCTCGGCCTCGCCGGCGGCGGTGCGGTCGGCGGTGTGGTTTCTGGACTGCTGGCTCCCTTCCTCGGCGCGGGCTGGACCGAGATGGTTCTGGGCTTCGGCGGCGCCGCTGTGCTGGCCGGGGATCTGGGATTGTCCAGTTCGACCAACTCTCTCCGGTTCCGCGTGTTGGCTAGGGCTGCCTTGGGGGTCCTGTTCGGCTTGCTCCTTTTGACGGTCCACCAAGGGCGCGAAGGCCAGGTTCTCGCTCACCGGGATTTCCACGGCTTGATCAGGGTTTTCGAGGAACACGCCGACGATCCGACAGAGCACCGCCTTGTGATGAACCACGGCGCCACACGTCACGGTGTCCAGTACATCGATCCGCAGCGAAGGCGTGCCGTGACGGCGTACTTCGGGCCGACAACCGGCGGTGGCCTTGCGTTCGCGACCTGTCGGTCCCTCGTCGGCGACCGGGGCGGATTACGGGTCGGCATCGTCGGGCTGGGAGTGGGAACCCTCGCGGCCTATGGTCGCGTGGGTGACCAGGTGAGGTTCTATGAACTGAGCCCGGCGGTCGTGTCCCTGGCGCGGGGGGAGCTCGGTGATGGTCTTCCCGGCGGCGGCTTTTCCTTCCTCGCCGACTGCGCCGCTGAAACCGACGTGGTCGTCGGCGACGCGAGGGTGAGTCTGGCCGGGGAACTGAATCGCGATCCCGCCGGTCGGCGCTATGACCTCCTGGTCATCGACGCCTTCTCCGGCGACGTCGTGCCCGTTCATTTGCTCACGACCGAAGCCTTCGAGCTGTACACCCGACATTTGGCGGCCGAGGGCCTGATCGCCGTCCATGTTTCGAGCAACTGGCTCGACCTGCGTCCGGTTCTGTACGCTTGGGCCAGGGATCACCAATGGCGCGCCCTGACGATCGCCAACCATGCAGATCACGGCAGCGACGGCGCCTTGATCTCGACCTGGGTCCTGCTCTTCCGCGATATCGACACCCTGAGGATCCTGCGAGACCACTGCACGCCCCTGATGCAGTCGGGGGTCATCCAGGTCGAGAACCGCAACGATGTGCAGTTCGGCTCCCTGCAGGCCTGGACGGACGACCGCAGCGACCTCATCTCGATCCTTCGCGCCCGGGTCGACGCCCGCTGATTTCGATATTTCCCCCTCATGATTTGCCGGAATCAGCCGATCATTCCCAATGATCATCGTCACGACCTCCCGAGGCGCCCATCGGAGGCTTCTGTGCCAGGTAGAGTTGAAATGCCCCATAAGTTGCAGCAGAACCAACAGGTTCGGATGCTCGACGTACTGGTCATCATCACCCTGGCGGCAACACTTCTGTTCTCGGTGGCTGTGCTGCGTTTCCAGCAGGAGCGAAGGGCCGAGCTGATCGAGACCGTTGGCGAGCGTAACGGCGTCCGCATGAACACGACCGCCCAGACCGTCACCGAATACTTCGATTCCGTCCGCACGATTCTTCAGGTCATCAGCCGGCAACCGGATATTTTGAATGGTGATCCGGAAACCCAGGCCCAGATCGCCGGTACTTACGATATTCTCTGGTCCCGTCATCGAGTCACATCCCTGCTGATCACGCCTGTCGTGGATGATGAAATCATGCGTCCGTCGCTGCACTTGACCCATCAGGGCACCAGTCCGGTTGGTTCCACCGACGGGTCCTTGCCCAACGAGCTTCATGTTCTGGACCGCCAGCGCCTGCTTTTCGATGCCGATCGGGATCTCGAGTCTTTGCTCAGCGGTCCTATCGAGCTCTGCGGCAACTCATCTGGAAAGCCACGGGTGCCCGGATATGTCTTCACCACTCCGGTTCAGGGTGAACACGGACTGATGGGCATGGCGACCCTGACGATTCCGGTCGAGCTGATCTCGAGCCTTCTGGAACGGGGCAGTGAGGGTTGCCAGACGGTCCTGGTGAACCAGAACAGTGAAAGCGTGACGTGTGAAAACTTTCCTGAAGACCTCCATGGCGATGTCAAACGAGTGTTCGAGGCGACAACGCCGAAGGAATATTTCGCAGGCCTCGGCCTCCAGGGCAATCTTCTTGATTGGGTCGTTCTGTGGCGTCCGATCGAGATGCCCGACTCGAAGCAATGGTGGTTGATCCATATTTACGATGAAGAGCTTGAGCTCTCAGAGATCGGACGCGGATTCGAGACGCGAGCCAAGCAGTCGATCGTGATCATCCTGATCGTAGGAACCGGCCTGGCGGTGATGCTGGTCGCGTACCGTAGCCGCTTGCAGGCCAGGCTCGAATTCCTGAGAGAGCGAGCGAAAGACGACGAACTGCTCCATTCGGTGGCGATGGGGACTTCCGGAGCCACAGGCGAGGAGTTCTTCCGTGTGTTGTCGCATAGTCTCGCCGCGGCTTTCGATGTTCGCTACGCCCACGTGAGCAGTCTCGACGAGTCTGACCGACTCAGGGCCCGCACCTTGGCGTTCTGGGATGGGCAGGATTTTCGACCCACGATCCATTACGACATTCCCGGGTCGCCGAGCGAACTGATCCTGAAAAAGGGTCGATATCAGGAAGTCGACGGACTCGATCAACGGTTCGATCACGACAGCCTGTTGCATGAGCTGGGTGTCCGCAGCTACGTCGGCACGACGCTGTACGATTCGGAGGGCGAGCCCTTCGGGGTTCTTGTCATCATGGACACCAAGCCGTTCGGCCAGCCAAAGGAGCGGGTCGACTCGATTCTGCAGATCTATGCCGCCAGGGCCTCGGCCGAGTTGATCAGGCTCCGGTCCGATCGAAGAATCCTGGAGATGAACGAGAATCTCGAGCGGCAGTTCGCAACCCGCTCGGCCGAACTGCGAACCGCCCAGCATCAGCTCGTCGAGGCTGAAAAGATGGCGGCCCTGGGAACCCTGGTCGCCGGCATCGCCCATGAGATCAATGGTCCGGTCGGTATCGGCGTGACGGCTGTGACGCATCTTCAGGATCAGGCAAGGTCCTTCCAGAAGGAACTCGAAAACGGCCAACTGACGCGCCAGCAGTTGCGGGTTTTCCTCGATGGAGTCAACGAAAGCATGGGTCTGGTCTACTCGAATCTCAGGCGAGCCGCCGATCTCATCAGGATCTTCAAGCAGGTGTCGGCCGATGGGGAAGGCGAAAAGCCATGCCTGATCAGGGTCAAGGATCACGTAAACCAAGCCCTGCTCGACCTGCAGCCGGCCTTGTCAAACGGCAGGCACAGCATCTCGGTGACATGTCCCGAGGAATTCGAGACCGTCATCTACCCCAACGCCTTTCGAGGCGTGATCGCCGAGTTGGTGAAAAACACGCTTCAGCACGGCTTCTCCGGCATGGATGGCGGCTTCATCCGGATCGAAGTCGCTGACTGCGGGCCGTCGTGGCGCCTTCTCTATTCCGACAATGGATGTGGAATGGATCGGACAACGGCTCAGAGAATCTATGATCCGTTCTACACGACCAACAGGGGACGCCACGGGACTGGGCTGGGAATGCACATCCTCTACAACACGGTGACCAGGACCATGGGCGGTACCATCCATTGTGAGTCCTCCCTGGGCGATGGTGTTCGGTTCGAAATCGTCTGTCCCGAACTCACGACAGCCTCTTTCGCGGAGCTGGCTGTTCTGGTTTCCTGATCCGCCAAGAAAATCCGATTCGTCTGAGCTGGCGCCCGCTGATGCAGACCCACCAGTGGCCATGATGCCACCAATCGTGTTAACGTGATCCAAATCCGGCCGGCGTCTTCGCCGGCGTATTTCTGTCGCTGTCCCGGGAGTCGCCGATGAAATCTATGAGGATGCTCTTGCTCGTCACCATGCTCGCCGTGCTCATGTCCGTTTCAGCATCAGTGGCTGCCGAGGCCTTCATGCCTCGCTGGCCGGCGATTTCGCCGGATGGTCGCAGTGTCGTCTTCAGCTTTCAGGGCGATCTCTGGAGCGTCGCCTCGGACGGGGGCGAGGCGCACCGTTTGACGGCTCACGAAGCCTACGATGCGCATCCGGTGTTCAGTCCGGACGGGCGGACCATCGCCTTTTCCTCCAATCGCTACGGCGACTCCGACGTGTTTATCATGCCTGCAACCGGTGGAGCGCCGACGCGTCTGACCTTCGCCGACACCGGCGAACGGCCGTGCGCTTTCTCGTCCGACGGAAAGGACGTGCTCTTTGCGAGCCGTCGCCCCTTCGTCTTTCCGGGCGACACCCAGGTCTGGCGCGTTCCGGTCGGGGGCGGCACGCCGTTCCGGCTGATGGAAACCTTCGCCGATGAAATCACGCCGGCCGGTGATCGCGGCTATGTCTTCGCCCAGGGTCGCGTCGCCAACGGACGACTGCATTATCGAGGCAGCTACCAGCGCGAACTCTGGCGCTGGATTCCCGGCAGCGAGCCCGCGCGCCTGACCGACAACCGCGGCTACGACACGGATCCCATGGTGTCCACGGACGGGCGCATCTACTGGATCGGTGATATGGACAACTCGAAGACGGCCAACGTCTGGGTCATGGATGCCGACGGTGGGGGCCAGACCCAGGTCACGAAGTTCAAGGAGGACGGCGTTCGGCAGGCTGATATCGGTAGTGGTCGCCTGGTGATCGAGCGCGGCACTCGTCTCTACGTGATGGACCTGCCGGACGGTAAGCCGCAGCCGATCAGCATCGATGTGGCCGACGACCTGATCGAGAACCGGATCGTGATCGAGACCAAGAGCGACGATGCCGGGGAATTGGCGGTGTCCGACGACGGCGAGGAATACGCCCTGGCCATCGACGGCGAAATCGTGCTGATCAACAAGGAACTCGGCGGCCGAGGTGTCGTGTGCGCCGAGGGGCCGTGGCTGGAGCAGTCGCTCTCCTTCCGCCCCGGGTCGGCCGACACCCTCCTTTTCGTCAGCGACCGCGAAGGCGAGGATGCGGTTTACATCCTGGTGTCCGACGATGAAGCGGAGCCGAATCTGCGCCTCACCCGCGTACGCAAACTGGTACGCCTGACTGAAGGCAAGAAACCCTGCACCGATCCGATCTGGTCGCCGGACGGAGACAAGATCGTCTACACGCGCGGCAACGGCGATCTGAGGATCATGAACGCCGACGGCGGTTCCGACCGCGAACTCACCTCCGGCTGGAACGTGGACGCCCCTGCCTGGTCGCCGGACGGCCAGTGGATCGCTTATTCGCGCCTCGACAAGAACTACAACAGCGACATCTGGGTCATGCCGTCCGAGGGGGGCGATGCACGCAACATCACCCGACATCCGGACTATGACATGGACCCCGTCTGGGCAGCCGGAGGCGCCATCCTGGCCTGGAACACGCCCCGTCACGACCACGCTCCCGATCATCGCGAGACCGACGTCTACGCCGTCTACCTGACGCGCGAGGATCATGAACGCACACACGACGAGTGGAAACTCTGGGAAAAGACACGCGACAAGAAGAAGGATGACAAGAAAAAGGGCGAAGAAGACGAGGGCAAGAAAGACGAAGAGAAGAAGGATGGGGAGAAAAAGGACGAGAAAAAGCCCGAAATACCGGTGGTCGTGATCGATTTCGAGGATATCCACCTGCGTGGTCGTCGGGTCACCACGCTGACCGGCTCAGAGACCTGTGTCGCAATCGATCCCAAGGGTGACAAATACTATTTCCTCGGTTCCCTCGACGGCGACCGGGACCTGTTCAGCGTCGATCGCTTCGGAGAGGAACGTGAGGGCATCACTTCCGGCGGTTCCAGCCCGAGCGCCGTCACCCTGAGTGGTGACGGCAAGACCCTGCATTTCCTCAAGGGTGGAAAGCCCAGGCATATCGCCGCCAAGGGCGGCAAGGCCGAAGGTCCCGACTTCAGCGCCCGTCTGACCGTCGACCGTCCCGCGGTGAGGTTGCAGACCCTCGACGAGGCCTGGCGCACCATGCGCGACCGCTTCTACGATCCGGACATGCACGGCGTCGACTGGCCGAAGATGCGCGAAAAGTACGGCGACATGGTCCGACAGGTCCGTCATGACGTGGATTTCAGCGACGTCATGAACTTCATGTTGGGGGAACTCAACTCCAGTCACATGGGCTATCGGGCTACCTGGGACGCCATCGGCGACTACGGCACTGACGGCTGGCTGGGCCTTTCCTTCGACCCCGAGCATCGTGGACACGGACTCAGGATCATCGACGTGATTCCCGACGGACCGAGCGATCGACCCCAGGGGCGGGTACTGGTCGGGGACATCCTGGTCAGTGTCGAGGGCGTCGAGGTCGGCCGCGAGTCCAGCCTCGAGGCGGCACTGGAAACCCGTGAAGGCCTGCCCACCTGGATCGTCGTCCAACGCGATGGCGAGGAGGTGGAACTGTCGGTCGTGCCCGGACGTTCGCGCGCCATGGGGCAGCTCCAGTACCTGCGCATGGAAAAGGAAAACCGCGCCAAGGTCGAAGCCGTGAGCGGGGAGCGGGTGGGCTACGTCCACATCCAGGGGATGGGCTTCGGCGAGGTCGAACGCTTCGAGCAGAACTTGTTCGCAGCCGCCGACGGCAAGGAGGCCCTGATCATCGATGTCCGCAACAACGGAGGCGGCTGGACCACCGACCTGATGATGACGATTCTCACTCAGCCCCGTCACGCCTATACCATCGGCCGCGGTGGCGAAGTGGGATACCCGATGACCGAGCGCATGCCTTTCTACAGCTGGCAGAAACCCATCGCGGTGATCTGCAACGAGGGCAGCTACTCCAACGCCGAGATCTTCAGCAGCGCGGTCAAGACCGTCAATCGCGGCCCGGTGGTCGGCATGGAGACCGGCGGGAACGTGATCTCGACCGGAGGCTTCGGCAACCGTTACCGCGGTTTCGTCCGGCTTCCGGGACGGGGTTGGTACACCTTCGGCGACGAACGCCATCCCGAGCGGAACCACAAGCCCCAGGAGGCCGCCCACGATCTCGAAGGCGTGCTGCCTGATTACGCGGTGCCACGCACGATCGCCGACGTCATGATGGGCCGGGACGCCCAGTTGGACAAGGCCGTGGAGTTGATGATCAAAGCGGCTGAAGCCGAGCGGAAGAAGCCGCAGGCGGAGCAGAGTCCCCATCTCAGATAACCGCAGCTCGAAGTTGGAATGAAGCAGGCTCGGACCATGGGGTTCGAGCCTGCTTCAATGCATCGATAGACATGGCGGAGCGTCAGCAGGCCAGCCCCCAATACCATTGCCAGATCGCCGGGCCCGCGATGGCCGTCAACATGGCCGCCGGCGCCAGGAACACACCGTAGGGAAGCGTCGTGGTGCCGTCGGCCCGGCCGCGAATCACCAGGACGATGCCCACGATCGCGCCGACGAATGATCCGAACAGGAACGTCAGCGCCACGCCCTGCCAGCCGAGCCAGGCTCCCAGCCAGATGGCCAGCTTCACGTCGCCGCCGCCAAGGCCTTCCACGCCGCGGATCTTGAGCCAGGCGCGACGCAGGCCTTCGAGCAGCAGACCGCCAACGGCAGCACCAATCAGGGCGTCTAGGCGGGATAGACCGATCCATGGCGCGCACGCCAGGCCGATCACGGCACCGGGAATCGTCAGGACATCGAGAATGAGCTGATGGTCGAGATCGATGAAGAAGACAGCGACCAAGGCCAGCAGAAGCAGTGCGCGCAGTACGGCGCCGATCGGGTCGGCGGCGGTCAGCATGGCCACCGCCACACAGGCGGCGCCGAGAAGTTCGACCACGGGATAGCGTAGGGGGATCCGGACACCGCAGTCCCGGCAGGCTCCCCGCAGGAACAGCCACCCGAATACCGGCAGGTTATCGCGAGGACGGACGGCTTCGCCGCACTGCGGGCAGCGCGACTGCGGCCGCACCAGCGATTCGCCCCGAGGCAGACGGTAGATCACGACGTTGAGAAAACTGCCGAGGCACGCACCCCAGACACAGCCAAGCAACAGAAAGAGGCCCCCGGGCAGTCCAAGCGTTCCGTCGATCCATCCGGATGGAGTCACGTCGTTACCTCAGGGCCAATTGACGGGCCTTTTCCGGCTCGGCCAGGCGCGGTAGCACGTCCGCGGCGGTCACCAGCCCCCGTCGGTGCAGGTCGAGCAGGGCGTCATCCATCAGCACCATGCCGTCGGCCTGGCCGCCAGTGATGGCGTTGTTGATCTGATGGATCTTGGAATCGCGGATCATGTTCGCCACGGCGTGATTGATGAAGAGGACTTCGCGAGCGGCCACACGTCCGCCACCCTGTTTCAGGGGCAGCAACAACTGGGAGATCACGCCTTTCAGGGTCAAAGACAGCCGGGTTCGGATGTCGTCCTGATCCTGGACAGGAAAAACGTCGATGATGCGGTTGATTGTCTTGGACGCCGACTGGGTGTGCAGGGTGCTGATGACCAGGTTGCCGGTCTCGGCGGCTGTCAGGGCGATCTCGATGGTCTCGCGGTCACGCATCTCGCCCACGAAGATGATGTTGGCCATCTGTCGCAGGGCGGCGCGCAGGCCGGTGGCGAAGGTCTGGGTATCGAGCCCGACTTCACGTTGGTTGATCATGCATCGCTTGGACCGCATGCGAAACTCGATGGGATCCTCGATCGTCACGATGTGCTGGGGGTGGTCGTGCTTCGTGTTGAGGAACTCAAGAAAGCTGGCCACGGTGGTGGATTTTCCGGAGCCGGTGGGCCCCGTCACCAACAGCATGCCGTTGCTGATGTTGACGAGCTTCATGATCAGGGCTTCGGGAATGCCGATCTTCTCGAACGTCGGCACCGTGATCGGGATCAGGCGCAGAACACAGGCCACCGAGCCGCGCTGCTGGAAGATGTTGACGCGGAACCGGCACTCGTCGAACAACTCGAATGAGAGGTCGCCGTCCCGCTCCAGCTCGAAGCGGTTCTGCTGATTCTCGTCGAGCAGGCCGTAGGCGAGGCCCTTGCTCTCGTTCGGCATCAGGACCGTGGGATTCGAGTAGTCCTCGAGTCGGCCGTGGATGTGGAACATGACCGGCGAACCGGCCGAGATGAGGATATCCGATGCGTCGCGATCCACAGCTTCGGACAGGATGTCCTCGATGCACAGGGATCCACGCGTTCGGGTTTCCTCTGGCAAATTGCAGATATCGGTCACGGACATGATTCCTCCACAGCCGAGGCCGCCTCCTGGATCCAGGAGGCGGCTTCTCGATCTATTCAGCTGGTGCGTTGACGTCGCTCGAGAAGGCCTCGAAGACCTTGGGGTTCTCCTGGGACGTCTGGGGCAGGTCGCCCGCGTCGTCACCCACGATCCTGACGGTCATTTCGACTACAAGATCGAGCCGCACCATCTCATTTTTCGTATGACGGAACAAGGCACCGAGCAGGGGAATGTCGCCCAGCAAGGGCACCTTCTTGACGTTCTTGCGCTCCTCTTCGGAGATCAGGCCGCCCAGGTAAATGGTCTGGCCGTCCTTCACGCGTACGTTGGTGAAGGCGCGTCGTGTCGATGTCTGGGGCAGGTCGTTGTCGGGTCCGACGAATCGCAGGATCCGCGACACTTCGGGCTCGACCAGGGTCGTGATCATGCCGCCGTCGCTGATGCGCGGTGTGATGTTCAGGCGCACACCCACGTCGATCTTCTCGAGCTGCACCGACTGCATCACGCCACCGGAGCTGCCGCCGGCCGAAGAGAGGGACGTGATCACGACGGGTACGGTTTCGCCGGCGAAGATCTCGGCCTGGTTTCCGTCGGTCGTCACGATCTTGGCGTTCGAAAGCAGCTTGGCGGCACCCTCGGTGATCAGCTCGTCGAGGGCCACCTCGAAATTGGTAGCCTGCCGGTAGATGCGACCGACGTCGCTGTATTCCTGATAATCCATGTCGACGGGCAGCTGGCCCGCAGGACCGGACCCGTGGTAGCCTTCGGTCAGGAACGTGCTCCATTTGGTGATCTTTTCCCAGTCGATGCCCATCTCCTCGACCTTCGAGGTGTTGACCTCGATCAGGCGGGCCTCGATCAGGACCTGACGGGGCTTGCGATCCATGCCGCGGACGACACTCGCCGCCTGCTCGACCGCCGCACGGGTGGCCTTCATGATCACACGATTGGTCTTGGTGTCGACGCTGACATCCTCGGTGATCACGTTCAGGGCCTGGCCGACGTTGGTGGGGTCGGCGAACTGAAGGTCGAAGACGTGGGTGATCAGGCCGGTGGCCGTGTTCAGTTTTTCGACGTCCGCCACGAGGATGGTTCCTCCCACCTGCTCGTAGCCGAGCCCGGCGGCACGAACCACGAGATGCAGGGCCTCGTCGAAAGGCGTATTTTCGATGCGGATGGAGATCGTCTTGGACTGAACCTCCGGAGCCGTCACGATGTTCAGGCCGCTGCGCTCCGCAAGGATCTGCAGTACCTCTGCAACAGGAGTTCCTTCCGCTCTCAGCGTTACGAGCCCCTTTCCATCGGTTGCCGTTGCGCCGATCGCCATCAAACTCAACAACAATGGGATCAACGCCGCCGCAGTTGCGTATCGGGTCACCCGTGCACGATTCGTCATGTTCGTTTCCTTTCCCTCGTGTTAGCGGAGAACGAGAGTCTTGTTCTGCTTGGCGACGGTGACGCCTTCGCGGACAATCTCGTTCACGCTCCATCCCCGGAATGAATCACCCTGATGCAGCCATCCGGAGCGGTCGCTCCCGACGGAGATCTGCACGCACGGATTGACGTCGTCGTGGAGAAGAGTGAGGAGCTTGGGCTCCACCATCCTCGCCGGCGCGGGTGTGCCTGATTTTCGCTGTGGATCCTGTCGCGCGATGTCCTGGATGAAGTTCGGATTGCGGAAGGGGGTGTTCTTCGCAGCACACGTCGCGTCGAGCATGCTGTCGCGCCGGGCCAACCCCAGGAGCCCGTGCAAATCACCACCGGTCGATACGACCGGAACATCGCTCTCGTTGCGGAACGAGAGCACTTCGGAAGCCGCTCGCTGGCTGCGGAAGCCCAGCATGGCCATGATGACAAGGAGAACGGCGAGTCCAGCCCAGATGCGGTGGTCGTTCGTAATGCGGCTCATCGCGATCACCGTCCCTTCGGATCGTAGATGGACAGGGTGAACTTCCCCTCGATCTCGTCGCCGACGAGGTGCGAGGCGAAGTTGAAACGATCGATCGTCACCAGGCGCTGGCCGGTTTCGAGTCGCTGGACGAAATCGATGATCTCGTCATAGCTGCCCGCCGTACGGACGCTGAACTCGGAACGCTTGAGGCGTTCGCCTTCGTCCTGCTCCACGCTCACCAGGTTCAGGCGGGTGAGTCCGCTCTGCTCGATGACATGGCCGAGATAGCTGACCGGATCTTCCGGCGAAGGGGTGATGGCGATCTGAATGTTGTCGACCCCGAGAGCCCGTGCGGCGTCGTTCTCACGGAACTTGCTGCCCATGGCCTCACCCAGCTGCGAGCGGAGCGCGTGGCGGGTTTCCATCAATTCCCGGAGATCGGCGACCCGGGGAGAGGTGACCGACATGTCGACGATCACACCGGCCACCAGAAGCGCAAAGACCACACCGATGGCGCTGTTCAGGTCGAACCGCAGTCGGATCTTGAATGCAGGCATCTTCATCGGGTCGCCTCCTCGGAGCGGCATTGGATTTCAAAGGCACTCGATCGGTCTCCCTCGACCTTGCCGAGGGCGACGGACTGAAAATTACCCAGGAAAGCGACATCGTTTCGCAGTCGGTCCATCAGGGCGTTGATCCTCTTGAGCTGTTCGCTGGCATTCGACTGTTCGCCCGAAATGGTCAGACGGGGGGCGTTGTGCTTGTCGGCGCTGAGTCCGGCGACCTCGACCAGGAAGATGGGCCGATCGATCGTGCGGCCGAGTGAGGCCAGTGTGGGAGCCCAGTCGGTTCGGGACCGGCGGATGTCCAGCAGATCCCGGGCGAGCATCATCGCCGGGGAGACCTGGGTCTCCGTCTCGATGTGGCTCTGGAGGCGTGGCATCTCGGTATCGAGAGCGGCGATCTGCTCGTCGAGCATCCTGGAGTTGAGGATCTGGGAACCGATCACGGCCAGTTGGAGCCCGGCGACGATGGTCAGAACCGCGGTCAGTGTGGTCTGGCGTCTTTGGGCCCGTCTCTTGGCCAGGAATTCGGGGTAAAGATTGATCGTGTACATTATTTGTCCCCCCAGCGCACGAGACCGCTTGCGGTGACAAAGACGCTTTCCTTGTCGATGTTTTCCTCGTAGCCCCTGGCGTCCTGCCCGAATTCGGACAGGGGCCGACCGATGACGACCGTGCGGTTCAGGAACCGGCTCAAGTGCTCGGATCGACCTTCGACCAGGGCGCCTCCACCCACGAGGTGGATGGTGTCGACCTCATGTCGATATCTTCCCCGGTAGAAGGTGAGGGTTTCGAGAGTTCGCGTGGCGATCTCGAGAATCCAATCGCTTTCGGTCTTGCCGTCCATGACCCGGTCGCTCTGCCAGATCGTGCGGCTCAGCAGGCCGGTTCCCTTGTACGAGATCACCACGTTGACTTCGTGGCCGCCAAGATCGAGAACGGCCTGGGCCAGTACGTCGTTGGGGGTGTCGGCCGTAGAGATGGCCCGCATCAATGCCAGTGACTCGACATCCACCACTTCGGGCTCGAGGCCCAGGACGGCGAGTGCGTCGACCGGAAAGTCGCGATGGGATTTCCCGGCGGCAGCCATCAGCACGAGCGTGCTGTCGGCTTCATCCTCTTGGCCCGTCCTTCGCTCGAGGACCTCGCCGTCGACGACGATTTTCTTCGCCTTGTCGACGCTCAGGAACTTCCGAGCCTCGAACGGCAGAGTCTGTCTAAGTTCTTCATTCGACATCGGTGGCATCACGACTTCGCGCACGACCGAATCCCTGGCTCCGATGCAGGTCACGATACGACCGAGCTGGTTCTTCTTGAGGCCCAGTTCGTCGAGAACCGACTGCAGCGCTTGGGCCGCTTTGTCGACGGAGCCGTCTGTCTCGCTCCATGCGCGATAGCCCACATGGGTGATCTTATCGACCTTATCGATCCCTTCGGCCCGCATCAGCTTGACGCTGGTCGTTCCGAAATCGATGCCGGTCCTGATTGTACTCTTGCGCTTCAAGGCTCCTCCTCTAGCTCGACGGTGGCGGAATCTCCCGCCAACTTGCGATGTTCAAAGTGGCTGCGGTGCCTCCGGGCCATTGGTCGGCCAACCAGAACGGAACGTCTCCGAGAAAACCTCCATCCCAGGTGTATTCGACTCTGGCATTGCCTATGATCGAGAGAATGAGCCACATGTTCAGCGAAGCGACCGAGCCGCGGTGACTGACTCGTCCCCAGAGCACGTAGGCCGAGTTCGTGGCGTACACGAAAGCAGGCTGATCGACCGTGCCGATCGAGGATTGCCCGTTGCCGGTCGCATAGTGGTAGTGGCTGATGATGGCGATGCCGTTCTCGGGTTCCATGGTGATGTTGCTCGTGTAGATCATTTCGCCGCGCCAGGCCGACGAGGTCGTCCGCTGGGACTCGCTGCTGCCCGTGAAGCGGGTGTTGATGAGCGTCTGGGTGATGATCGGCATGTTGGCGCTGTTGGATCCCAGCAGGTAGATCGCCACGGTGTCGCGGGTACCCGGCGGGCCCGCCTCGGGGGGGTTGCCGAAGTTCACGACTACGGCGCTGTCGCCGGGGGCCTTGACGAACAGGCCGGTGGTGGGATGGAAGTACCTGTTGAAGTTGCCGACCCCGTTGAAGGTGATCGTAAATCTCCTGGAGGCGTTGGAGAACTGCACGACGGTGTGCATGTCGTCCCCGAGGACGGCCGTGATGTCGTTGCCGTCGCCGTCGCGGATGACGGCCCGCGCCGGTCCGCCGCCGGTCACGCAGCGCACGTCGTAGTAGGTCGTGTTCGGAAAGCGGTCCGCAGTCGTGTACATCGACAGCATGGGGATGTTGGGCTCGTCGGTCAGGGTTCCGGCCTGAATTCCGTTGTTGCCGAAGCCCGTCCACACATTGCCGTTGCAGTGGGCGCGGTCGTAGATCCAGACCCGCCCGAGAATGTAGGCCCATCGGTCGGACCATACCGCCAGGGGCGTGCCGGTGGCGGGCAGCTCGGCGACTGCTTCGATCGCCCGTCGGGCGCGTCGAACCTCGCCGATCGCCGTCATGGCCACTCCGGGATCGCCCCCGACGAGGGTATCCCGAAGCGTCAGGGAGTAGGTCCCGTTGCCGGCCGCGACGTTGTTCCAGCCGGTGCGCCAATCGCTGTCGTTGGACAGGCGGGCGCGGGCGCGCTCGATGGCTCCGTCCGCGAGATAGAAGGCCTCGGTGGATTCCTGGCCGTAGGTCGCCAGGCGGGATTCGGAAGAGGTCGTCGAGAAGATGGCCATTCCTCCGAGGATCACCACGAAGACGAACACCGTCACCGCGAGCAGGACGTACCCGCCCTCGGCGGTGTTGCTGTTTTCGATTGGGGAGTCATGTCGTTTCATGATCTTCATGAGGAACCCACCGGCGCAGCCCCTTGGCCGGCGCGACGTCCGACCTGGCTCAGGACACGTGTCGAGGACTGTTCGTCATCCTGGAGTTCGAACTCGAGGGTGAGCATGAGGGTGTCGGCATCGGTCGTGACGCTGAAGAACGTGCAGGCGTCGGCCGTCATGTCTTCGCCGTCACGCTGCAGGCTGCGACCGGCGAGTCCGGTCCACTGGAACGTGTCCAGGATGTTGCCGCCGGCGTCGAAGGTCGTGAACCGGCCGGTGTTCGTCACCACGATGCGATCGGATTCCCGGATGGATTTCGACATCTGGCTGAGGATCAGAGAGCTGTTCGACTGGGTGTCGGCTTTCCCTTGGTTCGAGCTGAATGTCTGCTGGTTGAGCATGACGAGCTTGCCGAGTCCCATGACCACGATAAACGAGGCGAACATGGCCATCATCAACTCGGTGATGGTCACGCCACGCTGATCGCGTTTTCGGTAGAGGAGTTTCAATCCGAGCTCCTTCCGAGAATCGTGGTGCAGTCCAGCGAACGGTTCAGGATCGAGCCGCTGTAGTTGGACGACCAGGAGACCATCACGGTCACCGTCGTAGCCCGGTTTTCGGGCGTGTCGGCGGCGACGGCATGAGAGACGACGAAATCCCGGCCATCCACCACGTAGGTGGTGTCGTTCCCAGCCAGACCGGGCAGATCCCGGTTGTTGTAGTCCCGCCGAAGGGTTTCGAGCCTGGCCTGGGCGACGGCGGTGGCGTTCCTGCGGTCCTCTTCCTGGACGAGCTGCCGACGACTCATGGAGAACACGTTGGCCAGTCCGAAAAAGACGAGCAGGAGAATCACCGCGGACACCATCACTTCGATGAGGGTGAACCCCTGCTCGGTTCCAGGTTTCCCTGCCAGTCGTTTCCTTCTTAAGCCGTCCATGATCACATCCTTGGGTTGTCCGGGGGCGGGGCGCTGACGCCCCGTCCCTCCGGGATCAACCACTGCTGAACTAGAGTCCGGTCACGACGGGCGCGTTGCCGTTGCTGTTGATGTTCGGCACCGAAATGGTGACGGTCACACCAGCCATCTTGGTACCGGAACGACCGGTCGCCCGTACGGAATACAGGGCCGTGTTGGCGTTGCCGCCACGGCCGGCTGTGATCGCGTACGTGAAGTTCGGCGAAGCGGTCAAGTCCACGAGTCCACCGGCGCCGGACGGCCAGATCGGCGTTCCGGCGTTGTTGGAGTTCTCGATGGCCCAGGCCTTCGAAGCGGTGACGACCTCGCCGATCCTGGCGGTGGCCTCGGTCACGCGGGCGTTCTTTACGTACTTGCCGTAAAGAGGCACAGCCACGGCGGACAGGACGCCGACGATGACGACGACGACCATCAGCTCCACCATCGTGAAGCCCTTCTGGTTGGTCTTTCGGAAGCGGTTCATGTTCATTCCCTCCTGCAGATGCAGTGTTGATCCCGGAATCCTCGACTTCACGACTGCCTTCCGGGGCGGCAGCCGTTGACACTTGCTACATCGAATTGGCGCCCTGCATCATCGCGTCGCCCATGCCGAAGATCGGCAGGAACATGCTGACCACGATCACGCCTATCACGGCGCCCACCACGACGATCAGAACCGGTTCGATCAGGGACGAGATGCCGTCGACCGTGGTCTCGACCTGCCGGTCGTAGTAGTCGGCGGATCGCGTCATCATCGTATCGAGCTCTCCGGCTTCCTCGCCGGTTGTCATGAGCTGGAGAATCATTTCCGGGAACCGTCGCGTGGCCCGGAACGATTCAGTGACACCGTGTCCCGACGAGATGTGCTTTCGGACCTGGGCGAGCGCCTTGGCGATCACCTTGTTGTCGACAGCACCTTCGCAGAGCTCGAGACTTTCGATGACCGGCAGGCCGCTGCCGAGCAGGATGCCGAAGGTTCTCGCGAATCGACTCATCGCCGACTTCGTAAGGATCGGGCCGAAAACCGGCATCTTGAGCAAAAAGAAATCCCAGGCGTACCGGCCTTTTTCAGTGCGCAAACCAAGAGCGAAAGCGATCCCCAGGCCGACGATGGCGAGGAACGAGACCAGGCCGTTGCCGCGGATGGCGTCTGAGACGGCCAGTACGCTCTTGGTCAGGCCGGGCAGATCCTGCCCCAGTTCTTCGTAGATGCCGGAAAACGTCGGCACGATCTTGACGATCAGAAAGACAGTGGCGATGCCTGTGAACATCAGGATGAAGGTCGGGTACGACATGGCCGACTTCACCTTCTGCTTGATCCCGTCCACTTTTTCGAGGTAGGTGGCCAGCTCCTTGACGATGGTGTCGAGGGCGCCCGCGCGCTCGCCCGCCTGGATCATGCTCAGGTACATGGTGTTGAAGGCCTGCGGATGGGCCGCCATGGCTTCGGACAGACTCTCGCCCCGTTCCAGCCGGGAACCCATGTCGGGAATGGCCTTGGCCACCACGCTCTTGGATCCGTCGGCGGCCAGACCCCGCAGCCCCTTCACCAAGGGGATGCCGGATTCGAGCACCGTCGCCAACTGACGGCTGAAGATCGCCTGGTCGGCTGTCGAGGCGCTGCCGATGGTCATCGAGGTGAATTCCTTAAACTTCTGCGAGAACTTCTTGGTCTTGGCCTTCTCGGAAACGTGCAGAACAGCCAGACCTTCTCCGTGGAGCTGGCTGACGACGTCGTCGAGTGTCGTGCCGATGGCTTGGCCGGTGATCTCTTCACCGGTCCGTGTTTTGGCGATGTATGCGAAGCTGGCCATTCGTCGTTCCTTTGGTTATTCCTCGCCCACGCAGACACGCAGGATTTCTTCGACCGTCGTCAATCCTTCGCGTACCTTCATCAGGCCGTTGCCCTTGAGAGTCGTCATGTTCTGGGACAGGGCCAGCTGCCGGACCTCGGTGGCAGGCCTGCCTTCGGCGACTATGTGTCGCAATTCCGGAGTCATCGTCATCAATTCGAGAACGGCAATTCGCCCCTTGTAGCCGCGGCCCTTGCAGGCCACGCAGCCGACGCCCTTCCGGTAATGCTCGGGTTTCAGCTCGTTTTCGTCGATGCCGGCGGCATCGAGGGCGAGCCTGATCGTCTTGTCGGGTGTGTACTGCTCGAGGCAGTGGGGGCAGGCCTTGCGGACAAGGCGCTGGGCGGCCACGAGGGTCAGGGCGCTGGCGGCCATGAAGGCCTCGGTTCCCATCGAGACCAGGCGCGTCGCCGTGCTGGGGGCGTTGTTCGCGTGGATCGTGCTGAAGACCATGTGTCCGGTGAGCGCCGCCTGGACGGCGATCTCGGCCGTTTCCTTGTCGCGGATCTCGCCGACCATGATCACGTCGGGATCCTGGCGCAGAAAAGCGCGCAGGGCGTTGGCGAACGTCAGGTTCTTGCGCGTGTTTACCTGCACCTG
>Ga0180007_10000746_pt1 | contig 50720 bp, 37 predicted proteins | sample MM_PC_MetaG_FD_121122 | JGI IMG/M metagenome (GOLD analysis project Ga0180007, IMG submission 121122) | Groundwater microbial communities from the Aspo Hard Rock Laboratory (HRL) deep subsurface site, Sweden - MM_PC_MetaG | ecosystem: Environmental > Aquatic > Deep subsurface > Groundwater... | reverse complement strand
TCGGACGACGATCGGACTCTGGCTGCCATACGGTCGCTCGTCGATTCCCATGATGCCAAACTCCTCCGTCTCTGGCGCCGGGCCGGTGTGGATGTGGTTGACCTGACCACCGATCGTTCCTATGTCGAACCACTGACCCGGTTTTTCGCCTCACGGGCTGGACGACGGGGACGACGACGATGAAGCAGTTCGTGGGGACATTCCTGATTCTGATCACCTTGGCGTTGCCGATGGCCGCCCAACCGGGATCCCTTCAGGGTGTGCCGGGTGCGTCCCCGCAGCAGCCTGACACACTCACGGCGCTGATCGCCGGGCCGGACCGTACTCCCAAACCCCGTTGGGCGGTTTCCCGCCCCGACACGATTTTTTTCGGGCAACCGCTGACTTTGACCCTCGAGTTTCCGGCCGGATCCATGGTTCAGGCCGATTCGATCCGCTCCCGCACGCCCTGGCTCCACGTCGCGGCTCAGACCCCTGCGACGGTCGGTGATCTGATCGAATTGGAACTGCGTTGCTGGAGGGTCGGTCCGTGGCGATTGGCCTGGGGAGAGGAGGAAACCTCCGAAGTCATGTGGACCCAGGGACGCCTCACCGGGGATGACGCGTCTTTTCCGGTTCGGGACCCATGGCGTCCGACAAGGGATCTGCGGATCCTCCTGCTTCTCGGGTTGATTTCCGTGCTCCTGGCCGCCGGCCTCGGATGGTGGTTGGCCCATCGAACCCCGCATGGCTTCGCGAGGGAAGCCAGCCGTCCTCTCGATCCTGCCTGGATGACCTTCGCCAAAAACCTGAGAACACGGGTGGAATCCGGTCAACCAAAGCCCGGAGCGACCCGGGCCTATCTCGCGGATCTCGGGCGAGACCTGCGGGGCTACCTGCAGCAGCGGTATGCTGTTCCTTCGGCAGGCCTGGTCGGCGGCGAGGTCGGTCCGGCTGTCCTGGCGCGGGACTATCCCTCCACACGAGGCGATGCTTTCGACCACGTTCTGCGGGAGTGCGATCGGTGCCGCTTCGATCCTCGGGAGCCGAGTGCCGATGTCTGCCGACGGTTGACCCAAACGGCTGTCGAGGCTGTCGGCCGAGATCGTACAGGCAGCCGGACGATTGGCGTGGGGGCGTTGGCTGCCACCGGCGCTGACGCCGAATGGGCTTCGTTGCTGGAGACATGCCGTCGGTGGGGTGGCGGTCCGTCCGGTTCCGACGAGGTGGGCCGATGATCGAATTTGCCGAACCTTGGGTGCTGGCCTTGATCCTGCCCCTTCTCGTTGCAGCCGTGTTGTTGCGGCATCGCGACGCTGACCCGGCTTCGCTGCGCCACCCTCATGTGACGGTGATGAAGACGGTCGCTCCGAGCTGGCGGGTTCGTCTGCGGGCGGTTCTGCCCTGGTTGCGGCTGCTGATCCTGGTCCTGATCGTCGTCGGCCTCGCTCGGCCGCGTGTCCCGCACTCGACTCAGGAAGTCGAAGGCGAGGGGATCGATATCGTGGTGGCCCTGGACATCAGCAGCAGCATGCGTGCCCTGGATTTTCAGCCCGACAACAGGCTGGCTGTGGCCAAGGGGCTCATCCGACAGTTCATCGACGGACGTCCCCGCGATCAGGTTGGGCTGGTCGTGTTCGCTTCGCGGGCGTTCACCCAGTGTCCGTTGACCCTGGACCGGGGCATCCTCAAAGGATTTCTGGACGAGGTGGATATCGGATTGATCGAAGACGGGACAGCGATCGGACTCGGCCTGGCGACGGCGGTCAACCGACTCCGGCACTCGGAGGCCGATAGCAAGACGGTGATCCTGCTGACCGACGGCAGCAACAACGTGCCGACCCTGGAGCCAGAGACGGCCGCCGAACTGGCACGCGCTCTCGGGGTCCGGGTCTACACGATCGGCGTGGGCAAGCAGGGGCGTGTCCCTTATCCCCAGACCGGTGTCTTCGGAACCCGGACGGTGATGGCCGAAATGCCGATCGATGAACCCCTGCTCCAGTCGATCGCCGAGATCACCGGCGGGCGCTACTGGCGCGCCGAAAACCCCGAGGCTCTGCACGAGGTGTTCGAGAGCATCGATGACCTCGAAACCAGTCGCTATCGGACCCGGGTTTCGACCTGGTACGATGAACGCATGGGTGCCTTCATCGCCACGGCTTTGGCTCTGTTGTTGATCGAGGCCCTGTTGAGCGCCACCTGGCTGCGTCGTCTGCCCTGAGGAGGAGCATGACCTTTGCCCATGGGACATGGTTGTGGATGTTGCTCGGGGTACCGATTCTGGGAGTGGTCCTGGTTTGGGCCCAGCGCCGTGCCGAGTACCGCTTGGTCGCCTTGTTGGGGACGAATGCATCGCGGCATGTGGAGTCAGGCACCGAAACAGCCAGATCCTGGCGTCGTGCGCTCCTTCTGGCCGGGGTCATCGGTTTGATCCTGGCGTTGGCAAGACCCCAGTGGGGGGCCAACGAAGTCGTCGTCACCCAGCGAGGGACCGATCTGGTTGTGGCGCTCGATGTTTCGAATTCGATGCGTGCCCAGGACGTCACCCCGGACCGCCTGGTACGCGCCCGTGCTGAACTCGCGGCATTCCTCGAAGGGTATGATCTCGGCCGAGTCGGGCTGGTCCTTTTCGCAGGCCAGGCGTTCGTGCAATGCCCTCTGACCCTCGATCTGGGTTCGATCCAGCTGTTCCTGGGTATGGCGGACACGGACATGATCTCGTCCCAAGGCACGGCTCTGGCTGCAGCTCTCGAGACGGCCGCGGATCTTCTCGATCGAGGGGATGAGGGCTCGCCCGATGGCAGGCGCGCTGTCTTGCTGGTGACTGATGGTGAGGATCTCGAAGGCGATTGGCAGGAAGCCGCCGAACAATGTGATAAACGGGGCATTACCGTTTTTCCCCTGGCAGTAGGTTCGGAGGAAGGCGGGCTCGTGCCTGTCGCTGACGGCGGCGTCCTCAAGGACGACCAGGGCAATGTCGTGGTCAGCCGGTTGGACCTCCCATCACTTGAACGGCTGGCTGAAGCCACAGGCGGTCAGGTTTTCCGACTCGGGACTGGGACTCTCGACCGGGAGGGTCTGACTGGCCTCCTCGCCGGCCTGGGACAGCGCGATCTTGAGGATCGTCATGTGTCGGCCTACCGCGAACGTTTCATGTGGCCCCTGGCTCTGGCCTTGATCATCCTTGCGATCCGGTATTTTCTGCGCCCGAAAGGCCGAACGCTCGTGATGACGCTGGCGGCGGTCTGGTGTCTGACCGCCGGCGTTCACGAAGCCCATGCCTGGGATCTGCTCGATCAGCATGCCGCCTCGGTCGGTGAAGGGGCCGATCTCTATCGTGACGGCTTGTACGAGCAGGCCCTGGACGTTTTCCTGCAGGCCCGGTCCCGTCAGCCCGATGATCCCCGACTGGCTCTGGCTGTCGGGGAGGCACTCTGGCGGCTTGAGCGTTACGATGAGGCCCAACGAGAATTCGAACGGGCCGCGGCCTTGACCGATGATTCCATCCTGAAAGCGGAGAGCCACTACAACACAGGGACCTCGGCCCTCAGCGTCGGCGACCTGGAGTCGGCCACGCGATCCCTGCAGCAGGCCGCAGCTCTCGCACCTGATCAGGCCGATGTCCTGACGAACCTGGAGATCGCCCAGACGATGCTGGAACTGGCTCAAAAGCAGGAAGAGCAACAGGACCAGGAACAACAGCAGGACCAGGAACAACAACAGGACCAGGAACAACAGCAGGACCAGGAACAACAGCAGGACCAGGAACAACAACAGGACCAGCCATCTCAAGAGCCGAAGGAACCGGACGAAGCGGAGATGTCGAAGCAAAGAGCGGAAGCGATTCTCAAAGGCCTCGACCGGGACGAAGAAGAGCTGAAACGCTCGGTGCCCAAACGTCTCAAGGGTCCGCAGCCGCGGAGTGGACGACGATGGTAGGAATGATGATCAGGATGCGCCGAGACGAATCAAGGCTGGCTTTGGCCTGGCTGACGATGATGATCACGGCCGGGTCGGCTGCGGCCGTGACGTTCGAATCGCGGTTGGAACCGGCCACGGTGATCCAAGGAAGAACGAGTGTCCTGGTCGTCGCGCTGGCGGCCGAGGTGGGATCCCTCCCGGATATCGATCATCCTCTCATCAACGGGGCCAGTGTCAGCTTCGGCGGGAGCAGTCAGCAGTTCTCAATGATCAACGGAGCCGTGTCGGTGTCCAAGACGTGGCGTTGGCATCTGACACCACACTCGAACCAGGATGTCGCGATCCCTGCACTCACTGTCGATCTCGGGGGTGTGACCTATCGCACTCAACCTCTTGTGCTCCGGGTGCAGGCCGGCGGGACATCTTCGGTCATCGGAACAGGCAACAGGACAGCAGCGCCCCCGGCGAGCAGTGACCAGCCTGCCCCAGTTATGCCCGGTCCCGGAGATCCGCATTTTGCGACCCTGGAACTCGATCGCACCACTGCCTACGTCGGTGAGCAGGTCGTGATGACATTCCGTTACTATCAGTCGGTGCTGGCGAGAGGTTTTGACAGGCCCGAATACTCGCCGCCCCGCACCGAAGGATTCTGGCGCGAACAGATCGGCGAGCCGAGCTCGTTCCGGGAGAGCCGTGGCGGGGAAACCTACCAGGTCACCGAGATCCGCTATGCGTTGACCCCGACGCGTTCGGGCGACCTGATGGTCGAACCGGCCCGGGTGGTCCTGCCGGCTGACCTGTTTGCCGACATCTTTTCCCAGGGGCGTCGTCGCCGCGCGGCTGGTCCCGGGGAGATCTGGACGGCGCATCGCAAGCTGGAAGTCCTCGATCTTCCGGTCCCGCGTCCCGCGAATTTCAGCGGACTGGTGAGCCGTCAGGCGAGCCTGAGTGTGACTCTCGATCGGGATTCGGTCCCCAAGGGCGAGGCCGTCAGTGCCGTCCTCATGATCGAGGCCGACGGCCCGCTCAAATCCGTGAGCGCTCCGGTCTGGCGACTTCCCGAGGCTTTCCAAGTGCACGATGTAGGTGACGAAGTCCAGTCCCATGCCTCGGGTGGGCGCCTTCGCGGAGCGTATCGGGAAGAACGCATCCTTCAGCCGTTGGAGGCCGGACACTGGTTGTTGCCGCCGGCCAGCCTGACCTATTTCGATACGCGGCAACGTCGGTATGTCACGCTCGAGGCCGACAGGGTCGAGCTGACCGCGACGCCGAGTGATTTCAGGATCGAGGACGGGCGGAGCGCCCGTCCCCAGGATCCGCTTCGGTTCGGTGAGGAACTGGCTTTTGTCCGTTCGCCGGATGACCAATGGAGAGCACGTTCCAACGTGTTCGTCGCTTCGTCCGGCTGGTGGGCCCTGCTGGGACTGCCTTTCGTATTGCTGACCCTCTGGCGGTTCGTGCTGGCCAGGTCCGACGCCGAACGACGCGATCCTGATCGCCGCCGGCGCCGTCTGGCGTTGACCACGGCGAGGAACAGTCTCCGCGAAGCGGCCCGGTCAGCTGAAAAAACGGGGATGCCCGGCGCCATCGAAACGGCATTCCGGTCCTATGTAGCCGACCGGTCGGGTCGCCCCCTCGCGAGCATCGGCAGGAACGAAGTGTCGGCTCACGCCTCATCCCGTCTCGACCCTGAACGGGCTCGAACCATCGAGCTGCTTATGGAACAGTGCGCCTCGGTTCGATACGGAGGTGTGGTCTCCGCGGGATCCACACCCGAGATCATGATCGATGAGGCGATCAGACTTCTTGAACATCTGGATCGCTCATCTGCAGGTGGCAACAGGACAGGCTTGGGAGTCTTGCTCCTGCTTGGTATGTCTGTTGTGGCGAGCCCGGCAATGGCCGAGCCTTTGTCGCCGGGACCTGATCCAGCGCGACTGGTGGCCGAGGGCAACAGGGCCTACACCGACGGTGAACTCGATCTCGCACTCGATCGCTATCGGCAGGCAGCCTCCCTTGGTGCTGATCCGCTTCTCGATTACAACATCGGCAACACGCATGCTCGCCAAAGCGAACGGGGTCTCGCCATCCTCCACTACCGCCGGGCGCTGCGTTTCGACCCGAGGAATCGGGACTTGCGGAACAACTTGGCCTGGGTTGTGGAGAATGCCGGCGATTCGAGGCTGCCTGACGCGCCGAAGCCGATGGTGATCAAAATTCTGGATCGCGGACAGTCGGCACTGACTCTCGATGAGTGGGGATGTCTGCTTCTTCTGCTGGTCTGGGTGGGTGCTGGGATCGTCGCCACCATCTGGTGGCGAGGTGAGCCGGCTCCCTGGCAACGGCGGGTTCTGCTCACTGTCGCGAGCATAACCGTGCTGGTCGGCAGTGTGACGGCATTCCGCTGGTGGGATGAGATGCGCGTTCGCCATGCCGTGATCATCCATGAATCGATCGTGCGCAGTGGGCCCGACGCTTCGTTCCCCGAGGTTCTCGAAGCGGTCGAGGGACTCGCAGTCCGGATCGTCGATGACCGCGAGGGTTGGCGACAGGTGAGTCTGGGCGGGGACTGGCAGGGTTGGATCCCTGCTAAGGATCTCGGCATCGTCCGACACGAAAGCGAGGAGACACCATGAGCACTGGCAGTCGTCGCCTGCTGTTCTGGGGACCGACGTTGATTGCTCTGGCACTTCGCGTCGTGCACCTGATCGCCATGAGGGACAACCCCCTGTTCGACCGTCCCATCATGGACGCTCTGATGCACGACAAGTGGGCCCGGGGGCTCCTCGAGGGAACGTGGCCTGGTGATGCCCCCTTTTTCCGGGCCCCGCTCTATCCCTACCTTCTCGGCGCGCTCTATGCCCTGTTCGACGCTCAGCGCCTGCCGGTTCAGCTGGTGCATGCGCTGATCTCGTCCCTGGGGGCGGGGTGGGCAGCCTTGGCGGCAACTGGTCTGTGGGGACGACGGGCAGGCTGGGCGGCTGGCCTGCTGATGGCGGGGCTCTGGACCAGCATCTATTTCTCGGCCGAACTGCTGATCGTCACGGTGTCGGTGACACTCAATCTTCTGGCTGTGGCCCTGCTCGTCGGATCAGGAGGCCGGCCTTCAGCCCGGGCCATCGCTGGAGCAGGTCTTGTTCTGGGCCTCTCCGCCATTGCACGTCCCAACATCCTGATCGTTTTGCCGGTTGTTCTTTGGTACCTGGGGAGCGCCGACCATGGACGGCATCGTTGGCGCGACATGATGATTCTGCTGGTCGGGGTCATCCTGCCGATCCTGCCGGTCACAGTCCACAACGTGGTCAAGGGTCACGACACGGTGTTGATCGCCAGCCAGGGCGGTGTGAACTTCTACATCGGCAACAACCCCGAATCGGATGGCCGAACGGCCATTGTTCCGGGTACGAGGCCGACCTGGCAGGGAGGGTTCGACGACGCCGTCGCCATGGCCGAGCGCGACGCTGGGCGAAAGTTGAAACCCTCGGCTGTCGACCGTTATTTCCTCCGGAAGGGATTGGCCTACTGGACCGAGGACCCGCTCGGGGCGCTTGCGTTGACCGGTGCGAAGCTCCGCATGTTGATCGGCGCCGGCGAACGGTCGAACAACAAGTTCATCTATGCCTGGCGGGAGTGGTCGCCGATTCTGAAGTGGCCTGTTCTGCCGGGATGGCCCTTGGTTCTGGTTCTGGCAGTCCTCGGCCTGTCTCGGGTGTCGCCCAGGACGCGAGGTCGGGGTCTGGTGATGGGCATGGTCGCAATGTATGCCCTGTCCCTGCTGTTGTTTTTCGTCAACGCCAGGTTCCGTCTCCCGGTCGCGGCCCTCCTCACGATTCCGGCCGGAGCCGGAGTCGACCTGTTGATCAGTTCGATTCGTGCGCGTCGCTGGTCGTCTGCGGCATGGGTGCCGGCGGTAGCCCTCGGGCTCCTCGCGATATCCCTGCTGGACTTGACGGATTTCCGGGAACGTCGGACCGATGCCAATCCTTTTCACGCCTTCACGCTGGGCAATGCCTGGGCCGACATGGGACGGACCGATGAGGCGATCGCCGCGTACCAGACGGCCCTGACGATTCAGGAGCGGCATCCGCAACACCACTTTGATCTGATCAGTGACAATCTTCACCGCAGCTATGCCACCATGCTCGTCGAATCGGGCCAGCCAGAAGAAGGCATCCGGGTTGTCCAGCGATGGGTGCAGGCTCAACCGTCCTCGGCCGAGGCCCGTCTGTGGCTGGGGAATCTTCTGCTCGAAACAGGTCGCATCGACGAAGCCTCGGCCCAGTTCGAGTTCGTTCTGCGTGCCGAACCCACCAACAGCGGAGCCCGTCTGGGCAAGGCCTGGATCCTCTATAACAACGGCCAGTCGGGCAGTGCCCTTCTACGTTTCCAGTCGCTGGTCAGGGGGACGGACGGTGAGAGAGCGGGGTTTGGCGCCGGGTTGTGCCTCATCGCCCTGGAGCGCTGGGGTGAGGCGGAACGCGCATTTCTCGAGGTGCTGAAAAAGAATCCCGACTCCTGGCAGGCTTGGGGAAACCTCGCTGGCATCTACGAGCGCAATGGTTACCTGGACAAGGCTCGCGACTCCCACGAAGCCCTGCTCAGGATCAAGCCGGACGAACTCCGGTCTCTCCAGTGGTTGCGGAGCTACGCATCGGGCCGGTAGATCGAAGACGTGCTGGGCGTTTCCTTGACCGTGACATCTGCCAGCAGAGGCAACTCCGGCTTGATCTTCTCGAACAGCCAGCGCGCCATGTTTTCGGCGGTGGGATTTTCCAGGCCCTCGATTTCGTTGAGGCAGTGATGGTCCATGATTCGCTCGAGGGGCTTGAACGCGGCCTTGAGTTCGGAAAAGTCCACGATCCAGCCCATGACCGGGTCCACTTCACCTTCGACCGCCAGGATCACCGTGTAGGTATGACCATGCAGGCGACCGCATTGGTGTCCTTCGGAGACATTGGGTAGCCAATGGGCCGAGTCGAAGACGAATTGCTTGGTAATTCGGTAAGGCATATTTCCCCGCTCATCGTCCCCATGGAAGGACCCCGGTTGGCCTGAGCCGTGCCGGGGTTGGTCATCGTCGGTCAGGATAGCTGGATTCGACGGGATCGCCAGAATCATTTTTCGGTCAACCGCCCTCCGCAGGTGCCGATGATACGACAAATATCACCAGGTGGCCGGACCCCGGAGAGACGACTTGAATATCGATGCTGTCATCAGGAACCATCGGGACGATCGGGAAGCCCATGCCAAGGTCCTCGAAATCGCCGGCGTTCAAGTGCTGGACAGCGAAGCGCCAGCGACCGATCCGGCTGATCGACTCGAGGCCCTGCGCAACGGGCTGACGGCCCTCGACGACATGGTCGAGGCCAGCGATGTCGTGCAGTTCTTTCTCGGACTTGTGAAGAACCAGGGCGGGCGGATCATCCTGCTGAGGCAATGGACCAACGGCTTGCGGGCCCTGTTGGCCGAGGGTGTGGAGTTGCCGGAGCGGATGCTCGACCCGAAAGCCATGCGTCCCAAGGTGATCGCCACGAAACCGAGCGAGATCTTTTCCCTGGTCGCCCGCGAGAAGGTCGTCTACAGCGGACCGTTTCCCCGGGATCATTTCCCGGCTGACCTGGCGAACGTCCTGGGCGGAGACAAGAACAGGCCCGTCCTGATCATCCCACTGCCGTTCCGGGGCAAGTGGGGGACGTTTCTCTTTATCGATTGGACGGATTTCTCCGCAGCCGACCGGATCGTAGAAGCCTCGATGCTGGCCCGCTACGCCGTCCTGCGGCTGCACTGCATCGAGGAGAACATGCTGCCACTCGGACAAGGCACGCAAAAGATCCTGGCCGGTGAACGACATCATCAGAGGGAGCGACTCCAGGCCAGTTACGACGGCCTGAAACCGGGAGACATCTCTCCCGAGCAACTCTATGCCAAGGTCGGTGAATTGACGGCGATGCCTCAGGTCGCCGGACGCATTCTCGAACTCCTGGCCGATCCTTCGACGACCGCGGCTCATCTGGAGAGGGAGATCGTCAAGGATCTCGTGTTGACCGCCAAGTTACTGCGGATGGCCAATTCCTCGTTCTACGAGTCGATCAGCGAAGCGCGCAGTATTCGCGACGCCATCGTGAGGCTCGGGTTCAAGAACGTACGCAACTGGACCCTGGTGAATGCCTCCCAGTCGGCGTTCCCTGGCGTGAACTCGGACCCGGTGTTGCACAAGATCTGGCTCCGTTCCATCCATTCGGCTCTCGGTGCCCAGTATGTCGCTGATCTGGTCGGATATCGTGATCGGGAAACGGCTTTCGTCGGCGGGCTGATCCAGAACATCGGACAGCTCATCATCGCCCAGGCCTTGCCGGGCCTCTATGACCACCTCGAAAAGTTCGCCCACTCGCAGGATGTGCCTGTCTGGCGAGCCGAGCAGCTCCTGTTGGGCTATGATCATGGAGCGTTGGGCGCCTTGCTGATCAAGGAGTGGAGTCTGAGCGGAGATCTGGCCTCGGGCGTGCGGTTCCATCACAATCTGGAAGCCGACTCTGATCCCCACAACATGTCCGCGATGATCGCGTTGGGAGAGGATGTGGCCAGGGTTTTCGATTGGAAGGATCAGGACAGGATCGCGACGGCCTGGCAGCAGAGTGGGGCGGCAGCCAAGCTGGGTGTGGGCCTCGAAGCCTTCCAGGAATTGATCCGCAAACTCGTTGATGCCGAGACAGAGGTCTGCATCTAGCTAGGCTTCGGCAGGCTGATCTTCGCGCTCGACCGGTGGTTCGAAGCAACGTCGACAGCGTGCTTCGTAGGTGCCGCCGGCTCCCACCACGATCGTGTCGGTCGCCGAGCTCAGGCGTTGGGTATGCACCGCCGGATTTCCGCAACGGACGCAGATAGCCAACTGCTTGCTCACGTATTCGGCAATAGCCATGAGGTCGGGGATGGGCGCGAAGGGCTTGCCCCGGAAATCCATGTCCAGTCCCGCCACGATCACTCGCTTGCCCTGGTTGGCGAGCTTGACGGTCACCTCGACGATTCCACGATCGAAGAACTGGGCCTCGTCAATGGCGATCACTTCGGTGCGATCGTCCACGCAGGAGAGGATATCGAGGCTGGATGCGACCGGCGTGCTGGGCATGCGTTGCTGGCTGTGGGAGACGATTTCCGTTTCGCTGTAGCGGTCGTCGATCTTCGGCTTGAACAACTGGGTGATCTGCCGGGCGATCTCGGCACGGCGCATGCGCCGGATGAGCTCCTCACTCTTGCCGCTGAACATGGGGCCACAGATGACCTCGATCCAACCGGCTCTACCTTGAATGATCTGCATGCATAGCTCCCAGTGAGTCGAATCGTCGATCCATCGGCCGACGCGCCCGAAGCAATGTACGGGACCACGTAGGGGTTGCCAACCATTATCGAGTCACTGGCCAAGGTTGGGTCGGAGTGCTATCATCGGCCGATCATGTGGACAAGAACGACATGGCGAGCCCTTGTGCCCAACGGCGTTGTCGGTATGGTGCATCTGCGAGCCCTGCCGGGCGCACCCGGTTTCCTCGGAGATCTGTCCGCCGTCGAAGACGCCGCGTTGGCTGACGCCGCCGCCTGTTTTGGCGGTGGTGCCGATGCCGTGATGGTCGAGAACTACGGCGATGTGCCGTTCCTGCGTGACCAGGTCCCTGCGGTCACGGTCGCGGCCATGACCAGGATCGTCGACGCGATCAGAAGGGCCCATCGGGGGCGCCCTCTCGGAGTCAACGTCCTGCGCAACGACGCGCGTTCGGCCCTGGCCATCGCCGCGGTCACAGGCGCCGCTTTCGTTCGGGTCAATGTGTTGACCGGTGCCGCAGTGACGGATCAAGGCGTGATCGAAGGACGTGCCGCCGAAGTCATGCGCCTCCGAGCCGCCCTCTGTCCCGATGTCGCCGTCCTGGCAGACATCCGGGTCAAGCACTCGGCTCCACTGGCCCCGCGTCCGCTGGCCGATGAAGCCAGGGATCTGCGGTTGAGAGCAGGTTCCGATGCGCTCATCGTCTCGGGCGCCGCCACCGGCGCCGAAGCCGATCCCGCCATGCTGGCCGCGTTGCGGGATGCGGTTCCCGATTGCCCCCTGCTTGTGGGCAGCGGTACGACGGTCGACAATCTGAGCCGTTTTACCGAAGCCGATGGGGCCATCGTGGGCTCCACTTTGAAACAGGCAGCCGCTGGCCGGCCCTACGTATCCGATGAACTCGTGCGAGCCTATGTCGCTGCCGCCCGATTCACGCGGCCCGATGACCCGATTGCGGAGGCGGATTGATCATGACTATTCTCGTGACCGGCGGCGCAGGGTTCATCGGCGCCAACTTCGTACGTTTGTTGCTCGATCGCGGGGGTGACCGCATCGTCAACCTCGACCTGTTGACCTATGCCGGAAATCTCGAGAACCTCGCTGGTTGCGAGGATCACGATGACTATCGGTTCGTTCGCGGCGACATCCGCGACCGCGACCTGCTCGAGCGGCTCATGGTCGAGGAATCGATCGAGGCTGTCGTCAATTTCGCCGCCGAAAGCCACGTCGATCGTTCCATCGACGGACCGCGCGAATTCCTCGACACGAATATCATGGGAACCCATACGCTGCTCGAAGTCTCCCGCCAGGCCGGTGTGGAGCGTTTCCTACAGGTGAGCACGGATGAGGTCTACGGCTCCCTGGGCGCCGAGGGCCTGTTCACCGAGACGTCGCCCATCCAGCCCAATTCCCCCTACGCAGCGTCCAAGGCGGCGGCCGACCTGGTGTGCCGATCGTACTACCACACCTTCGGCTTCCCCGTGCTGACGACCCGATGCAGCAACAACTACGGCCCCTATCAGTTTCCTGAAAAACTGATTCCGCTGATGATCGCCAACGCCATCGAGGGCAAACCTCTGCCTGTCTACGGCGACGGCAAGAATGTGCGCGACTGGCTCTACGTCGAGGACCACTGTCGAGCGCTCGACCTGGTCCTGCGCCAAGGGAAACCGGGAGAGGTCTACAACATCGGCGGCCATAACGAGATGGAAAACATCCGGATCATTCGTCTGCTGCTCGAACTGCTGGGCAAGGACGAATCCCTGATCACCTATGTCGAAGATCGTCCGGGGCATGACCGTCGCTACGCCATCGACGCCTCGCGCATCGAACGCGACCTTGGCTGGACTCCCGCGTACGACTTCGAGACAGGCATCCGCTCCACGGTCGCCTGGTACCTCGAGCATCGGGACTGGTGGGAAAAAGTGCGGAGCGGGGGCTATCGCGCCTACTACGAAGCCATGTACGGCATCGAGGGACGTCACGCTTCGTCATGATGTATCGGAGCTGATCACCGGCGTCACCGTGGAAAACAACGAGCGATCCACGTTTTTGCTTCGTCGATGCTGGCGATTTCCCCTTCGAGTTGGGCTGTCTGCTGGGCTTCGAGGATGACGCCGATCAACGGACCTCGTGGGTAGCCCAAGCGCATGATCTCGCGGCCTGTGAGCAGGGGAGTCGGCCGCAGCTCCTCCGGTGTCCAGGCGGCAAGTCGGGACCGGCAGAATTCCCAGATCGACAGATTTCCTGATCCGGAAAGCCTGTCGAGACGGTGGAGTTCCAGAAGGTCGTCGAAATTGTCCTGAGCGAGGAATCTCTTGAGCGTGGATGGACGCATTCCCGGTGTGTCCAGGAACTGCATGTGTCGATCCACGAGACGACCCACGGTCTGGGTCATGCCCGCCGACCGTCGCAACCGCGAGAGGATCCCGACCGCCATGTCCCGGCTCCGGCGCGAGTGGCCAGGAAAGCGGATGCTTCCCTGCTCAACGACCCGGACCTGGGGTTTGCCCACATCGTGCAACAGGATCCCGGCTGCTAGGGCGGGCGACGGGGATTCGGCCAGATCGAGCATGGCCATGGTATGTGTCCAGACCGAGCCTTCGGGATGGTGGTCGGGTGACTGCTCCACGCCGTGCAGATCCGCCACTTCCGGCAGGAATCGCTCCAGGATCCCGGTGGAGCGCAGGAGCTCCAGTCCGAGGGATGGCTTCCGGGCCTGCAGGATCCGGACGAGTTCGTCACCGACGCGTTCGGCTGCAATGCTGTCGATCATCGCCGCAGCCTCGCGCATGCCCCGGCGCGTCCCTTCTTCGACGCTGAATCCGAGTTCGGCCATGAAACGGGCTGCCCGGAGCAGCCTCAACCCGTCTTCGGAGAAACGGGCGAGAGGCTCACCTACGGTGCGCAAAAGGCCGGTCTGTGCGTCCTGCCCCCCGCCCACAGGATCGAACAGGATGCCGGCGACGGGATCGAGGTAGAGGGCGTTGATGGTGAAGTCCCGACGCAGAGCATCTTCGCCGGCGTCGTTCGTGAACTCCACGTCCTCGGGATGACGCCCGTCGAGATAGCATCCGTCGCGACGGAAGGTCGCCGTTTCGACGCCCCGACCATCGTCGGGAACGATCACGACGCCGAAGGATGCTCCGACCAGGATGGCCTGCGGAAAGAGTTCGAGCAGGTGGGCCGGAGTCGCCTCGGTCGCGACGTCCCAATCGCCGGGTTCACGGTCGAGCAGGATGTCCCGTACCGCGCCGCCGACCAGGAAGGCTGCATGACCGGCGTCCTGGAGCGTGCGGACGACGCCCACGGCCGAGGCGCTGGAAAGAGGCAGCGGTGATTGCCACGGCGTGATCAAGGAGCGACTCCTGCTGGTCCGAGGGTTGATTTCCGGCTATTCTGCCAGTGGCATGATCCCACGGCAAGCGCTTCCACGCCGAGAGACAAGAGAGGGAACCGTCATGATGCAGATCAGATGCTTGATCCTGCTGTCCCTGTTCCTGTTGCTGTCCCGGCAGGCGACCGCTTCAACTCCTTCGGAAAACGACATGCTCGATCGCGTTCGCGTTCTGGCGTCGGACGAACTCGCCGGTCGAGGCAACGGCACCGATGGTGCGGCCCGAGCCGCCGATCTGATCCGGGACTGGCTGGCGCTCGCCGGGGCCGAGCCGCTTACCGGAGCGGATTGGTTCCAGGACTTCCCTCTGGCTGGTGAAGGTTTCAGGGGTTTGACTGGGCGCAATGTCCTCGGTGTCATTCCCGGTCGGGGCGACCTCGCCGGTCGCCATGTGGTGATCGGAGCCCACTACGATCACCTTGGTTTGCGCCTGGATGACGACGGCGTAACCGCGACGGGAATCTATCACGGGGCCGAAGACAACGCATCGGGTATCAGCGTCCTGATCGACCTCACGAATCGATTGGCCGACGCCGCGGGGGATCAGCCAAGGCGCACCGTTCTGGTCGCGGCCTTCGCAGGCGAAGAGATCGGCCTGCTCGGATCCCGTTGGCTCACCGATCATTTGCCCGTTCCTCGCGAGAGTATCGATCTCATGCTCAACCTCGACTCGGTCGGGAGGCTGCGCGACCGGCGTCTCTATGTGGGGGGCGTAGGTTCGGCCGTCGGGTTGCGCGCCCATGTGCAGTCCGTCAACCGGTCCCATGGACTGAATCTCGAGATGAGCGAGGGGGGCTGGGACGCCAGTGATCACGTCGCTTTCAACACGGCCGGCGTTCCGGTGCTCTTCCTTTTCACGGGTCCGCACCCCCAGTACCACTCGGTGGACGATACCTGGGATCTGATCGACCCAGTTGCGCTGCTCAGTGTCGCCGAGTTCGCCTGGGACCTGATCGACCTTCTGGTGACGATTCCGGACCGACTCGTCTACCTTGCCGTCGCCGATCTGCCCGATCGGGACGCATCGACCCGCGGCGCCGAGCGTTCCTGGCTGGGCACCATCCCCGATTTCGTCGATGGTGTCGCTGGTGTGCAGCTCTCGGGTGTCATGCCGGGAAGCCCGGCCGAGGAAGCCGGCCTGGTCAAGGGCGACGTGGTGATCGGGGTGGGTGATGTCGTGGTGACAAGTCTTAGTGACCTGACGGTGGCTCTTCGTACCTATGAAGTGGGCCGCATGATCGAGGTTCGCTTCCTGCGCGACGGTGAACCGCGTGTGTTGCCGGTGACGCTCAGGCCTCGACCGCGCTAGGCGTCGACGTGGGGCTCCACATGAACCACGGCGCCGATGATGCCGTCGAGTCCAGTGGTCAGGGCAGCCTCGACCTCGTGGGCGAGGTCGTGACTTTCCCGCACTGACAGATCGGGTGATACCGTGATCGCGATGTCCACCATGTAGACCGATCCCCGCGGCCGCACCCGGAGAGAAGAAACGCTCAGGATGCCGCTGACGCTTCCCGCCGCCTCGTGGATACGCTTGAGGAACCTCTCGTTCGGCTTGGTTTCCATCAGGATCATCGCGTTGTCCCGCAGAAGCTCCAGCCCCATGGCAACAATCAGGCCGGCGATGACCACGGCCGAAAGGCTGTCGAGCCAAGGGTATCCGAGCAGGGCGCCGCCGATGCCCGCGACGGCAGCCACCGAGGAAAGGGCGTCCGAGCGATGGTGGGCGGCGTTGGCCCGCAGGGCCGGTGAGTTGTGGATCTCGGCCGCGGCATAGGTGTACCGGGCCATGGCCTCCTTGATGACTATGGAGACTCCTGCGGTGATCAAGGCGAGGAGTGTAGGATGATGGTGACCGCCGGAGACGAAGCTCATGATGGCGTTGCGGCCGAGCAGCACGCCGGTCACCAGCAACAGCATGGACGCAGCCAGGGCGCCGAGAGTCTCGAAATTGTGGTGGCCGTACGGATGATTCTTGTCAGGGGGAACCGAACTCGCCTTCAGCGCGACGAACACACCGACGTCGCCGGCCAGGTCGGAGAACGAGTGGAATCCGTCGGCCACCAAGGCGGCGGAACCCGATGAGTAGCCGATCATGAGTTTGACGGCGGTCAACAGCAGGTTGCCGACGAAGCCGACAGACGTGCAGACCAACGGGCGGAGCAGCATCGGCCCCCGCTTGTCGACAGCCATGGTCTAGGACTCCGAATCGTACAGTCGGTCGATCAAGTCCTGGTAGTCCCTCTGGATGACGTTGCGCTTCACCTTCAGGGTCGGCGTCAACTCGCCCCGCTCCAGTGTGAATTCGTCCTTCAGCAGGGCGAACCGCTTGATCGTGTTGAAGGCCGGTTGCTTTTCGTTGGCCCGGTCGAAGCTGCGCTGGAACTTATCGAGCACTTCAGGCAGGGAGATCAGGGAGTCATAATCCGTCCAGGAAAGGCGTTTCTCCTTGGCCCAGGATTCCAGGTCCTCGAAATTCGGGACCACCAGGGCGGCGAGATACGGACGCCGATCCCCGATGACCACGACCTGGGACACGAACTTGTTCTTCTTGATGGAGTTTTCGATGGGCTGAGGGGCGATGTTTTTGCCGCCGGCAGTCACCAGGATGTCCTTTTTGCGGTCGGTGATGAAGACGTAGCCTTCCGCGTCGACATGGCCGATGTCGCCGGTGTGCAGCCAGCCCTGATCGTCGATCATTTCGGCTGTGGCTTTGGGATTGTTGTAGTAGCCCATCATGATGCCCGGGCCGCGGGCGAGGATCTCCCCGTCTTCGGCGATGAGAACCTCGGTGTTGGGGATCGCCTTGCCCGTGCTGCCGATCCGGTTGTGCTCAAAAGTGTTTACGCTGATGACCGGCGAAGTCTCGGTCAACCCGTAACCCTCGAGGACCTTCAGGCCCGCCGCGTAGAAGAACTCGTTGATGTGGACCGCCAATGGAGCGCCTCCGGAGACGAAGAACCGCAGCTTCCCGCCGGTGCGAGCCCTGAGCTTGCTGAAGACGAGCTTGTCCACGATTCCCTGTTGGAACCGCAACCAGCCCGAGACCGAAGCTCCGGACTGCTCCAGGTGACAGATTTCCTTGCCGACCTTCTTGGCCCACTGGAAGAACATCTTCTTGATCGGCCCTCCCGACATGGCTGCCGTGTTGACGCGCGCAAAGATCTTTTCGTAGAGACGGGGCACGCTCACCATGACCGTCGGCTGGACGAGGCCCATGTCGGCGGCCACAGTCTCGACATTCTCGGCGTAGGAGATGCTGACACCCGCCCTGATCATCAGGTAGTAGCCGGCCATGCGCTCGAAGACATGGGACAGGGGCAGGAAGGAAAGGGCTCGGTCCTTCTGGTCGACATGAACCAGATCGAGGGCGCAGAGCACGTTGGAAACGAAGTTCCAGTGGCTGAGCATGACACCCTTGGGATCGCCGGTCGTGCCGCTCGTATAGATGATGCTGCAGAGGTCATCGCCATCGGCCGGACCGATCTCGTCAGCGGCGGACTGCGGATTCTTGTCGGCCAGGTTGCCGCCGATCTGCAACAGCTTCTCGAGGGGCATCACGTTGGGGACTTCGACGACGTCGAAAGAAATCACCTCGCGCAGGAAAGGCAAGCCTGCGTGAATCTCTGCAACCTTGAGGGCCTGCTCCTGGGTCGAGACGAAAATAGCGACAGGCTCGCAGTCCTTGAGAATGTACTCGATCGTCTCAGGCAGCAGGGTCGGGTAGATCGGCACGTCCGCCGCACCGAGGCACAAGGTGGCGAGGTCCGCGAGAGCCCATTCGAGCCGGTTCTCGGAGAGGATCGCCACTCGATCACCCTTGCTGACGCCGAGGGATTCGAGGCCGAGCCGCAGGGCGCGAACCTTTCTCTGCATCTCTTCGCTCGAGAGGGGGACATAGACCCCGGTCGCGTCCTTGGACTGGAACATGTCAGGCCGCGGGCACGTCGTGACGGCCTCGAAGAAGAGTTGTGGGATGGTCTTGATGGACATAAGGCCCTCCGAGGTCGGGGTTGGCGGAGCGAGTCGATTCCTCGATGCGACCGGCGACGATGGCGAAAACGAGATGCCGATTGACAATCCTGACCGACATTCCCAGCCTGTGTCAATGCTAACTGGTAATTCAGGTCGGAGGGGATTCTTGCCAACCGAGTCGATCATCAATGTTGAGAACCTGCTCGCCGCCCACGATCCAGCGGCGCTGCGTCGTGATCTCCTGGCCTGGTTCGACATCCTGGGGCGTGATCTGCCCTGGCGAACGCACGCCTCGGTGTACGGCACATGGATCTCCGAGATCATGCTTCAGCAGACCACCGTGGCGGCCGTCGAGCCCCGCTGGCACGAGTTTTTGTCCCGGTTTCCCGATGTCCTGACGCTGGCAGCCGCCGAGGAACCCGAGGTTCTGGATGCCTGGCAGGGGCTCGGCTACTACCGCCGTGCCCGCCAGCTTCATGCCGCCGCCCGCATCGTGGCTGAAGAGTTCGCAGGCGAGTTGCCCGTCGACCGTCGGGGCTGGGCCGGATTGCCGGGAGTGGGAGATTATACTTCAGGTGCCATCGCCAGCATCGGACTCGGGCTGGTCGAGTCGGCCGTCGACACGAATGTCGACCGCATTCTGAGAAGGCTGGTCAGCGGCAGAACGGATTTGGCTGTCGATCTCACCCCTTCGTTGATTCGTCGACTCGCCACAGCCTTGGTCGACCCAGTGCGGCCGGGAGATTGGAATCAGGCGTTGATGGACCTGGGCGCAACTGTCTGCTCCACGACCGCTCCGACTTGCGGGGATTGCCCCCTCGCCACCACCTGCCTGGCACACCTCGGGGGACTGACTGATCAAATACCACAGCCCAAGGCCAGGCTGAAGCCGACGCCTGTGTCCCTGTCGATTCTCGTCGCGAAGAATGACGGACGTTGGATCGCCTCGCCTCCGGGTAGGGACCCGGTCCTGGCTATCCGGGGATTCGGGCCAGCAGCGCGGCAAAGTTATGACAACCTCTATCGGGGCTTTTGGCAGCTGCCGACATCGGCATGGGTCGTCGGCTCATCGCTCCACGACGGGGAAGAATACAGCCAAGCCGTCCTGGCAGCCTGGCGGCACTGGCTCGGCCCGGCGCAGCCCGACAGTTTGGAGATCGTCGGGCGCTTTTCCCATGCCATCACCCGGTACCGCCTGACGGTCATGGTCGTCGCCTGTGGCGTGGATGAGATCCCGCCCGACTCGGATCCGGACCTGCTTTGGTGTCCTTCGGATCAGGAGCGACCTCTGGCCACACTGTCCCGCCGGGCTTGGGGGCTGACCGCCGGGTCCGGAAATATGTCGGGCAAAATTTGACTTTCTGAATCTGCTTTTCCATCATGATCTCGACAGGAGAACTCGACCTCGACCTGCCCGCGGGCCGAGGCATCGTGATCCTGGAATCAACCTCGATCCGAGGAAGGACAATAATGCTGCAGATTACCCGCCAGACAGAATATGCAATCCGAGGTCTCATGGAGCTCGCCATTCGTGATAATGGCACCCCGATTCGTTTGAAGACCTTGGCGGAGGCATGCGAAGTCTCTGAAGCGTTTTTGGCCAAGATCTTTCAGATGCTGTCCCAGCACGGTGTAGTGAAATCCCATCGCGGCGTCAAAGGAGGCTTCTCGCTCGGGCGCGACTCCAAGGACATCAATCTGCGTGACGTCGTTGACATCTGCGAGGGTGGTATCGCCCTGAACCACTGCCTGCGCAAGGTGGATCCCTGCCATAAAGCGGGCGAGTGCAAGATGAGCGGCGTTTGGGTCGAGGCACAGCTCGCCATGACCACAGCTCTCGAAAAGACATCCCTGGCCGACTTGATCTGATCGTCGGTTCTGTCGAGTTATTTGCCGTCCCCGTATCGAGGGGACGGCTTTTTTCATTTGGAATCAGGATCAATGGCTCGCTGTCGTCGCAACTGTCCGCACGCTGCATCGATATCCTCGCCGCCGCTGATGCGCAGGGTGCTGCGGACTCCGAGATCAGCGAGACGAGTCTGGAACGCCAGGATCTGACCGTCTGCAGGAGGGCCGAACCTGTCGTCGATCCTGTTCATAGGGATGAGATTGATCTTAAACGGCCGGCCCTTCACCAACTCGGCCAGAGCCGAGGCTTCTTCGAGGCCATCATTGACTCCATCGATCAGAACATAGGCGATGGTCACCGGTCGACCGATGCGATGAGCGTGGTCAACACCCAGGTCCAGGACTTCGGTCAGGGATGTGCGGGCCGGGATGGGCATCAGTTTCTTGCGGGTTTCGGGCTCGCAGCTGTTGACCGAAAGCGTCAGTCCGATCGGGACGCTCAGGGATGCGAGCTGGCGCAGGCCTTCAGCGTGCCCCGAAGTAGAGATGGTGATGCGTCGAGCCGAGAGGCCCAGGCCGCGCTCATGGTTCATCGTGCGCACGGCGCCGAAAACGCCCTCGATGTTGTCCAGTGGCTCGCCCATACCCATGAACACCACGTTGAACCCCCGGCCGCCGATGCCGGATACAGGGTCGCTTCTGACATCGGCATCGAGTCGGATGACCTGCTCGAGGATTTCCCCACAGCTCAACTGCCGCACCAAGCCGCCTCGCGCCGTTGCGCAGAAACTGCAGGCCATGGCGCACCCGACCTGACTCGAGATACAGAACGTAGCATAGCTTTCCATCGGGATCACCACGCTCTCGATCGTCTGGCCATCCCGCAGGGCGAAGAGGAATTTGCGTGTTCCGTCCCGGGAAACCTGGCGCTCCAGCATTTCGAGGCCTGCGATGTCGTGGCTTCCCGCCATCTCGTTCCTGAAGTCGAGGGGGAGGTTCAGCATCTCGTCCCAGGCCAGGGCCCCAGAGCGGAAGAGCCAGCCGGAGAGCTGGGCGCCACGGTAGCCGGGTTGCCCGAGGGTTGAGGGCAGAGCCTCGATGATCTCGGGTGACAGGTCGCGCAACAGGGGGAGCAAAGGGCCGGACCTCCGGTCGAGGGCTTGACACCCGATCCAATGGGCGTGCAAGTTGAATCCTTGGAGTGTAATCCTTCCCGTGGATGGCGCAAGTTCGAGTACGGATGGAGGACCTTGATGCCCACGATCCTGGTGGTCGACGACGAGGCTGCGATTCGCACCGCCCTCGAGCAGATCCTGACCTACGAATCCTACGAAGTCCTGGCCGCCCCGAACGGGCGCGAGGCACTTGATGTCCTGGCCAGGGAGAAGGTCGATGTGCTGCTGCTGGATATCAAGATGGCTGGCATGGATGGATTCGAGGTTCTCGAACACATGCAGAAGCGCGGTCACGACCAGCCGGTCATCGTGATCTCGGGACATGGCACCATCGAGACCGCTGTCGAAGCTGTGCGACGTGGAGCCTACGATTTTCTCGAAAAGCCCCTCGATCGCTCCCGCCTGCTGGTGACCATCGCCAACGCTGTCGAACGTGGACGCCTGGCCGACACGGCTCGGGAGTTCCGCACTCTCGCAGGGCTTGATTCTCCGCTGGTCGGTGAGTGCCCCGAGATGACGATGGTTCGTTCGATCGTCGAGAAGATCGGTCCCACCGATTCGACTGTGCTGATCACAGGAGAGAATGGAACGGGCAAGGAACTGGTCGTCAGGGCTCTCCATCGAACCAGCCCGCGGCGAGACGGGCCGTTGGTCGAAGTGAACTGTGCGGCAATCCCCCGGGATCTGGTCGAGAGTGAACTCTTCGGTCACGAGAAGGGCAGCTTCACCGGAGCGGATCGACTCAGGATTGGCAAGTTCGAACAGGCTGACGGTGGCGTGCTGTTCCTCGACGAGATCGGAGACATGAGCGAGGTGGCCCAGGCCAAGGTCCTCAAAGCGGTCGAGGAGAGTCGGTTCGAAAGGGTCGGGGGCAACAAGGTTCATCAGGTGGATGTCCGCATCGTAGCGGCGACCAACCGAGATCTTTCGGCTCCCGAGACCGGCTTCCGGCAGGACCTGTTCTACCGTCTCAATGTCCTTTCGATTCATTTGCCGCCGTTACGGGACCGTGGCGATGACGTGGTGCTGCTGCTCGCCCATTTCGTCAAGGAACTTTCCGAGAAGGGAAAACTCCCTCGACGCACCTTTGCCGACGAGACCATCGAAATCCTGCGGCGGCACAATTGGCCCGGAAACGTCCGTGAGCTCCGCAATCTCGTCGAGAGGCTGTTGATTCTCAGCGCGGGCCCGGTGATCCTGCCGACAGATCTCCCGCCATTGCACTCCGGCGAAAAGGCCGATCCATTTGCGTGGAATCTCTTGAATCTGAACGACTTCCAGGAATTCAAGACCCAGGCTGAATCCATATTCCTGCAGGCCAAACTCGAGGAACATCATTACAATGTGAGCCGGACAGCTGAGATTCTCGGTATGCAGCGCAGCAACTTCTACAAGAAGATCACCCGGTACGGCTTGAGGACCCAACCGGGCCGCTCCGACGACGAGGATCCTTCTCAGGGTGATTGACAGGAGAGGTCAGACCCCGTAGTCTGTATTATGGTATCAGTGAACGCATTTTGGTGTTCCGCTTCATCTCCATTGTTCCGATGATGCGGAACCGCAGCGTTCTTCCCGATGGGGTGCAATCATGAAGAAATTCCTGACACATCTCATGCTCGTGATCGTGGCGGTCGCACTCAGCACAGGCATAGCCTTCGCATTGGCGCCGCTGCAGAGCGATCCGGTCATTGCCGACGTTGCGTCGGATGGGACCGTCTCGAGCATCGATCTCGACGGAGGCGCGGAGACCTTCATCGAATTCGGTGATCCCGATGACGGCATCACTGGCAATCGAGGGCTTCTCGGCGAATCCTGCACGGGTGCCGGTAGTTCCGGGCTCGGAACGGACGGCCCGACCGCGTTGAGCACTGATGTGGATCTGTTGTGGCAGCTGTACGGCCTTTACCTGCAATTCCAGTTCATCTTTCCCTGATGAGGATGATGCTGACAATTCCAGGTTAAAGGGTCGAACGCTGATCGAATTGCCCGCCTTCTCGCCGGGGGACAATGTCGATGGAAAAAAACTACGGGCATCCGGAACGGCAACCGAAACGGACGAACTCTGAGAGTTCCTCCGCGGCGGATGCAGCTCTGCGCCTGAAGGAGATCGGCGATCTCCACTTCGAAGCCTCGGCCTTTTCCTCGGCCCTCGACTACTACCAGAAACTCCTCGATACCATCGAAGATCAGCCAGGGGATCCTGTCCTGAGCCTGCGGGTCCTCCGCAAGAGCATGGATGCCGCTCTCAACATTGGTGACCTGGTTTTGACCGAAGAGTTGCTTCATCGGGCCTTTGTCCTGCTGGAGTCCAATGATTCTCTGAATCTTCATGATCGTCAACGGGAGCTGGCGCCGATCCTCGGTCGTCAGGCTTGCCTGTTTACTCAGCGCAGCGCCTACAATGACGCCCTTAAGGTCGCCAAACACGCTTTCGCCGTTCTGGCGATTACCGACGATCATCTTGAGGTCGCCAACCTTCAGGTGACCATGGGGGTCTGCCATCACCGGTTAGGTCGTCTGGGCAAGGCCGAAGAATTCTATAATGACTCCTTGGCTACCTACCGCCGGATCGGCGATAAGCTCGGCATGGCCATTCTTTACAACAACCTGGCCCTTCTGCTCAAGAACGCCTGTCGCTGGGACCGCGCTCTCGACTACCAGCAGAAGTCGATACGCATGGCCGATGCTCATGGTGCGACCCACCTGCTGGCCCGTCTCTGCCTGAACGAAGGCATCATTCTGCGCAAATCGGAGCGCCATGGCGAAGCCCGCGCCAGCTTCGAGAAATGCTTGCGTCTGGCCAGGAGCCTCGGCGATGTCGACCGCCAAGCCAAGGTCAACCTGGCCCTCGGCCATCTCGAAATGCTCGACGGTCACCTTGTCAGAGCCGAAGAACTGATTCTCGAAGGCAAACATCTATCCGATCAAGCTGGCTTCCTTCGCGAGGCCACCATCGCCGACGAGTACATGGGTGACATCCTGATCCATCGCGGCGAGTACGATCGTGCCCTCTACAATTACGGACTAGGTCTCGAAAAAACGAGATCCTTGGGAACGATTACCGATCTGGAAGGCGAGCTGCTCCGGCGCTGCGCCCACGCTCATCTGCTCCAGGGAGACTTCGCCCGAGCCGTCGAATCAGCAGAAGCTGCCCTGGCGGTCTGCGCAGCCTGCGGAGAGGATTATGAGATCGGGTTCTGCCAGGAAACTCTCGGATCGGGCCTGATGGCCTTGGGCCGACCAGTCGAAGCAGAACATCACTTCCGCGAGGCCATCGCGACCTTCCAGGCCCAACGCCTGCCGGCACAGACTTGCGAAACGATCCTCTGCTACGTCGACGCCATGCTGGAATCAGCCGGCAAAGAGACCCTGATGAACCTGCGGCGACTTCTGAGCGATGTCCTCGAAGGTGATGGCGCCCGGCGCAACGACGATCTGTTCAGTCGACTTCAGGTCGGCTTGGCCGAGATTCAGATCCGGCTCGGCCAGCATGACGAAGCGATGCTCACTGTCTGTGAGCTCGAGCGCATCGTTGGCGCCCAGGGAGGTGGCCGACTCGCCAAGATCGCCATGAATCTGCGACGCCGGGTCGAACGCGGTCTCATGGGCGGATCCGACGAGCTGCAGGAACACGTCTCCGCTGTCTCGTCCATTTCTGGCTTTGTGCGCGGCGATGGCGATACCGTCTTGGATCTCGCACCTGTCCTGCGCTCCTCGTTGCAGCGTACCGGAGCCGACAGCGGGTTCATCGCCTTACTGGCCGATCTTGATTTGCCGGAGATCTCGACGACCGAGAACCTCTCGGACAGTCTTGCTGCCGAAACCGCCGCCTGGTACGTGGACCGTTTCGCCAAGGGCCATGTGACCGGTCCAGTGCTGGTGACCCAGCTCGACCGCGACCATGATCTTGTCCGCCATGTCCCTCATCTGTCGGTGGCTCTGCGCAACTGTCTGTTGGTTCCCATCGCCCTCCAGGGCGATCTGAAAGGCGTGCTCTGTCTCGGCCTTTCGTCAGCGGCACCGACGGGAAGCTCCCTCAAGCCTTCGCTTGAGTTGCTGGCGACCTCCATGGGTTTCCTGGCACTCGCTCTGACCGACCGCCGCTACGCCTTTGAAGAACGGCGCGGACGGGTTTCAGTGACGATTCAGGAACGGGTCGATTGCTTCGACAATATCATTACCGGCAATGCCAGCATGCTCGAAATGCTCGGATTAGTCACCCGTGTCGCTCCGAGTGAGCTGACGGTGCTCGTCCATGGTGAAACCGGCACCGGCAAGGGATTGCTGGCCTATTCGATCCATGCTCTCAGTCATCGGGCCAAGAAGAAATTCCTGTCGATCAACTGTGCTGCCATTCCTGAGACCCTGCTTGAAAGTGAACTCTTCGGGCACGTGAAAGGCAGCTTCACCGGAGCCTATGCAGACAAGAAAGGGTTGCTGGCAGAGGCTGAAGGCGGCACCGTATTTCTCGACGAAATCGGCAAATTGCCCATGAGCATGCAAGGCAAGCTCCTCCAGTTCCTCGACACCAAGACGGTTCGGCCGGTTGGTTCCAACGTTGAATTCGTCGTCGATGTTCGGATCGTGTGCGCGACCAAGAGCGATCTCAAGGAAAGGGTCGAGGCCAGCGAATTTCTCGAGGATCTCTACTACCGACTCGCCGATTTCCCGATTCTGATTCCGCCGCTGCGTGATCGTGCAGACGATATCCCGATGTTGGCGCCGTACTTCATTGAACGGTACGTCAGGGGTACGGGCATGGATCCACCTGGCATGACAGCCGCGTTCCTCGACGCACTGGTGCGATACGAGTGGCAGGGAAACGTCCGTGAACTGGAAAAGGCTTTGAACCGGGCCATCGTTCTCGCGAATGGCGACACCATGCTGCGACTCGAATACCTGCCACCGAGAATCGCCGGGCACGCTCTCGACCGGGACAGCGGACTGCCTGTGCAGCCACTGCGCGAAACGATTCAGGCCGTAGAAGCCCGCGAGATCACTCAGGCCCTGACCGTCACTGGTGGCAATAAGTCCCACTCTGCCCGTTTGCTGGGCATCAGCTACCCCAGTCTCCTCAAGAAGATCCGCCTCTATGGAATCGGACTCTCCTGACACGCCCCTCTCATTTCCAGCTAGAAACTCTCTTGCTATCTCGTTTGATGAAATTGAACGAGTTACGGCTGTTCCAGCTTTCACTCACAATAAAGTTTCGAATTCCTGAGATATCTCGGTAGTCTGCGCTCATTTGCTGAACACTTCATCTCGCGTAATATCAACAGGTTAGACCTGTTGTGCGCGCGGTTTGATTCGTGGCATGAGTGTTGCGATGACCTGAGGTACGGTGAAAGTGAAGGACATCGCAGGGACATGCGAAATCCGTACTTTCCTGAAGAGGACCAGAATTCGGAAGGGGAAAGAAGCTCACATCCTCATTGTCAACCGGCTGGATGGGGTGTTTTCATCAAATCGACTCGATCAGGGATGTTCTGGAGGTGGGGTCCAGGGCTTTTTCCGAAGCGAGTGCCGAAAGCAGTGAGCTCTTTCCCCTCCGATGGTTCCGAAGCCCAAAACGACTCCGAAGAAAGAGCCACCTGATCCTGAAGGGGCGAGACTCAGGATCGGTTTCAGCTTCTCCTGGCTGATGGCTCTTTCTTTCTGCCTGTCAGTTGCCGAAACTCCTCTGCAGTGATCGTCCTCTTACGGGGACCGCCCTGGGGCTCGTTGAGGACATTTGGACTAGGCCAGTCTTGAGATTTTCACAGCGAGCATCTCTCTCAGCCCCTTCTCCCCAATTCCCAAGACACATAATAACAACATCATACGCTGTATTGACTGGCCACACCTGCTTCGACTGCCTCACTGGTCTGACATGGCACGCCTCCTGCCTTGGGAGAGGCTAGATACTTTGTGAGGAGGTGCCCGATGAAATCCGACAAGACACAGATGACCCCGACGATTCGCCTGGTGGCTTTCCTGATGCTGGCCGCCTGGGGAACACTCGGCTTGTCCGGTTGCGAGGAAACCCCAGTGGACATCAAAGCGCCCGCCGTGCCGACCGGCGTCACGAGCATGACGGGTGACGGTGTGGTTACGGTTTTCTGGAACGATCTCGACGAGATCGATTTGATGGGCTACGTGATCTACCGTCATACAGGCAACGACCCCGAGTATGGTCCCTACTACCCGATCGTGACGATCGCCTGGGACGAAAACTATGATGATGCCACGCTCCAGCACTGGTACGACGATACCGATGTGTTCAACGGCCTGACATACTATTACGCGGTGCTGTCCTTCGATCAAAGCGGGAACGAGAGCAACCTAAGCTACGAACTGGTCCAGGATACGCCCAGGCCCGCTGGGTCCGGCGTCTGGCTTTATGATCGTACCGGGCCTCTGGCGCATTCGAGTGGATTCGATTTCGCCGACTTGCAGTCGATCGCTGTGCCCTGGAACGACCCTGCCTCGGACATCTCGGTGGAATTCGATGGCGAGGGTGTCCCCTGGGTTGTGACTGCTGCTCACGCCGAGGTTCAGGACTGGGGCACGATCTACCTGGAGTGGGTGGATTATGCGCCGCGCGAGGGGTACTCGGCCGCCGGCCGTGCGGAACTGATCGTGGGCCATTCCTATATCGTCCGCATGGAGCAGAATGGTACCTACTTCGCCAAATTCGAGGTTCGACAGATTTCCGTCGGAGGCGTCAGGATCGACTGGGCCTTTCAGATAGACGAAAACAATCCTGAACTCGGCGTGAACGACCGCAGAATGCCGGGTTCCGGGGTTCGCCAGGACATCGTCCGCTTTTGATCCTGGCACTTGAAAGAGGAGGTGAGCCATGAAACGCAGACAGCACAACACGACCACGGCCACAAGCATGGATCGGCGCCCCGGTTGGGCGACTCGAATCAGCCTCGGGGTCCTGGTGGCAATCATGGCCTTGATGCTGGGTGTCATCACGGCCAGGGCCCAGGATGGGCTCCCTGAAACCCTGGCCGGAGGATGGAGCGGCTACGATCAGCAACCGCTGAGAGTGAACGTCTGGCACGACCAGGACGACGACCAGGTCTACCGCGAAGGCGAATCGGTACGATTGCACTTTGAAGCCAACCTCGATGCCTATGCGGTGGTCTATCGCATCGACGCTGATGGTGAAGTCTCGATCCTGTGGCCGCGCAGCCGTTACGACGACGGTTTCGTCTTCGGGAATCATACCTACAACCTGCCTGTTCCCGGCGCGCCCAGAATTCGCACCGCCGATTCGGCCGGTGTAGAGTACGTTCAGGTCCTGGTTTCTGCCTATCCGTTCGATCTACGCGACCTGGACATCGATTTCCATCATGAACAGGACAATGAGCTGCACACGTTCTTTGTGGCCGGCGATCCGTTCCTGGCCATGAACGACATCAACTTCGAGGTCACCAGGCTCGAAGACGCCGAGGACTTCGTCGTTTCCAACTACACCAGTTGGTACGTCGGAAGGCGTGTCGATCATCCACGCTATCTTTGCAGTCAGTGCCACGACTCGGATCCCGATCCGTATCGCGACACCTGCACCGTGGAAATTCATCATGACTACGGTTGGAGCAACGACTGGTACGTGAGCTACGGCTACTACCCGGCTTATCATTATCCTGTCTACTACTACGTCGATCCCTGGACCATGCGGCCCTGGGTGAACTACTGGTACCGGCCGTGGTACTCGTGGCCCCGCCACTCTTTCTCGTGGGGGTTCGACGCCTATGCCTGGAACTACTCGCCCTACTGGACCGGCGATGTCTGGGCCCGATACAAGTCGGGGAGCCGCCAGCATCGTCCGCTGAGCAAGGGTGAGAGGTACAAGACGGTGGCCGATGGCATGGACTACCGCCACCCGACTAGCCTGGGCAAGACAGCTCGTCCGAGTCAGGAGATGCGCACAGCCATGTCCGACCGGAGACCTCTCTCCAAACAGCCGGCGCGTATCGAGGGTGACGTCGACGCTCGGACCAGAACCCGCACCGGATCGTTCCAGGATATTTCCCGCACCAAGCAGGAACAGCAGATATTCGCTCGCCCGAGCCATGATGAACGCCGTGGAGGTATTCAGGTTCGCGAGCCCCGCTATCCTTCAACCATCGGCAATGGCACCGTTCGTGGGGGGGCTGGGCAGACCGAGGTCCGCCCGAACCCCCAGGGGCGGCCTTCAAGCCGTGTCAAGTCCGAGCGTGACGGAGGAACGAACGGTGGTCCGACAGTGCGTCCGACTCCTAGGCAGGACTCTAACGATCGCAGTCTGGTCCGGCCGGTGGAGCCGCGCAGCAAGGGATCACGCATCTGGACCGGGGGACGCAGTGATGGTGGCACGACCCGGGCTGTGAACCCCAGCACCTCGCGGTCCTCCCAGCCCCAGCCACGAGTGCCGACGGTTCAGCCTCGTGAGAGTCGTCAGAAATCAAGCACACCCCAAGTCCAACCTCGAAACGACGGAGGATCCCGCTCCAAGCCTTCGGGTCAGTCGAAATCGAGCAGTTCGAAGTCCGACAGCTCCAAGTCGAGCAGCTCGAAATCGAGTAGCAAGGGCAAGGAAAGGACTTCCAGGGAACGTTGACATTGAAGTCCGTTGGAGATCGCCCCCCATCGCTGGGTTGGGCTGTGGGGACCGCTCTTGAAGAGGTTGGCACCACGAGGGAACGGGACGCCGCATCGCCCGACCACAGATCACCAACGTACGAACGGTGAGACCCAGGAACGATCGAGCTGATCAGGGGTAGCGACATCGTCTCTCGGGTCTCACCGTTTTCCTTCGCCGCGAGTTTGACGCGGACAAGGTGGATCGCCTAAGATCCCGATTCCGACGCCAGTCGAATTCCAGAGCTTCGCTTGAAAAGGCTTTCACTCATGTTGCGATCCTTCGGTAGATTGTTTCGATCTCCTGGACCCGCCTTGGCGGGATTTCTGTTGTTGAGCTTCATGCTTGTCGGTCAGGCGCGCGCTGAGGGCCCCAGCCCTGTGCGTCCATCGGCGACGGCCCTCGCGCGCTGGCACGCAGCGAGAGCCGAGGCACCCCTGGTCCATGATGGCTCTCCCGAGCTCCAGAAGCGTCGCCTCGCGGGGGAAAAGGCCCCCAGCGAACTCAACGTGCTGGTGATCATGTGTGACTTCGCTGACAGCCTCATGTTCGGCAGGCTGGGGCAGGTGCCAGGTGAGTTTCCCGATGCTGCCCAGACGGAGATGCTCTACAGCGCTCACGACGTAGTCTATTTCTCCCACTTGCTCGACGATGTGCGCCAATATTTTGCGTCGGCCAGCGGTGGACAATTCGATCTGCGGACGACAATTCATCCCGAGACGGTCAACCTGCCCCATCCCATGGGGTGGTATGGCAATCACCCCGAGCACGGTGAGCAGAAAATCGTGCTCGCGATTGAGGTTCTCGCCGCCGTTGATCCCGACGTGGATTTCTCCTTCTTCGACACTGTGATGCTGATTCATGCCGGTGCCGGCGAGGAAACGGATATTCTCGGCGATTCTCCGGAGCAGATCTACAGCAGCTATCTCGGGCCCGAGGATTTCATCGCGGCCGTGGAAGAGGACATCCTCGACGATCCTTGGCTGATGACCAACGACTTCGATCTTCTCGGACAGCCCATCATCGTGAACCAGGTCCTGATCCTCCCGGAGACGGAATATCAGGACCCGGTGGGAAGCGCCGGAGGCTACTTCGGATCCCTCGGCGTCTATTGCTTCGAAGTGGGACTTCGCCTCGGGATGCTTTCCCTGAGTGATTTCACGCCGTCGGGTTTTCCCGACAGCCAGGGCATCGGACAGTTCGGGCTGATGGGATACGGCCTCTTCGCCGCCGGTGGGCTTGTCCCCGCCGAACCCTGCGCCTTCAACCGCATGCTGATGGGGTGGGTCGATCCCTACGAGGTGGATCCCGATACGGACGGAACCTACTCGCTGTTTCCCATCGAATCACCAGCGGCCGACTCGACGCTCGCACGCATCGAAATCGGTCCGAGCGAGTATTGGCTCGTGGAGTATCGTCGTCAGGACCCTGATGGCAACGGCATCTTCTCCTGGAGCGACGACATCAACGGCAACGGTATCCCGGACTTCACCCGGATCGATGACACCAGCTATTCACCCTGGATGTTCACCGACGACGGTTGGATCATCGACTCCACCTTTGATCCCGATGTGCATATTGATGAATCCTATGCCGGAGCCGAGTGGGATTTCTACATGAGCGACAACTCGGCTCGGGCTCCGGGCGTCAAGGGAGCCGGTTCCGGTCTGTACGTCTGGCATGTGGACCAGGGTGTGGTGCGCACCGCGTTGCTTTCGGAGCGGAACATCTTCAACGGAGATCCCGATCGGAAATCCGTGGATCTTGAAGAAGCCGACGGACTCCAGGATCTCGATATCCGCGTTCCATCTTCCTGGATCCTGGGAGGAGACGACGACTCCTTCAGGGCCGAGGGTGTCGCTCGCTTCGGCCCCGACACTTCGCCGAGCACAGCGACCGCCGGTGGAGTCCCGACCGGGATCGTCATCGACGAGATCTCGGCCGTGGTCGTCGACTCGTTCCATGTGGTCTCGCCGATTCCCGAGGAGCCTACGGTCATCCGTTACCGGGAGCGCATGACATTCCGCTGCCGTCGTATGGATGTGGGATCTGGAGCCGTCCAGTTGAAGGCCGTTGTCGATCTTCCTGGTGTTGATCTCGGTGGATATCACCTGCTGGCGGTGGATCTCGACACTCCTGCCGACGGCACGCTCGAACTCGTTGCTCTCGACCGTGAAGGGCGCTTGTTCGCGTTCCGACATGATCTATCACCCTGGCGACCGGGTGGCGATTTGCCAGGCTATCTCGCCACTGGCACTGATGGCAGCGGACAACCGGTCGTCTGGACAGGATCTCCGGCTGCCGGTGATGTGGATGGAGACGGCGTGATCGAGATCGTGCTGGCTGCCGGGCCGGGGCTTTACATCTTCGAAACTGACGGCCAGGAATGGCGTGATGGCGATGATGATCCGGACAGTGAAGGCTTGGCTGTCTCGGTCCTGACTCCAGGGGCGGAAGTTGTCGGATCCCCGATGCTCCTGCCGTCCTCCTGGTCGACGACGTCGACCGAAGCCGGTGCCCTGATCGCCTGCGTCGAATGGAGCGGCGACCAGGACAGCGGATACGGTCAACTGAATTATCGGGTTTATGATGCCGCGACTGATGAGGAGGCCGACGTGCCCGGCGGCGACATCCTCTGGACCGGTTTTGCCGATATCCCGGGGCCCACAGTCGAGGATTCGCGTCTCATCGCTCTCGGAGCGACAGCCGACGAGCAGGGCTATGTTGCCCGGGCGAGCATCCTGTTTGGTGGAGAGATTCCCATCGGTGATCGTCCGGCGGCCCTGCCGGCGACAGTGACTCCAGACGGTGTGATGATTCCACTCACGGGGGGCCGCTGCGTTCTGCTGTCGGACGATAGGGTGATCCCCTGGTCCACGTCCCGCCCGGTTTTCTCAGCCGTCGGGGCGCTCGGAGGGTTCGTCGCCGACGATGTTTTCGCACGGGCCGGGCGGACAGGCAGTCTTGTCATGTCGTGGCCCCTGACTCCGCAACCGCGGGTCCGGACCGCCGACGCATCGAGGGTGGCGACTCCCGTGACCTGGACTCAGGATGGCTCGCCCTGGACGGTTTTCGCTTCGCGGGACGGTCGCCTGTATCTGGCAGACGAACACGGTGACCTGGCCTCGGGTTGGCCCCTGGCTGGACCGGGCGAAACGGCCGGCACGCCGGTCGTCGCCGATCTCGACGGCGTCGCTGGGCTGGAACTTGTTTCCGCGGGGAGCATGCTGCGCCTGGTCACACCGGATATCGCCGGTGACGATCATGAATTGGCGGCACGATCACGCCTGGTGGTCTGGTCGATCACGGACACCGAATCGGCCGTGCCGGTCTGGTCCCAGTGGGGTGGATCGCCGGAGCGCCTGTTCCAGACGACGTCAGACTACCGGAGCGTCGGCGGAGACGATCTGATCGTTGCGGGCACGGTCGCCCTCTCGCCAACCCCGACACGGGGGGGGCGGCTTGCTGTGCGGGCCGTGCTGAGCGAGGACGGGGAACTGATTGCTACCCTTTATAACCTCGAGGGTGAGGAAGTCGTGAAATCGATGTCGGCTCCGGCCCTGGGCGGGCAACCGGCCGAAGTCATCCTGGACGTGACCGGGGCTGTCATCGGGCCTTACCTCTGCCGTCTTGAAGCTCGCAGCCGCGGGCGGCGACAGACAATCGTGAGGACAGCCGTGATCGCCCGTTGAAGTCCAGTCGGAACGCACCGATAATGAAGAGCAGAAGTACCCATCGATCTGCCGACCGGCAGTCGCGTGAAAGGAACGAGGCATGAGACGGAGATCCTGGATCCTGATTCCCTTGGCGGCGTTGGTGCTGTCCTCCCTGCCCGCAGTGGCGGGTACTCCCGGCGAGTCGGGCTTTCTCTCTCTGCGGATGGCGGTCGGCGCCAGGGAAACCGCCATGGGTGGTGCCGGCGTGGCTGCGTCCACCGGCGCTTCTGCGGTTTTCTGGAATCCGTCCCTTCTCGCCTTCGAGCAGGCGGGAACAGATCTGATGCTGCAGCATCAGCGTAGCTTCGGGTTGTTCGACAAGGAGACCGCAGTCCTTGCCCACCGGACCGGGATCGGCGTCATCGGGTTCATCTTTACCGGACTCTATTCCGACGACATCGAGCGTTACTCGGAGGATAATGTCGGCGTGTCCGAAGGGATTTTCAACCCGTATCAGGTCGCGGTGGGCATGACGCTCAGTCGCCGAATGAACGACCGGCTCGCGATCGGCGTGGGAGCCAAACTGCTCCACGAGGAGATTGACATCTATGGGGGGACAGGGCTGGCCTACGACCTGTTCATCTCGCACAAGGCCCTGATCCGTGGTCTCTGGTTCGGCGCATCCTACACCAACTTCGGCCCGGACATGACCATCGACCGGGAACCCTATCCTCTGCCGACAGCCCTGCGCCTGGGGTTGGCCTGGGATCCGCAGATGGAATGGTTGGCTGACAAGCTGACATTCGCCGGAGACCTGATCTTCCCGAACGACGGAAACGAGAAAGCCCACATAGGGATGGAGTATCGTCTGGTCTCGGCGTTATCTCTGCGGGTGGGGACCAAGGTCAACTATGAGTCCCAGGGGATGACTTTCGGGGCGGGATTCCGTCGACATGATCTTGAAGTGGGATACGCCTTCGAGGATATGACCAACGATTTTGAGCCGGCCCACCGGTTCTCGCTAAGGATTCTCTTCGGTCCCGAAGGCTAGGCCGTCGGAAAAGTCGTGGAGGCTGAAGCGGCCGTTGCGCCACATCCCGTAGCTTTCCTCACCGAACCAACTGCCGAGGGCTGCCATCCGGCGGCCTTCGTTCTCGATGAGGAAGGCGTGATGGACATGGCCGATCAGCAGGAGGTCCCAGTCGTGTCCAGGGCGGGCCAGGTAGCGTCCGGCTCGTTTGACGATCAAGGCCGATTCGTCTCGAGAGGCCTTGCGACTCGTTCCGCTCAGCCAGCAGCAGAAATGATAGAGTAGTTCGGGATGCAGGGACTTGGCCAGCGTGACGGCGAAAGTGTTGCGAACTATTTTCCGGAATCCACCGTAGATCCAGTCACGGACCAGCAGGCCGTCGCCGTGGATGAGCCGGATGCGCTGGCCGTCGGTCTCGAGAGTGCATGGGCTGCCGTCCGCCGAGGTGCCGTAGCGCTCGTGGAAGAACGGAGCAACCCAGATGTCGTGGTTGCCGCCGACGAAATGCAGCGTGGTGCCCGAATCACGGACACGGTCGAGGGCGCTCAGGATTTCTTCATAACCCCGCAGACGGAAGTGCGGATAGTCGAACCAGAAATCAAAGAGATCGCCGAGCAGCACGAGATCGTCAGCAGCCTGGGCGGCGTGCAGGAACTCGAGGAATCGGCCAAGGCGTTGCTCCTCGCCCCGGTGGGGGACGAGGTGAAAGTGCGTGTCGGCCGCAAAGAGGATGGTTCGTGAAGCTGTCTTGCTCATAGCCGTCCCTTAGTATAGGAATAGTGCCGTTACGGCAAGTCAATTTGCATTTGAAGGCATCGGGACCCGACGTTCCGATCGGATGGGGAGGACGACATGACGCTCTGGGATGATGTACGCACCAACTTGTTGACGTGGTATGGGACAGCGGCCGGGAAAACCAACGAACTGGCCAAAGTGGGCTCACGCCGGTACGACATCTTCGGCTTGAGCCGGGATATCGAACGGCAGTTCACCGAGATGGGCAGCTTGGTGTACAACGCCCTCCTGGAGGGACGCACCGACATCGCCGATGACTCGACGCTGCTTGGCTTGATCGCCCGGGTGCAATCCCTCGAGATCGACCTCGCGGTTAAGAAGCAGGAAATCGATGATATTCGTGCCGGGGAACGACGCAAAGAAGAACACAAGGACGCAGTTGCTCCAGCCGGCGCAGCTCCGGTTGCTGGATCCGTGGACGGCGATGGTCCCGATCCAGAGTCCGAAGTGATCCTCGACGAATCCGGTGAGCACACCGATGACGAGGTCCGGGATTCCGGGTCCGGGGCCGAGTTCGTGGAGGCCGAAATTCTCGAACGCGACAACGGTGATAAAAGCGCTTGACGCTTTCCATAGGTTTCTGATAGGTTAAATACGTCCCTGCGATGGTCCGGTCTTCCCACAAGCTCCGGACCAGCAGTCCTCTCACTTTCCCTGGATGGGCGGTCCAAGACCGCTCCGGCGTTCGGTTGTCGCCATCTGAAATGTGCGACCGCTTCAACGACTAAGGGAACGTGGGATCGATGATCAAGACTCCGACTCTCCGACTGCTTTGGCTGACGACCGTCGGGCTTATGGCCTGCATGGCGTCCGCTTGGGCGACCGACCTGGTCGAAGTCGACACCCGTCCGGTTCCCGAATCCCCCTTTGTCAGCGTAGCCAGGGATGCAGGTCATTCCGTCGTGAGCGTTCGTGTCGAGCGCAGCATCACCCGCGGAGGCCAGGATCTCGGGCCCATGGAAGAGCTTTACCGCCAGTTCTTTCCCGGGGAAGCAGGCGGCCAGACGCCCTTCGGCCAACCCGGCAGCGGGACCGGGTTCGTCGTCAGTGGTGATGGACACATCCTGACCAACAATCACGTGATCGATCGCGCCGACGCGGTGCGGGTCCGTTTTCCGGGCGAAGACCAGGACCGCCCCGCCGTCATCGTCGGTGTGGATCCGGCGAGTGATCTGGCGCTGCTGCAGGTCGAGGGTGAACCGAGGGCCAAGCCCCTGATCTTTGCCGACTCGGATATCGTCTCGGTCGGTGACTGGGCCATCGCGGTCGGGAACCCTTTTGGCAACCTCGCCGGGAGTCTCACAGTCGGTGTCGTGAGCGCCAAGGGACGGCACGGCCTGGCGATCCACGGCGGTGCGCCTCGTTTCCAGGATTTCCTGCAGACCGACGCCGCGATCAATTTCGGGAACAGCGGCGGGCCGTTGCTGGATATCTCGGGGCGCGTGATCGGCGTGAACACGGCCATCAACAGTGCCGGGCAGGGGATCGGCTTCGCGATCCCGAGCAATTACGCCCGACGCGTCCTCGAACAGCTCGCCGTCCACGGCCGGGTTATTCGGGGATGGCTGGGTGCTCGATTTGCCGATCATCGGGCTGAAGGGATCTCTTCCGGCGCGAGGATCGAAACAGTTCAGAACGACTCTCCGGCGGCAGTCGCCGGACTGGTGCAGGACGATGTCATCGTCTTTTTTGCCGGTCGCAATGTCGCCGACGGCCAGGATTTGGAGTTTCTTGTGAGTGATGCGGAGATCGGCATACCCCAATCGTGCCGGATTCTTCGTAGGGGGCAGGGGATCGATCTCGAAATCGTGCTGGTGGAAGAACCGGTGGATCTCGGGCGGGAACGGCATCGCGGCGAAGTCTGGCTCGGCATGAGCGTGGCTTCCGTGAGTGGCGACGATCCCCGTGTGACCCGGCTTCGGGAGGTTTTCGGAGTGGAGACCGACCGGGGTGTGATGGTACTGGAAGTCGCAGAGGGCAGTCCCGCCGAAGCAGCGGGAGTCCGGCCCGGAGATGTGATTCTCGCCATCGAGGATCGCGCCGTCTCGAATCTCGAGGAATTCCTCGGGATGAGCGGCGACTTCGGTGACGGCCAGGATACCGTCACGTTGCTGATCGAATCGGGCGGGGAGCGATCCTACGTCCGCGTCGATGCCGGAACCCGATCGCGGAAAGGTTGACCTCAGCCGGTCGAGCCCCGCTCAAGAACGGAGGACATCATGGCCAAAAGGAACGCCATTCTGCCCCCGACGCACGAAAAGTCCCTGGAAGTGTATTTCCGGGAGATCAATCGGTACGAGCTGCTGACCCGCGAACAGGAAGCGGAGATGGCTCGGCGCATCAGGGATGGAGACCAGGAAGCGCTGAAAATCCTTGTGAACGCTAATTTGCGGTTCGTCGTAACCGTGGCCAAGCGTTATCTGCACCAGGGAATGGCCCTGTCGGATCTTATCAACGAAGGCAATATGGGACTGCTCAAGGCAGCCGGCCGATTCGATGAGACGAGGGGCTTTAAGTTCATTTCCTATGCCGTCTGGTGGATCAGACAATCGATCCTGCAACTGTTGCTGGATCATTCGCGCCTGGTTCGTCTCCCCCAGAACCAGACAGCGTTGCTGCTGAAGATCAATCGGACCCGGGCCTTGCTCCAGAGCCAGGGCAACGAAAACCCAACGCCGGAACAGATTTCCCAGGAGACAGAGATCAGGGTCTCCGAAGTGTCCCGTGTGCTCGAACTCGGCGGCGCCGAAGTCGGTCTGGATGATCAGGGCTCGGGGGATCGTCCATTGGTCGAGACGCTGGTCGCCGACCATCAACCTGGCTCCGATGACCACCTCTACAACCGTGTGATGCGGGAAGACGTCCAAAGAAGTCTCGAGTCATTGGGCGAACGTGAGGCGTTGATCATCAGCCTCTACTACGGTCTGGGACCCGAGGAAGCACTGACTCTGGAGGCCATCGGGAGTCGTCTTGGGCTGACTCGAGAGCGGATTCGTCAGATCAAGGAAAAGGCGCTGAACCGGATGCGCCAGACGGCCGGGAAGGAAATCCTCAGGGATTATGCCTGAAGGTCGATCCTAGGGGGAGATTGACATGGCGGACCGAAGGGGTATCTTGAACCTCCGTTCGTCATGTTTCTGAATCTCCCGGAGAGACACGAGGGCCCGTGCTGAAGAAGTCCTACTCATTCTTGTATATCCCCAAAGATCACGGCAATTCACGTGAACTGTCGGTGCCGCGAGCCCTGATCGTCGGCGCAGGGCTTGGTGCTGTCGCTCTGGTGGCCATGTCCGCGTTCTATGTTCTGGGACTGTTTCAGGGGACGAGTTGGCTGCCTGGTGGATCCCGGGTCCAGAAGGAAAATGCGCGATTGGCCGTCGAGATCGTTCATCTTGGCGGCAAAGTGGCCCAGCTGCGGAACAACCTGAAGGAATCCTACCGGCTCCAGGAACTCGTTTCGCTGGCGATGGGGCTGGACCCCATGGACCCCAATGTCCGGGAAGCTGGAATCGGGGGGCGGGCGTTCAAAGTGGAGAATCGTAAGGAATCGCCAATCTCGGCCACCTACGCCGTAGCTCTCGATCGGGATCTCGATACGATTCTCCGCCAGGCTCGCATTCAGCACGAGGGCTACCGAGCCCTGCTCGATACCCTGTCGCGACGAAAGGACGTACTGGCTTCGATCCCTTCGATCCGTCCTGTCGACACGGGGTGGCTGAGTTCGGGATACGGACATCGGCACGATCCGTTCACGTCGAACCAGCGATTCCATAGGGGGCTGGACTATTCGGTGCCCACAGGGACCCCGATCCTCGCTACAGCCGACGGTACAGTCGCCAAGCTGGTTCGGGAGCGTGGATTCGGCATGATGATCAGACTCGATCACGGCAACCGCGTGAGCACGACCTACGCCCACATGAGTGAATGGCACGTCAAGTCCGGACAGAAAGTGACGCGTGGCCAGGTCATCGGGCTTTCCGGCAACACGGGTCGCTCGACGGCGCCGCACCTGCACTATGAGGTTCATGTGGATCTTCGCCACGTCAACCCCTTGCCTTACATTCTCGACTCCTACGCACGGCGTTGAACTCGTCCCCAGGCTGGCTGACGAAGCATGGGAACGCCCGTTCCGTGGTTGGCTGGTCTGCCCCCCTGTGATATCTTGGCGGCGCTTGAATTCCGGATCGGGACGAAGGAGCGAAACCGAGGCATGAGGCCCGAGAGCACACCATCGATTTTCTTTGTCCGATGCTTGGCGAAGACGGCTTCCCTGCTTCTGGTGATCCTTTTCGTCGGAGGGCTTGTTGATCGGGCCTTCGCCGAAGTGAACGTGGATGATGTTCGCTTCTGGACAGCTCCGGATCATACGCGGGTTGTCGTGGATCTTTCCGGACCAGCGGCCTATGACCTGCGCCGGTTGACTGAACCCCATCGTGTGTCGGTGACGATAGCCGATGCCGGCTTCACCGGGACGGCGACTGTGATGGTCGGAGATCCTGTCCTGACCCGGATCAGGAGCAAGGCACTCGAAGGCAAGGCCCAGATTGTTTTGGATCTGACCGGAGCCCATCGACTGCGGCATTTCGTGATCCCAGCCGCTGACGGACGTCCCGATCGGATCGTGATCGACGTGGAGCGACCGGAGGCTCAACCGGCACTACCGACCGTGTCGCTTTCGCCTCAGGCCGGAGAGAACTCTGGGTCGGCCGAAGCCAGGACAGAAGAGCCGTTTGTCATCGTCGTCGATCCTGGACACGGGGGCCTCGATCCAGGGGCGATCCGTCAGGGTTTGCGGGAGAAGGATATCGTTCTCGACATCGGTCGTGAACTGGCGCGAATCATCGATGCCAGGCCGGGTTATCGTGCAGCGCTGACCCGGGCCGGCGATCATGATGTCAAGCTGGCGCGGAGGATCCAACTGGCCCGCGAGGTAGATGGCGACCTGTTCGTTTCGGTGCATGTCAATACGCATGCGAACGCGTCCATCAAGGGCATGGAAGTGTACTTCCTGGCGCTGCATCGGGCCGAGGATCGTGAAGCGAGAGAGTTGGCCGATCGGGAGAATGCTTCGTTGATGATGGGAGTGTCGCAGGACGAAGCCCTGGACGATGTCGTGCTGCCGATCCTGATGGATATGCGCATGAGCAGGATCGTGACCAGCAGCAACATGCTGGCCGATCAGGTTCTTGCCGCGGCCAGGCGTTCGCCGATCCTGGAGGCCAGGACGGTGAAGCAGGCCGTGTTTCATGTCCTGCAGTCCTTGGCGATGCCGTCGGCGCTGGTCGAGGTGGCCTACCTCTCGAACCCCGATGACCGGGCCCTGTTGACCGATCCGGCAGGCCGACGCAACATCGCGGCGGTTATGGCCGAAGGCATTTTTTCCTACCTGGGCGACAAGGACCCCGATCTTCGGCCCAGGGGGCAGGACTGGCTCACCGTCTACCGTGTGAACCAAGGTGACACGTTGTGGGGCCTGGCCCGTCGGTACGCCACGACGGTGCGTGAGATCAAGGATCGAAACCGTTTGACGTCGAACCGCCTGCAGATCGACCAGACCCTGAGTCTGCCATGATCCAGGGCTGACAGCCAGGCAAGGAGCCCCGAGTGAATCGTCATACCCTGAAGGGACTATGCATTGCGGCCGCCATCCTGATCTGGATTCAGGTCGCGGCGGGGCGCCAGGCCGCACTTCATGTATCTCTGCCCCTCATGTTGGAGGGTGTTCCCGAAGGTGTGACGCTCTTGGGGAACGATTGGCCGCAAAGTGTCGAGGTGCGAGCCACCGGAACGAAGCTGCAGGCATTCCTGCAACGCTACTTCGGACGCAATCCCGGCCAGGTTCTGGTTGACCTGTCGACTGTCGAGGCGAACGTCTTGTGGCAGCGGGACCTGACAGCCAACGATGTCGAGTCGTCCCTCGACGAGGTGACGATCGTGGCGCCGACGCGGCTGGTTCTCTTTCTGGACCGATTCGAGTCGCGAACGCTTCCGGTGAGGCCCGTCATGGTCGGGGAAGTCCCTGAAGGGCGACTGCTGATCGGAGATGTGAAGGTAGAACCGGATTCTGTCGTGGTCTCGGGGCCGGCTCGCTTCCTGGATCTCCCGGACGCCCTAACCACCGAACCGCTGGACCTCAGGCGGATTCGTGACGGCCAGGACGTCCTGCGTCTGGTCGTCTCGCCGGGGGAATTCCTGACAGTCGAACCCGCCAGGGTCACCCTGCGGGCCGAGGTGGTGGATGCCGGTACGCGGATCTACGATCATGTCCCGGTGGTTCCGCTGGTTGACGCAGGGCATGTCGTCGACGTCTTTCCTCCGGTGGTTTCGATCCAACTGGTCGGGCCCACCGCCAGGCTTGAGACGTTGCCAATGGCGGATCTATCCGTAACGCTGGCCTTGACGGGACTCGGATTCGGATCGCATACCATCACCCCGGATGTCCTCCTGCCGGCTCCCTTCACCCTGGTGGGAATCGAGCCGGGGCAGCTTCTGGTGATCATCGGCAGCGAGACAGCAGTGAAATCAGACTCTGGGAAAGCACGTCAGGAGTAGAGGATGGAGATCCGATACCGACGCCCGCGGGGAACGCGCGACGTCATGCTCGAGGAGATGGAGCGCTGGCGAGACTGCGAGGAACGCTGGCGCCGTGTCCTGGAGCGTTTCGGTTTTGGCGAGATCCGCACGCCCTTGATCGAGTCGACAGACCTGTTCGTCCGGTCGGTCGGCGAAGGCACCGATGTCGTCGACAAGGAAATGTATTCCTTCCAGTCCAAAGGCGGTGAAAACCTCACCTTACGACCGGAAGCGACGGCTTCGGTGGTTCGGGCCTATCTCGAAAACGGCCTGACACGCCAACCGGGCACCATGAAGTTCTACTACATGGGTCCGATGTTCCGGTACGACAGGCCCCAGGCCGGTCGTTATCGCCAATTTCACCAAGTGGGCGTGGAGGCGATCGGCTCGTCGAGCCCCGTGCTCGACGCCGAGGTCATCCGCACCGCTCTGGCCCTGTTCGAGGACGTCGGCGCCGAGAACCTGAACGTCCAGGTCAACACGATCGGCTGCAAGGTGTGCCGACCCGCCTATGTCGAGAGTCTGCAGTCATGGGCTCGAGAGATCCGGAGTCGGTTCTGCGAGACTTGTCAGGCGCGGATGGAGACCAATCCTCTGCGACTCTTCGACTGCAAGGAAGAGGGTTGCGGGGAGCTGCTGGCCGGTTTCGATCCCATCGACCAGTCGGTCTGCGCGGATTGCAGTTCCCACCACGGCCGCGTCATCGAGGCTCTCGACGCCCTGGAGGTGACCTATCATGCGGATCCCCTGCTGGTGCGAGGGCTCGACTATTACACACGGACGACGTTTGAGATCTCCGCCAGGAACGACACGCGGCAAAGCGCGCTCTGCGGTGGAGGCCGCTACGACGAACTCGTTGAACAGTGTGGCGGCCCGTCGACCCCGGCGGTCGGGTTTTCGGTCGGTGTGGAACGTGTCCTTCAGCACCTATGGCCCGAACCGGTCGATCCCCAGAGGAGCCGGCAGTCGCTTGTGGACGTGATGATGGTCTGCCTCGACCAACCGGCCCAGATTCATGCCCTGCGACACGCCGACCGTTTGCGGGAATTTTGCCGCGTCGAGGTCGACACGACCGGGCGCGGAATCAAGGCCCAGATCAAAGGTGGCAACACGCGGGGCGCGTCCATCGTTCTGCTCGCGGGCAGCGACGAGGTCGCCGCCGGACTGTTTCAGATGAAGACACTCGCAACCGGAGACCAGGTGGCCGTGACAGTCGAAGCGTTGTCTGCCGCCGTCAGGGAGGTCCTCGAATCGTGAACGACAATCACAAGTTCCGCACTCATCGTTGTGGCGCTGTCCACGCCGGACTCGTCGGCGAAACCGTCAAGGTAGCCGGCTGGGCCGCCAAGATCCGTGACATGGGTGGCGTAACCTTCATCGATCTGAGAGACAGGTACGGCGTCATCCAGTGCGTGTTCGACGCGGGAGATCTGCCGGTGCAGTCCGGTGCGATCAAGCTCGAATCGGTCATCACGGTGACCGGCCGCGTGCGTCCTCGACCCGAGGGGATGGTCAACGAGACGATGGCTACGGGCGCGGTGGAGATCGAAGCCGACGGGTTCGAAGTCCACAACGTCTGCCGGCCTCTTCCATTCCAGGTCGACCAGGCTGGGCAGGTGTCTGACGAACTCCGTCTCAAGCACCGTTATGTGGATCTCAGGCGTCGCGAAATGCTGGGCAATCTCGAACTGCGTCATCGTGCGGCCCAGTCGGTGCGTGGCTACCTCTCCGGTCAGGACTTCCTGGAAATCGAGACGCCCCTGTTGATTCGCACGACGCCCGAGGGTGCCCGCGACTACGTGGTTCCGAGCAGGATCCACCACGGTCAGTTCTACGCCCTTCCCCAATCGCCCCAGCTCTACAAGCAGATCCTGATGGTGGCGGGCGTGGACCGATATTTCCAGTTGCCGCGCTGCCTTCGGGACGAGGACCTGCGCAAGGATCGTCAGCCCGAGCACACGCAGATCGACATCGAGATGAGTTTTCCGACCGAGGACGAGATCTTTACCCTGGTCGAGGGCATGGTCGAGACGATGTTCCGCGAAGCTGCGGGCATCGAGCTGCCCACGCCGTTCCCGCGCATGAGCTACGACGACGCCCTGAACCTGTACGGATCCGACAAACCGGATCTTCGATTCGGCCACCAGCTGCAGGACGTGACCGACCTTGTCGGCGGCTGCGGCTTCGGCGTCTTCGAGAAATCAGCCGACAGCGGCGGGACCGTGCGCTGCCTGGTGGCTTCCGGACTCGCAGGCTACAGCCGCAAGCAGATCACCGAACTCGAGGATCTGGCCAAGCATCATGGCGCGGGAGGCCTGGCCTTCGCCAAGGTGACCGCCGAGGGTTTCGATGGAGGAGCCTCGAAGTTCTTCAGCGAAGATTTCAGGACAGCCTTGATCGAACGTCTCAGCTGCCGTGAAGGCGATCTGCTTTTGTTCGCGGCAGGCCCGGCGGGGAAGGTGCTCGAACCACTCGGGCAGGTCAGGCTGAAACTGGCGGAGTTGGAGGCATGGATTCCCGAAGGTGCCTGGGCGTTCGCCTGGGTCCGCAATTTTCCCCTCTTCGAGCAGAACGACGACGGTAGCTGGACCGCATGCCATCACATGTTCACCATGCCCGACGATGCGACGCTTCCCCTGTTGGAAACCGATCCTGGCGCCTGTCACGGCCAGCTTTACGATCTGGTGTGCAACGGTGTCGAACTGGGCTCCGGGAGCATCCGTGTGCACCGACGTGATATCCAGGAGACCATTTTTCGGACCGTTGGCATGGACCAACAGGAGATCGACGCCAAGTTCGGTTTTTTCCTCGAGGCCCTCGAGTATGGCGCCCCTCCTCATGGCGGCGTCGCCCTGGGGCTCGATCGTGTGGTGATGCTGCTGACCGGCAGCTCGTCTCTGCGCGATGTGATCGCGTTTCCCAAGACCACCATGGCGGCTTCACCCCTGGATGGTTCACCGGGCACGATCTCCGCGGCCCAACTCACCGAACTGAACCTGGCGATTCTGCCGTCTGACGGGGAGGCGTGATGAATCCCAAGGAGCGCGTCGCGCGATCGGATAACGAAGTGAGGATTTCCCTCGAGGGAGTGGACCAGTTCACCCTTCTCGGCTGGAACGACGCCAATCTCACCCTGCTTCAGAATCGATTCGCCGGTACGATCACAGTGCGCGGCGAGGAAATGATTCTCCGGGGAGCGGGCGAGGCGGCCGATCGAATGACCGAGGTCGTTCTCCACCTCATCGAACTGCTCGGGCGCGACAAGGCCCTCGATACGGTGACAGTGTCCTATGCCCTGGGCCGCGTATCGAGTGACGATGGTACTGGCCTGGCTCCGGTGACCGCGGGCGAGCCCCTGTTCTACGCGGCAGCGGACCGGAGCTCGATCCGTGCGCGAACCGATGGGCAGGCCGATTACATCGAGGCGATCCGGGCTCACGATATCGTTTTCGCCATCGGGCCGGCGGGGACGGGCAAGACGTACCTAGCGGTCGTCATGGCCATGGATTATCTCAGACGCGGCCTGGTCGAGAAGGTCATCCTGGTTCGGCCGGCGGTCGAAGCCGGAGAGCAGCTCGGCTTCCTTCCGGGCGACATGCAGGATAAGATCGATCCCTACCTTCGGCCTCTCTACGATGCTCTTGCCGACACGATCGGCGTCGGCAAGATCCAACGCCTGATGGCCAACGGCATCATCGAAGCGGCGCCGCTGGCGTTCATGCGCGGGCGGACCCTGAACAACGCCTTCGTGATCCTCGACGAAGCCCAGAACACGACTCTCGGACAGATGAAGATGTTCCTGACGCGTCTCGGCAATCAGAGCAAGGCGGTCATTACCGGCGACGTGACCCAGATCGATCTCGACGGTGATCGCATCAACGGCCTTGTGGCTATCGGCGACATCCTCGGCCGGACCGAGGGCGTATCGTTCGTCGAACTCCTGGAGCGGGATGTGGTGAGACACCCCCTGGTGCGGCGCATCATCGTCGCCTTCGACGATGCGGAAAAGAAAATCGCAGCCGAGACTGCTCGGCTCAAAGCGATGAAGCCTCCGAAAGGAGACACATGAGCTGGTGGGATTTCCTGAGGAGACAGCGATCCGGCAAGGCAGCCGAAGCTACGAGCCGATCGCGGCGTCAACGCCAACGACGGGGGCGTGCGATCGCATCCTGGCCAGCCTGGCTGCCCCCTGTGGTGTCCCTGGTCCTGCTCACCACGGTCCATGGTCTGCTCTTTCCGGTCGCGCCGCGCTTGCAGTCGGATTTTCCGGATGCCGGTCAGATTGCCGATCAGGAGATCCGGGCGCCTTTCGACTTCCAGGCTCCGCTTCCCGAGCAGGATATCGAGATGCGGCAGTTGCAGCGTGTTCTGGTCGAGCCGCCGGTGCTGTTGCGTCTGGACTCTGTCGATCAGGCGATGAGGGAACGGATGTCTTCGTTTGGTCGCCTCCAGGTCGAATTGACCGGGCTCGCCGCGCTGAGCGTAGGGGAGCGCACCGGGATCCTGGCGTTGAGGTATCCCGATTGGGACGAGGACGATCTTCGACGACTGGCTGCTCTGAGGAATCCGGCTCCCCTGCTGACTGGAGTGGTTGAAGCCGTCGAGGCCTTGACCGAAACAGGAGTCGTGGACAACCTGCCGCCGGGTAATTACAGCAACGTCCGAATCCTCTCGGACGATGTCGAGACGACCGTCGAAACCGAACAGATCGTCCACCAGGAACAGGTGGAATCCTGGCTGACTTCGACGTTGGCCGAAAGCGAACTGGAGGCCGAGCAGGTGACCTGGGTGTCCCATCTGCTGCGTCCGATGATCACTCCGAACCTGGTTTACGACGCCGGTCTGACGCGGGCCAGACGATTGGCGGCCAGGCAGTCGGTGCCGACCGTGCAGGAGATCCTGAGGGGTGAACGGCTCGTGGACCGTGGTGAACGCGTGACCGAGATCCATGCCCTGACCCTACGGACGCTCGAAAGCCTGATCCTGATCAGGTCCGGACCCCAAGCCGGCGGCGAGGTCGCTGTTCAGACTCTTTCCCGGGTCGTCCTGCTGTTGGCCATGTTTCTCCTTTTCGGCTGGGTGCTGCGTCAGGGCTTGCCCAAGGTGTTCACCGATATCCGGTATCTCGTGAGCCTGACCTTGATCCTGATTGTCTTCATGTTCGGTGCCGCTTCTGCCCTGAAATACCTCTCGCTCGGACTGTTCGCAGTGCCGATCGTGTGGTTGGCGGTCCTGGTGACGACCCTGTTCAAGGAAAAAGCTGGTTACCCTGCTGTGCTTCTGGCCGTTTCTCTCACGGCGTTTTCGACGGAGATGTCGTCTCTCGGCATGGTCTCCATCCTGTTGCTGGGACTGTCCGCGGTGACTCTGGTCCGACGCATTCGACAGCGGGACCAGTTCTATCAGGCGATTGCGGTGCTGGCGGGCCTGGGGCTTCTGCTTGTGGCCCTGATGGATCTGTCGAGCGGGTCCTTCGAGGCGCGGATCTGGAACGAGTTCCTGGTGGCCCTGCTGACGCCTGTCGCCTCGGTCGCCCTGGCGCTGTTCCTGTTGCCCCTAGTGGAGCCCATGGTCGGAGTGTCGAGCGACCTCACCCTGCTCGAGCTGTCCGACCTGAACCACCCCCTGCTCAAGCGTATGGCCCTCGAATGCCAGGGGACCTTCCATCACAGCCAGGTCGTCGGGCAGCTGTCCGAACACGCCGCCAGGGCCATCGGCGCCAACTCGCTGCTCACCCGCGTCGGGGCCCTGTTCCACGACATCGGCAAGATGTCCAAGCCTGATTACTTCGTGGAGAACCAGGGCGGCGGCCGCAATCGCCACAACGAATTGAGCCCGAGCATGAGCGCCCTGGTGGTCGGAGCCCATGTGAAGGAGGGCATCGAGATGGGCCGTCACTGGCGTCTGCCCCAGGCGGTCATCGATTTCATCCCGGAGCACCATGGCACCAATGTGATGAAGTACTTCTACCACAAGGCCCTCGAAGACAAATCGAACGAGACGATCAAGGTCGACGATTTCCGTTATCCAGGACCGAAGCCCCAGAGTCGCGAGACGGCCATCCTCATGATGGCCGACGCCGTCGAGGCTGCGACGCGCTCACTGGCCAAACCGACACCCGGCAGGATCCGCGAGATGGTCAAGCAGATCGCCGATGATCGCATGCTGTCCGGCGAACTCGACGAGTGTGGTCTGACCCTGAAGGATCTGGCAGTGATTCGCGAGTCGTTCATTCCCCTGCTCACGAGTATCCATCACACCCGGATCGCCTACCCGGGTCAGAAGGACCATTCCCCGGCGAATGACGGGGATGGTCGAACTTGAAGCTGATTCGGATCGATCGTTCGTCGCGAGGTAAACTTTGCTGTTCCCTGAGCGGGGAGCATGAGGCGCTTGCGGCCATGGTCGGCCTGCCGGATTGGACCGTCGAGTTCGTGCTGGTCGATGATCACGAGATGCAGGAACTGAATCGACGCTTCCGGAACAAGGACGCCGTGACCGACGTGCTGTCGTTTCCCGAACTCCTGGCGACAGGCGATGGCCCGGCCCACCTGCCCGCAGCCTGCGGCGAGGCGTTTTGTGATTTATGGCGCGATCCTCTCGACGGGCCGGGAGCCGTGGTCGGCGAGATCGTGATGGCTCCGGGCTTCATCGAGGACCGTTGTCAGGTGAGTGGGTGGGACCCGGCCTCCGAGTTTCTCTTGCTGATGGTTCACGGTCTGCTTCATCTTGTCGGGTGGGACCATCCGGATGGCCCTTCGATGCAGGCCATGCGTGAACGCGAGACTGGATTGCTGGCCAGGAGAGGACTCCTGCACCCCATGAGAGACGAAAAGGGAGAATGACATGGACCCCCTGTCGACGAGATTGATCCTGGCGCTGGCCGGATTCATGGTCGCGATGATCATGCTCGTATTGCTGACCGCCTTTTTCCGGGTGACTGGTCTGGAGCGGAACGGCCTGCTCGAACCCGAAGCCATCAACGGAGCCTTGCGACAGGCGCTGTCCAAGCCCCGACGCTACATTGTCGCGCTCGGAACCTGGTACCTTTTGGCGACGATCCTCTCGGTGTCCGCCCTGGTGAACGAAGCAGCCAAGCTCTGGCCCGAAGTGCAGGCGCTGCGCCTGCATCTGACATCGGCTGTGATTCTGGCGATCGTCTGGTCCTTCTCCGGCGCCATGGTCAAGACGATGGCTGTTCGTGATGCCCTGGCCATGATGCGCCGCCTCGGTCCTGTTGTCACACCGATGGTCTGGATCCTGACTCCCTGGACAGCTTTGCTGGCGCGCAGCGAGAAGGTGGACGACACCGCCTGGAGCGCCGAGACCATGCCGCACCTGAGTACCGGTGAGATCCGAAGCCTCATGCAGGACGACGGCGACGTGAACCTCGAGGATGAAGAGAAGGAGATGATCCGGAGCATCTTCGGATTCCACGAGACGACCGTGAAGGAGATCATGGTGCCCCGCATCGACATGGTCACCCTCGACTCCGGGTTGAGCGTGGCCGAGGCGATCGCCGTCGTGGTCGAGTGTCGCCACTCCCGCATCCCGCTGCACGAAGGGTCCATCGACAAGGTGACCGGTTTGCTCTACGCCAAGGATCTCCTCGCACTGGTCGAGGTGGGCGGCAGTTTCGACGACACCCGTGCGGTGAGCGAACTGGCCCGCCCTGCTCACTTCTTTCCCGAGAGCAAGAAACTCGACGACGTGCTCGATGAGTTCCGCGCCAACAGGATCCACATGGCCATCGCGATCGATGAGTATGGCGGAACTGCCGGCCTGGTAACGATGGAGGATGTTCTCGAGGAAATCGTCGGAGAGATCGAGGATGAATTCGACGATGAAGAGCATCTCTTCGAATGGCTGGACGAAAGAACCCTGGTGATCGATCCCAAGATCGATCTTGATGACCTTCAGGATGTCCTGGGCAGGGAATTGCCCGTGGACGGGAATAGCGAGACGCTGGCCGGACTGGTCTACGAAGCGGCCGGCAGGGTCCCTGAAAAGGGTGACGTGGTCAGGATCTCCGATCTGTCGGTCACCGTGGTCAAGGTGGAGGATCAGAGGATTCTCGAGGTCAAGGTCCAGGCAAACGAAGCGTTGCCCGGCTTCCCACGCGCCAAAGAGGAGGGAGGCAATTGAAACGACTGCGCCAGCATTTCCTGACCGGTGTCCTCTCGATCACCCCTCTGGTGGTGACCGGGTGGATCGTTTGGCGCCTCTATCTGCTGGTCGATCGCGCCCTGAGACCCATGCTCGAGCGGATCCCGGTCATCGAGACGCTGCCGGCCATGCTGGTGACCATCATGGGAGCGGCTTTCAGCCTTCTGCTCATCGTGTTCGTGGGCATTGTGTCCCGCAACCTGATCGGGGTGGCGTTCTTCAATCTTGTCGAGCGGTTGTTCGTGCGTATCCCGGTCATCAAGGGAATCTTTACGGCGG
>Ga0180007_10000745_pt1 | contig 50745 bp, 63 predicted proteins | sample MM_PC_MetaG_FD_121122 | JGI IMG/M metagenome (GOLD analysis project Ga0180007, IMG submission 121122) | Groundwater microbial communities from the Aspo Hard Rock Laboratory (HRL) deep subsurface site, Sweden - MM_PC_MetaG | ecosystem: Environmental > Aquatic > Deep subsurface > Groundwater... | reverse complement strand
TGCTATTTTCATCTATTCAGTCATTATTCATGAGGTGGCTCATGGCGTAGCTGCACTTCGCCTGGGAGACTCAACGGCCAAATATGCTGGGCGATTAAATTTTAACCCGATTAAGCATATTGATGTTTGGGGGTCAATCGTTGTTCCCCTGGTGATGTTTTTCACCCTGGGCTTTGCTTTCGGTTGGGCCAAACCAGTTCCTTATAATCCCTATAATTTAAAAGATCAAAAGTGGGGGCCGGGGCTGGTAGCGCTAGCCGGACCAGCTTCTAATATTATCCTAGCTGTTTTGGCGGCCATTGCTGGAAGTCTCATTAATATTCCAGTGGCAGTCAAGGAATCAATCATCAGAAATTTTGCTAATTACGACTCAATCTCAACTATAATTCATGGCTCCTTTGGTGCAATTTTTTATGAACTGATGATCGTGATTATTTTTTGGAATGTTCTTTTGGCTTTTTTCAATCTTATTCCTATTCCACCACTGGATGGGTCAAAAATACTTTTTACTTTTATGCCAATAAAAACTTCTACCTTGGCTGTTTTAGAACAATTTGGCTTTGTTTTCTTGCTAGTTTTTATTTTAATTTTTTCCACTCCACTAGGATATTTTCTTCAATTTATGCTCAATATTTTCTTGCGACTGGCAATTTAGCAAAAAATGTTGACATATTTCCTTTTATTGTCTATTATAAGCAATGCTAGGTGACTAGCTGATTTTTATATAAATCTAAATTTTTTTAAAGTCGCGAATATAAAAGCGATTGTGTTCGTTTTTTTATTTTGTGATAATTTTATTTCATGCCAACAATCAATCAACTGAAAAGAAAACCTCGAAAAAAGACGGAGAAAAAAACTAAGACCCCGGCTTTTAGTTATGTTTTTAACACCCTAAAAAACAGACCTATTGAAACAGACAGCCCTTTCAAAAGAGGTGTTTGTGTCAAGGTGGGAACAACCACTCCAAAGAAACCTAACTCGGCGCTTCGAAAAATCGCTAGAGTGAAGTTGACCAATGGGATGGAAGTGACTGCCTATATCCCGGGCATTGGGCATAATCTTCAAGAGCATTCTATTGTGATGCTTCGAGGAGGAAGAGTAAAAGACTTGCCTGGTGTTCGATATCATATTGTTCGAGGAGTGCTGGACACAGCTGGAGCCGCTAATCGAAAAAAAGGTCGCAGTAAATATGGAGCCAAGAAGGAAAAAGCCAAATAATTTATATAATTTGAATAAAAACGTCCTATGCCAAGAAGAAAAAGAATTTTTGATAAAGAAATTAAACCCGATCCAAAATACGGAAATGTTTTGGTAGGAAAATTAGTTGGAAACTTGATGGAGAGAGGCAAGAGAACTATCGCCGAAAAAATTATCTATGATGCTTTTGACATTATTCACGAAAAAACTAAAAAAGGCGGACTTAATATTTTTGAACAAGCTTTGAAAAATATTTCTCCTTTAGTGGAACTCAAATCCAAAAGAGTGGGTGGCGCCAACTATCAAGTGCCTATCCCAGTTTCTGGAGAAAGAAGAACTACTTTGGCTATCCGTTGGATAAAAGCGGCTACCAAGGCCAAGAAAGGCAAGAAAATGGCAGAAAAACTGGCCGAGGAATTGATTGACGCTTCAAACAAAACCGGTGCAGCTATGAAAAAAAGAGAAGATGTTCACAGAATGGCTGAAGCTAATAAGGCTTTTGCTCACTTTGCTTAAAACACTACCAATATACAAATCAATTACAAATTTACAAATTTGAAATTTCTTTCTATTTTTGTATTTTCAAGAGTTAAACTTTATAAACTTAGAAAAAATAAATTATATGGCCAGACAAACACCCATTGAAAAATTAAGAAACATTGGAATAATCGCTCATATTGACGCGGGAAAAACCACTACCACTGAACGAGTGCTTTTTTATACTGGAATTACTCACAAAATCGGAGAAGTTCATGAAGGAGAAGCGACTATGGACTGGATGGAACAAGAAAGAGAAAGAGGAATCACCATTACTTCAGCCGCCACTACTTGTTATTGGAAAGATTATCAGATTAATATTATTGACACCCCGGGTCATGTGGATTTTACAGTAGAAGTGGAAAGATCACTGCGTGTTCTTGATGGAGGGGTGGTAGTTTTTGACGGAAAAGAAGGAGTGGAACCTCAATCAGAAACAGTTTGGAGACAAGCGGACAAATATAATGTTCCGCGAGTTTGCTTTATTAACAAAATTGACAAAGAAGGGGCTGATTTTTTTAAAGCCTTGGAAACTATTTGGAATAGGTTGACTCCCAATGCGGTGGCAGTGCAGATTCCAATTGGCGAAAGAGGTGACTTTGAAGGCGTAGTGGATTTGATGAAAATGAAAGCTTATACTTTTTCTGGTGCCATGGGAGAAGAAGTGATTGAAGGAGAAATCCCAACTGAACTTCAAGACAAAGCCAAAGAGTGGAGAGAAAAAATGGTGGAGAAAATTGCGGAAAATGATGACTCATTAGTGGAAAAATATTTAAATGGAGAAGAAATTAGTGTTTCTGAGCTTAAGGCAGCTCTTCGAAGAGAGGTGATTGCTGTTTCTGTCATTCCGGTTTTCACTGGAACTGCTCTTCGCAATAAAGGAGTGCAATTGGTGCTTGATGCAGTTGTTGATTATTTGCCATCTCCTTTGGACGTGCCTCCAGTTAAGGCTACTGATCCGGAAGACGAAACTAAAGAAATTGAAATCAAGCCAGAAGACGATGCTCCTTTTTCCTCTTTGGCTTTCAAAGTGGCCACCGATCCTTTTGTGGGACAACTAACTTTTTTTCGAGTTTATAGTGGAACATTAAAAGCCGGATCATATGTTTTGAATTCTTCTAAGGGAGAAAAAGAAAGAATTGGACGAATTCTTCGAATGCACTCTAATCATCGAGAAGAAATTGATGAGATTTATGCCGGAGGAATCGGAGCTTTGGTGGGACTCAAAAGCACTTCTACCGGAGACACTTTGTGCGATCAAGAAAAGCCAGTCCTTTTGGAATCTATTACCTTTCCAGAACCGGTTATTTCCATTGCCATTGAACCAAAGACTAAGGTTGATCAAGAAAAAATGGGCTTGGCTCTTCGAAAACTTTCCGAAGAAGACCCAACTTTCAAGGTTCACACTGATGAAGAAAGCGGACAAACAATCATTGAAGGAATGGGTGAATTGCATCTAGACATTATTGTTGACCGAATGAAAAGAGAATTTAAGGTTGAAGCTAATATTGGTCAACCTCAAGTAGCTTATCGAGAAACAATTAGAACAGAAGCTCAAGCCGAAGGAAAATATATCAGACAATCTGGTGGACGAGGACAATATGGTCATTGTTGGGTCAAGGTGGAACCTCAGGAACCTGGTCAAGGCTTTGAATTTGTGGATGAAATCAAAGGAGGAGTCATTCCTCAAGAATATATTCCAGCTATTGGAAAAGGTGCCAAGGAAGCATTGGACAATGGTGTTTTGGCCGGATATCCAATGGTGGATGTCAAGGTGACTGTCTATGACGGATCTTTCCATGACGTTGACTCATCAGAAGCGGCTTTCAAAATCGCTGGGTCTTTGGCAGTGAAAGAAGGAGTAAGAAGGGCCAAGCCAGTTCTTCTGGAACCGATTATGAAAGTTAATGTGACCACCCCAGAACAGTTTATGGGAGACGTGGTGGGAGACATTAATTCTAAACGAGGAATTATTAAAGAAATGAATGACCGAGGAGAAGGCAACGCGGTGGTTAAAGAAATTGATGCCGAAGTGCCTTTGGCTTCTATGTTTGGTTATGCTACTCAACTTCGTTCGATGTCTCAGGGAAGAGCCAACTATTCGATGGAATTCTCTCATTATGCTGAAGTTCCCAAAAATGTAGCCGAAGAAATTATGGGAGGAGATCAGAAGTAGGGATGGTAACCAGTAACCAATAACCAGTAAGCAGTAAGCAGTAATTTGAAGACTTTTCAAAAACTCGTCTAGTTGACGAGTTTTTGTTTTGACAAAATAATGCTAGTTGTTGTATATATTAATCAGCTAACATTAGGAGAAAAAAGATGATAGCAAATGAGGAAGCTTTGCATTCTTTGGGTATCACTCCCGCGTTGTGGTGGGAGAAGGCACTAGTTATAGTGCTATGTCCACTAATCTATCTCAGCATGTGTTTAGCGGAACATTACTACAAAAGTTAGGAGGAGTTATATCATGCGATGGATTGCAAACCTTATATACCAACTTCTGAGGCCCTTTTGTCAGGCATTTGCCAATAAACTGGACAAACTTCTGGGAGGGTAAGATGAAACTATTCTCGCTAATAGCTAGCAAATAAAAACCCCCGGGCGCTACGCGCTTCGGGGGTTAGAAAGTTTTTAGACGACTTTATTTATCTTTTTTCTTAGCTTTAACTGCTTTTTTCTTTTCAGTTTTTGATTTTACCTTGGTGGTTTTTTTCTTGGCAGCGGATTTTTCGGCCAACTTCTTGAACCTGTCCACTCGTCCGGTAGTGTCGATCATCTTTTTCTTACCCGTAAAAAATGGATGGCAAGAACTACAAATTTCTGTTTCCATGGTTTTTTTGGTTGAACCAACTTCAATCACATTGCCACAAGCACAGGTGATTTTTGCTTTAGGATAATATTGGGGATGAATGTCTTTCTTCATATGTTTAATAATTCTATGAGTTTGAATGATTACTTTTAACCTAGCTAATCTAGCATATATTTTTTGAATTGACAAGGACCCAAGGTTTTGATAGTATCTAGGGAGTCAATCCTGCCTTAGGTGGGGTAAAATCTCATACTTTTTGAGGTCTCGTCCTGTCCCAAAAAGGGATTTAGAGACCTGGTCAGAAAAAGACCAACAGGAAGTAGTGGTAATTAATTTTAAGGAAACAATATGACAACAGAAGAAAAGAAGGTGAAAGTTTCTCAAGAACTTTCAAAAAAAAGCGGCAATATGTTCGCTAGTTTTGATTTTGGATCTCTCAAGGTGGATATCCAAGACATGTTTAAGGCCGGGGTCTATTTCGGACATCAAAAGTCCAGAAGAAATCCCAAGATGGACGCCTATATTTTTGGAGTAAAAAACGGAATAAATATTATCGATCTAGAAAAGACAGCCATTAAAGTTAAGGAAGCTCAAGCTTTCATTAAAAAACTTGTTGCTCAGGGAGAGGAGATTATTTTAATCGGAACTAAAAAGCAAGTAAAGAAAATAATTATAGATGCGGCTGAAATAGCCGGCGTGCCTCATGTAGCCGAAAGATGGCTAGGAGGAACATTGACCAATTTTCCAGTCATTGCTAAAAGAACTAAATTTCTGCGCGATGGTCAAGAAAAAATGGAAAAAGGAGAATATTCTCAATATACCAAATTTGAGCAAATGAAAATCCGAGAAGAGCTAGAAAAACTGGAAGAAAAAATGGGAGGCATAAAAACTATTCAGAAACTTCCCGGAGCCATTTTCGTTACTGGAGTTAATGAGGACAACCTGGCTATTAAGGAAGCTCAAAAGAAAAATATTCCTATTATTGCTTTGACTGATACTAATGTTAATCCTGAAGGAATCGATTATATTATTCCTGCTAATGAAGACGCGGTTTCTTCTTTGAAATTGATGTTAGCTTATATAATCCAAGCAATTTTGGAAGGTAAAAAACAAATAGAAGAAAAACAAATAACTAGTTAATCTTGTTTAAAAATATGGATAATTTAGATCAAATAAAACAAATTAGAGAAAAAACCGGGGCTGGGGTGGTGGATATTAAAAAGGCCTTGGACGAAGCTCAGGGCAATGAGGAAAAAGCCATTGAACTTCTGCGAAAAAAAGGATTAGAAAAAGCTGGCAAAAAAGCCGGACGATCGGCCGAGGAAGGAATTGTCGCTTCCTATATTCATAATAATGGAAAAGTAGGAGCTATAATCAAACTTCTTTGTGAAACTGATTTTGTAGCTAGAAATGAAGAATTCAAAGAATTGGCTAATGATATTGCTATGCACATCACCGCTATGAATCCTCAGTTTTTGAAGCCTGAAGATGTGACAGAGGAATTAGTGATGAAAGAAAAAGAAATTTGGCAAGAACAATTGAAAAATGAAGGAAAACCAGAAAATATTTGGGAAAAGATCTTGGAAGGTAAAGAAAAAAAATTCAGAGAAGAACTGTCTCTTTTGAGTCAGGCTTTTGTCAAAGATCCAGAAAAGAAAGTGGAGGAACTTATTGCTGAAAAAATGGCTAAGATTGGAGAAAATATTCAAGTTGGCAATTTTTTCAGAATAGAACTGTAGACTTTTCGAGTTTAAGCTATAAACAAACGAACAATGAATTTTTTAGTTAATGTATATTCATGGGAATTACCGCGAATCTTCTCTTCTGATTTGGAAGCCAAGGTTGGAGACGGAGTTATTGTGGCAACGGATTATGGCAATGAATTTGGACAAGTGGTGGAACTTTTACCAAAAAACAAAGAAAAAGTTTCCAAGCTACTTCGCCTAGCCACCAAAAGAGACTGCGAGGTTTTTGAAAAAAACAAAAAAGAAGAAAAAAATTTATTGAAAGTTTGTCGGGAAGAAATAAAAAAAGCTGACCTGATGATTAAGTTGGTGGCTGCCAAGGCCAGTCTAGATGGAAAACAAATTATTTTTGCTTTTATCGCTGATGGCCGAGTAGATTTCAGAGAGCTGGTAAGAAACATTTCCGGAAAGCTAAAAAAATCTATTAGAATGCAACAAATTGGTTCTCGAGATGAAGCCAGAAATTTCGGAGGCTATGGAATTTGCGGAAGAGAAATTTGTTGTGCTAAGTTTTCAGGAAGTCTCAAAAGCATCACTACTGAGATGGCTCGCCAACAACAGCTGGCTCACAGAGGATCAGAAAGAATTTCTGGCCTTTGTGGAAGACTTATGTGTTGTTTGGCCTATGAGTGGGAACAATATCAGAGCTTGCTCAAAGGCATGCCAGAAATCTATAGCGTGGTTTCTGTGAAAGAAGGCAAGGGAACAGTTATGGAAATTAATGCTGTTAATCAAGAAATCAAAGTCAAATTAGAAAATGGAGAATATATTCAAGTTAAAAAACAAGATTTAAAGTAATAATTTATGTGGTATTCTATTATTTTGCCCATCATAATCATTCTTAGTCTGGCAGCCATTATAATTTTTATTTTCAAAAAAGCTCCGGCTATTAAAGAAATACCAACTACTAAAAAAGAAGTAGATTTATCCTTAGAAAAAAAGAAAAGTATTTGGTTGAGACTCGGTTCATTTTTGATAAGTTTTTTTAGTTCTCTTTTCGGACGACTGCTGAAAGCTCTGGGAAACAAAATAAAAAATATTTTCAAAAGAAACAAGAAAGAAAAAAAATATCGAGAAGAAAGAGAGGCGGAGGAAGATTCTGTCATTGAAAGAGTAAAAAATTATGAAGTTAAGAAAGACAATAGAGATAAGAAAAAAATTATAGCTGATTGGGAGGAAGAAGAGATTCCTGTTCGACCAATGATTAGTGATAAAGTGACCACGCCGATGAGCAGAGGTGAAATTAAGGATAGATTGGAAGACATTTTAGTTGAAAGAATTGCTGCTAATCCCAAGGATGCCGAAGCTTATGAAAGACTAGGGGAGTATTATTTAGAAATAGGCAACTTTACAGACTCCAAAGAATGTTTCAAGCAATTGCTAAAGCTCAACCCAATGAATCGGAGCGCCAGAATCAAGATGCAGAGAATAGAGCGAGAAATTAGAGGCTAATTTAAATTGCCACCCTAGCTCAACGGTAGAGCAACTGTTTTGTAAACAGTAGGTTATCAGTTCAAATCTGATGGGTGGCTCAGTTTCAGTATTTAGTATGGGGCATTTTGTTGAAAACTTTAAAAATTATACTATATACCATATACTAGACACTAGATACTAAATTGGGTAGGTGGCAGACCATCGTCAAGGGCGAGGCCCCGCCGACCGAGAGAAGCCTTTAAAATTTAATAAACAATTGGGTAGGTGGCAGAGTGGTCAATTGCACTTGACTGTAAATCAAGCGACTTCGGTCTACGGGGGTTCGACTCCCTCCCTGCCCACGTAAAGTTATGAACTTGTGATTAATTTTGCAATAGTTCTTTTAAAAGTAGACTAACATTACCAAAAGGAATTAGTTGACCAAAATAAAAAGTAGTGGTATTTTTTGTGTATGGATAAAAAATTTTTAACTGAAATTAAAACTTTATATAAAATTGAAAATAAATCGGTTAGTGAAATCTCCAAGATATTCAATTGTTCTGAGAATAAGATTAATTATTGGATGGAAAAACACAACATTAAGAAGAGAACTATCAGCGAAGCCATATATCTGAAACACAATCCCAATGGAGATCCGTTTAAATTTAGATATCCTAAAAACAAAAAAGAAGCTGAATTATTTGGTATTGGAATAGGACTTTATTGGGGCGAAGGAACTAAGGCTAATAAAACAGCAGTTAGACTCGGCAATTCCGATCCGATTTTATTGGAAAAGTTTATGAATTTTTTGAAAGTGTTCTTTAGCATAGATAAAAATAGCTTAAGGTTCCATCTCCACATTTTTTCTGATATCAAATTAGAAGATGCTCTAAGTTTTTGGACAAAGAAATTGAAAATAAAGAGATACCAATTTTATAAACCCATAATTACGAAGACTGGAAAATTGGGAACATATAGAAAAAAAAGCAAGTTTGGTGTTGTTACAGTCTATTATAATAACAAAAAAGCAAGAGATTTATTAAATAATCTATTGCCGTTGTAGCTCAGCTGGTAGAGCAACTCCATGGTAAACATTTTTTGCCCTTTGTTTGGGAAACTGAACATCGAATCTCGAATAACGGTTAAAGGTCTGACGCAAGACTCAGACCGTGGCGATATTTTTTCGCCCGAACGACTGACAAGAGAAGCTAAGTTTTTTAAATAAGCTTAAGATACAGTCTAATCCTCATATATAGCGTCGCAATAAAATGAGGTGTAAATGAAGGAGTAGGTCTCCGGTTCAAGTCCGGACAACGGCTCAGAGCTGCAAAGCAAAAACATTAATTTATAATATAATTCTATGACTCGAGAAAATCTAGTGAAACTAAGATGCGAAGTTTGTAAAAGCATTAATCATTTTACATCTCGCAACAAGAAGAAAATTAAAGAAAAATTGGAAATCAAAAAGCATTGTCCAAAATGCAAAAAGCATACTGTTCACAAGGAAATGAAATAACTTTAAAATCCTCCTCCCCTTTTTAAAGGGGAGGATTGAGGAGGGGTTTTAAAACGTGGGCGTCGTTCAGTGGCAATACACTGGTCTTCCAACTCCGCCCCTCGTGAGGAGCGGGGCGATTCCTAAAAATAAAAAATGTTTTACGCTTATGTAATAGTAAAATCTACGAAAAATAGAAGGCCATTGGATTTAATTTATTACGAAGCTTATAGTAATAAAAAATTAGCCCAAGAAAGAGAGAAAAAACTTAAGCAATTTGGTTCAGCTTATAAAGAACTTATAAAAAGAATATTTTAATAAAGGCGGGATTCGTATAGTGGTAATACACCGGTCTCCAAAACCGGCGACGTAGGTTCGATTCCTACATCCCGTGCCAATCTAAAGATAATAAACTTAAAAGCACCTACTTGGAGTAGGTGCTTTTTGGAATTCCTTAGTTTTAGATCAGTAGGAAATACTAAGACTATTTCTTGACTACAAAAGTTTTGGCAATTTTGTCATGCCAACCTTGTTTCTTTTTATCAAAGCCTATCCAAATGAATCCGATAGCAATGACAATTCCACTTACAAAATAACCCAGAATTCTTAACAAAACATCTTTCCAAGATAATCCCTTTTCGTTATCGGCAGAGATAATTTTCATCTTTAAAATCATTTTCCCTGGAGTAGCACTGAAAAACTTCCAGAAAAGCACGATGTATAGAATTGGGATAAAGAAATAAATCCCATCAAACTGAGCGCTAATAGTTCCATTAGAAAAAGTTACCACTCTATCGCCAAAGAGAATTTTGCTGACGATAATAAGGATGACATAGTCTATGACATAGGCCAATAGACGTAGCCAAAAGCCAACGTATTTTTGAGGAGATAAAGCAACTGCTTTTTCCTCGGGCTTGTTTTTTGTCTCTTCCATTTTTTTAAAAAAATTAATTAATTTATTTTATTATTACATAAATAATTTAGAAAGGAAACTATTTTTAAAAAGATGATAGTATGATACTATTTAGGAAATAGTTTATTTTAATTTATGTTAAGAAAAATTTTTACTTCATTTTTGGCAATAGCTTTTTTAAGTGCCTTTTTGCCAAGTAGGTCTTTTGCTCAAGAAGAAGTATATTATTATTGTGATGTTCCCAATAGTCATATAGTGGGTGATCAGTGCCATTGTGACGAAGGATATATTAGCTATGGCGGGAAATGTCGAACGCCAGAAGCCCTTTGTCGTAGTTTTAATGCCACCTATAGTCCAGCCATAGGAGATTGTAAATGTGCCGATGGCTATGTAGAAAAAAATAATTATTGTGTTAAAGAAGAAACGAAAGCGGCAGAAAGTGATATTGTAGAAAAGGAAAATATCTCAACGGAAGCAACGAAAGAGATAGAAAAATTACCTGTCAAAAAAGTAGACGAGAAAACAACAAATGATTCTAATGAAACAGATGAGCTGTATGTATCAAACAGCAAATCAGCAGTCGAGGAAAAATTAGAAGCGATAATGGAGAAGTATTATGCAAAGTATGATCCAGAGACTCAGGCAGTTATAAAAGAAAGCGCAGCTAAGATTGAGGAAATAAAGGATGAAAGTCTAAAACCTCAAGATGATATCTATGGTGAAATCGAGAGTGATTCGGACGATTTTGTGACTATCGCCCCATTTAAAGTTCCAATTGAGGAAAGTTTTGAATTTATTAATAAGGAAGAAAAGGAAGAGGCAGAAGATCAGATGAGTGTTCTGGCTGATTTTTCAGATTCGGGCGATGAACAAGAAGTTTCTTTGGATGGTGATAAAGATATTATAGGAGAATTTAAGGAAGAGCTTATCGATTATAGCTATCAAGATAAGGTTAAGGAATGGCAAGAGGAACGTAAAAATGTTGAGAAAAAGTATAAATTAAAAAAGGGAGTCACTGTTACTGAGGAGGAAATCAAAACTGAAGAAGAGATGGAGAGTCGATTAAAATGGCAAATTGCCACTATAAGTAAGGCTATCGGCTATGAACATTTGCGTATCATTGAAACTACTGGAATAGTAAAAAAAGATAAGATGCCTCAGCCAGTGTCTTTTGATAGAATGTCCAGTGACTATAAAGAACATTTCAATAACCAATCTGCTACTGATGATAATGAATGGTCCTCACAAGGAGTGGCTTTTAATAAGTCTTATCTGAATATCGTGGGAATGAGCAAACAGCTGAAAGATTTAAAAAAGGAATTAAAAAAGAAATATCCCGATGGATGGAAGGAAAAATATTTTGACTATCCAGAAAAGCCAACCAGAGAAAAGGTAGCCAAAGAATCGGGCAGCGTTTTTGACACGCTTCAAAACATAAAAGAAAAAAGTAAGAAGAAAAAATAATAGTTTAGAAACATTCTATGCAAATTGAAGAAGAAAATAGAAAAAAGGTGTTTATTTATTTGGCCGTGGGAATTTTGTTTTTTGGTTTGGTGAGGGTATTGTTTTTTGAGAAAAAAGAGTTTGACTATGAAACAAAAACTGATCCAGCTGAGTTGGTCGATATTTCTTTAGATATGGAAGAAGAATTCAATTTAGAAGATATTCGAATCACTGAGGCAAAAAATAATATTTTAGAGGTTCGTTTGCCAACTCCAACTGATGTGTCGAAAGATATATTGATGGCAGGAACTGCTTACATGTTGGGATATCTTGAGCCTAGAGTTGGAGATGCTGTTAAAAGAATAAGAGTCGTTTTTACCGTTAACTATTTAGATGCAATGTTTATCGAAGTTGAGGTTAAAAATATTGAAAAATGGCTGAAAGAAAAAATTAGTGATGAGGAATTTATAGAAAAATTTAGAATTGTAAAATTTTCCTAGCTTAATTTATTAACAAAAAAATATGATTGAAGAAATCAAAAAAGTCTTGGCAGATAAGAATGGTGAGTGGGCGGAAAAAAAAGGTGTTTGGAAATTTTCCTCACTTATTGCTGAAAGGAAAGCCTTTCTTTCTAGCAAGAAATTGACCTATTCTTTCACGATGCGAATTGACGATGATGCAAAAATTGTAAAATTTTCGGAAATGTTGAAGGAAAAAGGTTTTGGACTTGGCTCTGGTGGTGATGATGGAGGATCAATGGGATTTGGTTTCAAGACTGAAAGCTATAATACAATGAGCGGAGCACGTGAAGGAGGTATCGAGGAGCAATCAAATCTTTTTGGAAAAAAATTTGACTATAAGTTTGACTATAAGGAAATTAGAGCAAAGATAGAGGAGATAGCAAAAGCAGGTGGTTATATTTTTGAATATCAGATTCTGCCAGTGAAATAAGGGTGTCAGACAATGGCATAATATAAAATCGCCTGAAGGGCGGTTTTTTATTTATAATTCTCCTAGTCATTTTTATAGGAAGACAAAGGCAAATATGATAGAATTTGATATATGGATGCAAAAATAACAAAAATTGAAGATTTGGGATATGATTCATTCTTCGAATCCAATCGTTTGAAGCTCGGGTTGGATAGTTTTTTGATTGCTCGAGTAACTGCTGAACATAAGGGAGCTTATAAAGTCAGAAATTCCGCTGACGAATATTTGGCAAAAATTACTGGCAAACAAATTTGGGAAGCTTCTTCTAAGGAAGACTATCCGGTGGTGGGTGATTGGGTGGCTATTTCTGAGCTAGAAGAAAAGAAAGCCATAATTCAAGCTATATTGCCGAGAAAAACAACTATGAAAAGAAAACAAAGTGACAAAAATAGAATTCAAATGATAGCGGCCAACATTGATGTGGCTCTTGTTGTTGAAGCAGTGGATAGAGACTATAGTTTGAATCGTTTAGAAAGATATTCTTCGATAGCAATTGATGGAGGAATAAAACCGGCTATTATACTAAACAAAATAGATTTAATTTCCAAGGAAACACTAAAGGAAAAGGTCACTCAAATAAAATCTAGGTTCAAGGATGTAGATGTTATTTTGGCTAGTGTCTTGACTGATGAAGGCCTGGCTGAACTATGTGAATATATTAAAAAAGGTAAAACGTATTGTTTTCTTGGTTCTTCCGGGGTGGGAAAATCCTCTCTTATCAATAAACTACTTGGCGAAAGTCTAATAAAAACTAGAGACATTGGTTCTCGTTCGGGAAGAGGAAAACACACAACCACTACGCGAGAAATGTATTTTCTGGATCAAGGGGGAATTGTAGTCGATAATCCTGGAATGCGAGAAGTGGGCATGACCGACACTCATTCTGGAATAGATAATTTTTTTGATGAAATAACCGCTTTGGCTGAGAAATGCAAGTTCCTCGATTGCACTCATGTGCATGAACCTGGGTGCGAGGTGCTGGCTGCTCTAGAATCAGGGAAGCTGGATAAAGACAAATATACCAATTATATTAATTTGAAAAAAGAAGCCGAATTCTATGAAATGAATAAGCTTGAGAAAAAAGAGAAGGATCGACAATTTGGAAAATTTTTGAAAAAAGCCAAAAAAGATTTGAAGAATTATAAACATAGAAATTATGGGGAGTAGATAATCTTGAGTAGCTAGGCTTTCTTGGATCGGGAAAATCGGCCACCCTAAAATATACTCCAGCTACTGTTGGTCAGAAAAAATCGCCCAAAGGGCGGTTTTTTGATATGATAGAGATGTAAGTATTATAATACGTATTTTAATACGTAAATAAAAAAACTATGACCAGAAGAAAATTAGAGGAAAAAAATATCAGAAAAATTACAAAAGTGGGTGGAGCCAGTTTGGCGGTGACCATTCCAGCCGAAATGGCTCGTGAGCTCAAATGGAAAGAAAAGCAAAAGGTAGAAATCAAAAGAGTGCGAGGGGGGATTTTGATTAAAGATTGGAAGAAATAAATAATATGAGTATAGAGTTATACATTCAAGATATCTACAAGCAGCTTCCTACACTTAAAAAATATAAATATCCCTGGGAAATTACTAATCAAGCAGAATTAGTGGTGGAAAATTTAATAGAAAACTGTCAAAAAGAAGATTTTGTTTTGAAGGGAAAAAGCCTGATTCATCGGTCGGCTATTATAGAAGAAAACGTTGTGTTTAAAGGCCCGGTTTTTATTGGAAAAAATTGTTTTGTGGCAGCGAATTGTTATTTGCGAGGGGGAGTATTTTTAGGAGAAGGAGTTAAGGTTGGGCCGTCTTGTGAAATAAAATCTAGTTTTATATTTTCTCATACTAATGTTGCTCATTTGAATTATGTGGGAAATGCTTTAGTGGGCTCGGAGGTGAATATTGAAGCCGGAGCAGTTCTGGCCAATCATTTTAATGAAAGAAAAGATAAAAATATTGTAGTTAGAATAGATAAAGAAACGATAGACACCAAAACAGAGAAATTCGGAGCTTTTATTGGAGATGGATCAAAAATAGGAGCTAACGCAGTTTTAAGTCCAGGAACTATTTTGAATCCAGACAGCGTTGTTGGCAGATTAGAATTAGTTAAATAAAAAATCTAAATTCTATTATCGCTGGACTCTTTTTGTGCTATAATTAGACAAATATGTCGGAAGAAAAAAAGGAAAATTTTTACGTCGATGATGATTTGGAAGCCACCACTGAATTTTTGCAAGGGCTGACAGAAAAGATTATTGATGCCACTAGAAATGTGGACAATCATGCCAATGTGATGGTGGGAATCAACACTGGAATTTTGATGTTGGCTATTTCGGAAATTTTTCAGGTGGATCATTTGAAGATCACTTTTGGGGTGGTGGCTATTTTTTCGGCTGTCTCCGTTTTTGTGGCTCTTTGTGCTATTCGATTGCCCAAATTTCTGGTGAATAAAAAACACGAAGAAAGCCTTTTCTATGCCAGACGGATTGCCAAGTTTTCTTCGGCTGACGAATATTCTCAACAATTAAGAAAAATTCTTTCAAATGACGATGCTTTTTTCAAAGAATATTCTCTGGAAGTTTATAACCTGTCTAGATATTACTATATTCCCAAAAGAAGATTGCTCTCTTGGTCTCGCTATATTTTTGTTTTTGGAGTTATGGCCAGCGCTTTATTTTTGCTGCTAGAGAAATTACATTGGTTTAATTATTAAAATTAATTATATGTCAGAAAGAAACAATGGAATATTAAAACAAGTAGAATCCCCAGGCCCCGAGAGAGAGCTAATAAACAAAGAAAACGGTTCCAATGCTATCAACGAAAAATTAATGAAACAAGCTAAAATTTTAGAAGCAGCTATTAAAAGCGGGAAAATACATTCTAATGACGGAAGATTAGGAAGCTGCGCGGAAGATTTTTTGAAATTTACTTTGGATGAGGGGTATAGTTTTGAAGAACTTACAATGAATGAACTAAGGAATCTTTTTAAAAAATATGAGAAAGAAAAAGATCCAGATTTTGAAGATCTGACGGTAATATTAACAGCAGAAGCTTTAGAAAATAATAAAAAAGAGAAAAATCATGAATAAAATAGTTATCGGAAATTTGAAAATGAATTTATTATCCGTTCCTGAACGTCAGAAATATTTAGAATGGATAAAAAAAGAATGGGGAAAAAGAAAGATAAAGAAAACGGAAGTAGTTTTATGTCCACCTTCTATCCACTTGGAAAATTTTCAAAAAGAGTTGCCTAAAAAAATATCTCTTGGAGCTCAAAATTGTTTTTGGGAAGAAAAAGGGTCCTTTACTGGAGAAATTTCTCCTTTGATGCTCAAGAATCTGGGGGCAAGTTATGTAATTTTAGGTCACAGTGAAAGAAGAAGATTCTTTGCGGAACATGATGATGAAATTGGACTCAAGGTAGCGAGTGTTCTCAGAGTTGGTCTCGAAGCTATTGTTTGTGTGGGAGAAAGTCAGGAAGAAAGAAATGAAGGTAGTTTTGCTCAAGTGATTGAAAGACAAATAAAAACTAGCTTAGAAAATATTAAAAAAAGTTTTTTAGAAAAAGTCATCATTGCCTATGAACCAATCTGGTCAGTCGGCACGGATAAAATTCCGACCAGCAATGAAATTATGGAAGCCAAGGTTTTGATCAGAAAAATTTTAGTGGAAAATTTCGGAAAAAAGCAGGGAGAAAAACCCCGAATTATTTATGGTGGCAGTGTCAGCTCCAAAACGGTGAAAGAAACTTGTTTGGAATCTGAGATGGACGGAGCTTTGATTGGCAGGGAAAGTTTGACTCCGAGCGAGTTTATGCGAATTGTAGAGATAATTGATTCACCCTGTTAAATCCGCCAAAGGCGGTTCCACTTTGCGGAAATTTAACAGGGTAAATAATTAATTGTTAAATATAACTTATGCTAGTAAAAACTATTGATATTCTTAAAAAAGCCCAAGAAGGTGGCTATGCTGTCGGAGCTTTTAATGTGGTTAATTTGGAAACTGTTCAAGGCATCTTGGAAGCGGCTCGAGAAATGGAATCTCCTATTATTATTCAAATAACGGAGAAATCCATGGATTATGCCGGAGGAAGAATGATTTTTGAAATAGTGAAAAAAATGGTGGAATGCTATTGCCCCAAGATTCCGGTGGGAATTCATTTGGATCACGGAAAAAGCATGGAAATCGTGCAAAGAGCGGTGGAAATTGGATTTTCTTCGGTGATGTATGACGGCTCCCGAAAGGAATATGTGGACAATGTCAGGGTCACCAAATCGGTAGTGGAATATTGTAAAGAAAAAGGAGTGGCAGTTCAAGGGGAATTGGGAAACGTTCCCTATCTCAGTGAACAAAAAGCTGGGGAAATTGATTGGGATGAATATATGACTGACCCAAAACAAGCTCAAGATTTTGTGAAGAGCACAGGCATTGACGCTTTGGCGGTGGCGATTGGAAACGCTCATGATTTTTTCAAGGAAAGAGAAGTGCCTGATTGGGAAATACTAGACAAGATTAGAAGTTTGGTGAATGTTCCTATTATTCTTCATGGAGCTTCTGATTGGGATGACGGCAAAGCCACTGAAGCAGTCAAAAAAGGAGTCAGTTGTTTTAATGTGGACACTAACACACGACTAGCTTTTACTAACACTCTTTCAGAACTTTTTAAAACTGACTCGGCTGGTCTTGATCCTAGAAAATATCTAGGTGCAGCCAGAGAAGCCGTCAAGGAAAGCGTTAAGAAAAAAATAGAACTTTTTGGCAGTGCGGGCAAGATATAACAACTACGAATCTACAAATCAAATACAAATATACAAATCTGATCCCCCTTTGGAAAGGGGATGAGGGCTAAGAGGGCAGGGATTGATAGAAAGATTCTTTTCAGTTTGTAGATTTGTAGAAGATTTGTATGTTTGTAGCCCAAAAAACAATTGAAAAAATTCTTTTGGACTTTGAACCAGAAGAAAAGAATCTGCTTCCAGCGCTCAAAGAAGTAGCGTCTGTTTTTGGTTTTATTGACGAAAACCAAGCTGATAAAATCGCGGCTTATTTTTCTCTTCCTTTGACTCAAGTTTTTGAAACCGGTAGTTTTTATAGTGAAATCAGATTCGAAAAAAAGCCAATGGTTTTGATTGAAATTTGTTCCAGTCCCAATTGTGCGGTTAATGATTCTTGGCAGATAATTCAAGAAATTCAAAATCATTTGGGAATTAAGCTAGACGACACTTCTAATGACAAAATTCAACTTCGCACCATGAGTTGTTTAGGGAGGTGCGCCGAGGGTCCGATTGTTCGAGTGAATGGAGAAATATTTGTCCAGGTCGACAAAGGAAAAATATATGACATTTTGAAAAAATATATTTAATAATGAAAAAAGAAACCAAGATAATTACTCAAAACTGGGGAGAAATTAATCCCAAAAAAATAGGGGATTATTTGAAAGTGGGCGGCTATGAAACGCTGAAAAACTTTGTTAAAAATCCTGACGGGAAAAAAGCAGTTGCAGAAATTAAACTTTCTGGACTTCAAGGAAGAGGAGGAGCTGGTTTTTCGATGGGGAAAAAAATGGAATGCGTTTTTAATAATAAAGTTAAGGAAAAATATTTTGTTTGTAATTTTGATGAATCAGAACCGGGAACTTTCAAAGATCGTTTAATTGTGGAAAATAATCCTCATTTAGTTTTGGAAGGAATAATTCTGGCCAGTCTTATCGTGGGGGCTCAAAAAGCTATTATTTATATTAATGGGCACTACGAAAAGGCTAAAGAAATTCTTGAAATGGCTCTGGAACAAGCTCAGGAAAAAAACTTTTGGGGAGAGCACATTTTAAAAACTAAACTAAATTTGGAAATTGAAATTTTTGTTGGAGCCGGTGCTTATATCTGTGGCGAAGAAACAGCCCTTTTGAATTCTTTGGAAGGACTTCGCGGAGAGCCCAAGGCCCGTCCTCCTTATCCGGTGGAAAATGGCTATTTGGGGAAGCCAACTTTGATTAACAATGTGGAAACTGTGGCCAATGTTCCTTGGATAATTAAAAATGGCGAGAAAAAATATGCTGCTGTTGGATCGGAAAAATCTCCCGGAACTAAACTTTTTACAATTTCTGGTGCAGTGAAAAATCCAGGTTATTTCGAACTTCCTTTGGGAATAACTCTCCGAGAGTTAATTTTTGATAAAGCTGGTGGAATGAAAAAGGGAAAAGATTTTTGGTTTGCTCAATTGGGCGGAGCTTCAGGCAGACTTTTAATGGAAGAAGATTTGGATACGAAATTAGAATATAGCCGAGAAGGAAAATTTCCCTTGGGGTCAGGTGCCATTTTGGTGGTGGACAAAAGCGTTCCGATTTGGGAGCTACTTTTTTCTTGGAGCGATTTTTTCGCTCGGGAGTCTTGTGGAAAATGCATCCCTTGTCGAGAAGGAACCTTCAGAATGCGAGAAATTATCGGTCGGTTTGAAGACGGAGAAATATCCGAAAGGGACAAACAAGCTCTTCAAGATATTTTGTGGACGTTAGAAAAGACTTGCTTTTGTCCATTTGGAAGTTTTGCAGCAGTGGCAATTAAAGATGCCATTCAAAAATTAAAGATTTTTTAGCTGTCATTGCGAGCGGAGCGAAGCAATCTCGAGATTGCCGCGTCGTTCATTCCATTTACTCCTCGCAATGACAATTGACGAATATGAAATATAATAAATTAGTCAGAGACAAAATTCCTGAAGTAATATTAGAAAGAGGCGAGGAACCTATTATAAGAATTGCTAATGAAAAAGAATATAAGTCAAAATTAAGAGAAAAACTTCAAGAGGAAGTGGAAGAATTTTTGGCTGATGAAAAGGTGGAAGAGCTAGCTGATATTCTGGAAGTCGTTTGTGCTTTTTGTGATTTAAAAGGAATTGATTTTATTAAATTAGAAAAAATAAGAAAAGAAAAACTAAAAACAAGAGGGTGATTCAAAAACAAAATAATCTTAGAAGAAGTTAAAAAAGATGATTAAAATTAAAATAAACGGGAAAATTTATCAGGCTGAAAAAGGGGAAACGGTTTTGGATGTTTGTCGAAAAAATGGAATTAGGATTCCAACCCTTTGCCATTTTGAAGGGCTGCCGAAAGAACAAGTTTGCAGGTTATGTTTAGTGGAAACTAATAAACATTCAAGGTTAAGGACTTCTTGTGGTTTGAAAGTTGAAGATGGATTGGAAATCAAGACAGAAAGCGAGAATGTTCAAAAAGCTAGAAGAATAAATCTAGAACTTCTTTGGGCAGACCATGCTGGCAGATGCTCCACTTGTTATAAAAATAGAAATTGTGAGTTGCAAAATCTGGCCGAAGAAGAAAAACTAGAAAATTTTCATTTTGTGCCAAGGCGTGATGAAATCACTCAGAAAGAAGAACTGGAGTTGGTGAGGGATAATCTTTCTCGAGAAGTAGTGGACAAAAAAAATCCTTGCATTGAGAAAAAAGGATCTCTTTGTGTGGAGTGTCGGAGATGCATTAATGTTTGTCCCACTCAAGAATTTGGCTTTAATTTTCGATCAGGTCAGGTCAAAGTGGAAACGCCTTTTGGAAAATCGCTTGATTGTATTTTTTGTGGAAAGTGTGTGGAAGTGTGTCCAGTGGCTTCGCTTATCCCCAAAAATGATTTTAAAAAGATTAAAGAAACATTGGATGATGGAAAAAAGATGGCGGTGGCGGTTATTGATCCAGAAATCCTAGAAAATCTAGAAAAATATTTTGGCGAGGAAATGAGCCAAGCTGAGTTTTTGGGTCTTTTACGTCAATTGGGTTTTGAAAAAATTTTTAGTTTAGAGTTGGCCGAGAGTGAATTTAATCAAAAAACACAAGAGTTTATAAAAAATTCCAATGAACAGTATCTTTTTTCTGGCGCTAATTTATCCTTTAATTTTTATATTGAAAAATACTTTCCGAAATTGAGAGCTAATCTAGTTCAAATAGATCTTCCGGAAATTATTATGTCCCGTTGGGTTAAGAGAGATTATGCCAGACAAGAAAAAATCAATCCTGAAGATATCAAATTGTTTTTTCTGACTAAGCAATTAGCCAAGAAAACTTTGGAAGGGGAAAAGGGCGTTGATTTTGTCTTGACTCTGCCTGAGGTGGAAAGATTGGCCAAATATTGTAAAATAGATAAGGAAACGTCGAAAGCTGATTTCAATCGATTTGTTTTGAAAAATAAATTTATTGAAAAAATAGAAAAACCAGAAGCTATCAAGGTTTCAGGAATAAAAAATATTCAAAAGTCTTTGTCTAATATGAAAACAAGAAAAGCAGAGGAAGGATTTTATGAGTTTGGGTTTTAGGTTTAATTAATGACTAATCCCAGTCCCAATTCCAATTTTGCTAAGAGAACCTAATTATATTAATGCTCGTGGTCGCCTGCGGCTTAGTTTAAACAAAATAAAAAGTTAATTCTGCGAATTGGTACGGGATGCTCAATTTTGTTCCTGCTCGTTCCTCGCAGACAAAATTGGCATGTGTTTAACAATACCGAAAAAAATTATTTCAGTTTCTGGAGAAAAATTTCTGGTTGAAAATGCTTCTTCTGAAGACAAGGATCAACAAGAAGTTCGGTCAATTATTGAAGTTAAAAAGGGTGATATTGTTTTCACTCAAGGAGGGGTCATTATTGAAAAAATAGATCAAAAACAATTAGATGAAATAAATAATATTTTAAAAACCTACAAAAAAAATGAATAAAAAAGGATTGCTTTTAGTCTTGGGAACAGCCATCATTTCTGGCTTTTCGGTCTTTGTTAATAAATTTGGAGTCAGTTTTTCCGATCCAGTAGCTTATACATTTTTTAAAAATATTTGTGTAGCCTTGGTCATTTCGGGAATTATTTTTTATCTGACTAGTTTTAAGCAATTTAAAAAGATTAATCGAAAAGATTGGCTGAAACTTGTGGCTATTGGAGTGATTGGCGGCTCAATCCCCTTCATTCTTTTTTTTAAAGGGCTTTCCATGACGAGTGCCGCCCAAGGAGCCTTTATTCATAAATCGATGTTCATTTTGGTGGCAATCTTGGCTTGGGGATTTTTGAGAGAAAAAATTAGAATGTCGTTCTTTATTGGAGGCGGACTGCTTTTTCTGGGAAATTTATTTTTTTTGAAAAGCCTAGAAATTAATTTTAGCCAGGGAGACTGGTTGATTTTGGCAGCCACTTTATTTTGGGCGGTGGAAAATATAATTTCTAAGAAAGCTTTGGCGAGTGTTGATTGGAAAATGTTGGTTTGGTCCAGAATGACTTTTGGTTCATTAATTATTTTTGGTTATTTAATTTTAAGTGGTGGTGTTCAAAATGTTTTTTCCCTCAATCTCCAACAAGCTGGCTGGGCCGTTATCTCGGCACTTTTTCTTTTTGGATATCAAGCCACTTGGTATGGGGGACTGAAATATGTTCCGGTGAGCGTGGCCACTTCAATATTGCTTTTGGGCTCAACTATAACTACTTTTTTGGGCTTCATTCAAAAAGGACAAGTTGAAACTCAGTCTTTGCTGGCTAGCTCAGCGATTATTTTGGGAGTTTTGGTCATTCTTTTTTCCGGAATTTTGGCCCAGAAAGCTAGAAAGATGTTTCATTATGTCAGGGGTTAGATTGGCAGCTTCATATAGTTATCTTCCCAACTGTTTGGGTTTTTGTGGTTCGCAAAAAAAAGGAGATCTTCTTTTAATGGAAGAATTCATTGAAAGGAAAATTTCGGAGAAAAAAATCATTCCCGTTTTGGAAAAATTAGAAGCGGCTTTTTTTTACTATAAATTAATTGCCAGAAAAAACGGGATTAAGAACCCATTCGCTAAAAAAGTTATTGAGGCTTATTGGATAGGAAACGAGCTTTTGGAAAAAGTCAGCCGGATGGATTTGCAAAAAATGATCCTTAAAGATTTTGTTAAGCCTCATTTGCTTACAGTTGCTGAAGCCCAAAAAAGAATTAAAAAAATTCCCAAAGGATCCAAGGCTCATCACAGCTTTCATGTTTTTATTCTCGGTCCCATCGCGGGCAGGATTGATATGAAAGAGTTGTCACTCAAAGATGTTTGCCGAACGGGATTTGGAGAAGTGCTCGAAGTTAAAAAAGAAAAGAACGGCAACTTTTTGCTTGTTAATTTCCAGCCGATTGTTACAAATGACAGAAAGTACCTTTTGGGTCAAGGGAAAAAAATAAAAATAAAATGGAACAAAAACATTCTTCCCAAGGTGAAAATTGGAGAAACAGTTTCTTTCCATTGGGGAACGGCTGTTCAAGTGCTTAATAAAAGCAAGACAGAGAACGTGATTAAATATACAGAAAATACTCTAGGTTTACTTTCCTGAATAAAGCTGGTATTGATTTTTTATTTATATCGTGTTAAGCTGAAAAGCTACTTTCAATGTTGTAAAAATGCAAGAAATTCTTGCATGTATAGCTGGAAGGAGAGTTGTCAATGGAGGCACTTTATCATATCCGGACATGGCTAGAGGTTGGGTTTTCATTCATTACCATTGCATTGTTGCTGATCATGTTTTTTTGGTTTGCCATTAGGAAGTTGCTGGGGCATTATAAGCAATGTCCTGGATGCGAGAGCTTTGAGACTCATCCCTGTAAACTGCCTTGTCCAGTGAATGGCGTGATGATAACTCGCAAGAGGCAACTTTGCAAAAATTGCGGGCTTGATTTTTATGCGTAGAAAGCTCAATAAGAAAGGAGGGCTAAGACGGCGAGGACCATTGTTGTTCAAGCCGTTTTAAAATTTATACTAGAACTTTGTCCCCTTTTTTGTTAAAATGTATTTATGGAAAACAAAAATAAAAAACCTAAGATTGCTATTATATCTTTAACCTCTTGTGAAGGTTGCCAGTTTGCGCTTTTGGACTTGGGCGAAAGATTTTTAGATTTCGTGGAAAAAGTGGAGATGGTTGATTTTCGTTTGATTGAAGACGAAGAAGATTCAGGAGAGAAACTGGATGTAGTTTTAGTGGAAGGAAATCCGGCCACGGAGGCTAACATTAAGACGCTTAAAGATGCCAGAAAAAGAGCCAAAATTTTGGTGGCGCTGGGAAATTGTGCGGCTATGGGTGGGGTGCCAGAAATCAGGAACTATCAAGAAGGCAAGGAAACCATCAAGCATGTTTATAAATATCTCCAAGGGATAAAAAATGTAGAAGTCAGAGAAATCGATAATTTTGTCAAAGTGGATTTTGTGTTTCGCGGATGTCCGATTAATGCGGAAGAGTTTTTAAAATATATGCCAGAACTTCTTGAAGGTCGTGTTCCAGAAATTTCAGATAATCCAGTTTGTGTTGAATGTCGAGCCAGAGGAAACAAATGTCTGCTTTTGGAAGGAAAGCCTTGTTTTGGCCCAATGATTGTGGGTGGTTGCAATGCTCCTTGCCCAACAGCTGGAATGATGTGTCAGGGATGTCGAGGATTGCGTCAAAAAGCGGATGTTTTGGCTATGAAAAAAGCCTTGAAAGGCAAAATGAACGATCAAGAATTTGAAGATGTTTCAGAAATATTTGGTCTTCGAGATGACATATCCGAATTAGAATCCAAATTAAATCCGAATCCGAATTAGAATTTATGGGAGAGATTTTACATAAAAATTTGTCTTACAAAATCACAGGGTTATTATTTAAGGTTCATAACAGTCTAGGAAGATTTTGTAAACATAATCAATACGCAGATGCTCTAGAAATTTTATTTAAAGAATATAAAGTAAAATATAAAAGAGAGATTGAAATTCCCATTGTGTTTAATGAAATAAAATTAACAGGCAACAAGGTAGACTTTTTAATTGCCGATCTTATTGTATTGGATGTAAAATGCAAAAAAGATATTACCACTAAAGATTATGTCCAGATGAAGAGATATTTGAGAGCTGCAAATAAAAATCTTGGTATCATAGTAAATTTTAGTGAAAAGTCTATAAAGCCCCAAAGAATACTAAATTCGAATAAATAATTAGAATATAATTCGTATGCAAATTCGTATCAATCATATTGCCAAGATGGAAGGTCACGCTGGATTTATGGCCTCGGTTATCAAAGGTGATGTTAAATCAGCTAAGCTTGAAGTGCAAGAAGGCATCCGTTTGATCGAAGGAGTTTTAGTGGGTCGGCGCTTTGAGGATGTGCCAGTAGTAGCGCAAAGAATTTGTGGAATTTGCCCAGTAGTTCACAATCTGACTTCTATTAAAGCGGTGGAAAATGCTTTTGGCATTGAAGTGAGTGAAGAAACTAAAAATCTAAGAAGACTTTTGGAGTTGGCGCAAATTATTCATTCTCATGCTCTTCACCTTTTCTTTTTGTCATTGGCTGATTTTTTGGATATGGATAATGACATTGAACTTGTCAAAGCCTATCCAGAAGAAACTAAAAAAGCCGTAAGAATTCGAGAGTTTGGCATGAAGATCGTGGAAGTTATTGGTGGGCGAGTGGTGCATATTTTGACTAATGAAGCTGGCGGATTCAAAAAAGTTCCCAATAAGGAAGAACTGAAAAAAATAGCGGAAAGTTCTGAAAATATTTTACAGGAAGCCCTGGAGCTAGGAGAATTTTTCAAAAAAATTAAAATTCCAGAATTTTCTCGAGAAACGGAATATGTGGCTCTGTCCAAAAAAGGAGAATATGCTATCTATGAAGGAGATATTATGTCTTCTCGCGGATTTCATATTCCAATAGAGAATTTTGAAAAAAGTTTTCACGAGCTTCAAAAAAAGACTGAAGTTGTGAAACGCATGGAACATAATGGAGAGAGTTATATGGTGGGAGCCATTGCTAGAATTAATTTGGAGAAAGACAAATTGAATCCACAAGCCGAAAAATATTTGGAAAGTTTGAATTTTAAATTTCCAGATTATAATCCTTTTCATAATATCCTTTATCAGATGGTGGAAGTTGTTCATGCCATTGAAGAGGCGAAAAGAATTTTGAGTAAAGTTCTTAACTCAGATTTGACAAAGGCTCTATCCAAAAAATTTCAAGTCAAAGAAGGAATTGGGGTGGCTGCAGTGGAGGCTCCTCGCGGCACGCTCTATTATCATCTGGAAATAGATGCGAAAGGTTATGTCAAAAATGCCAATATAATCACTCCTACAGCTCAGTTTTTATCCAATCTAGAAGATGATGTGGCGGAATATATTCCAACTATTTTGAATCTTGAGGATAAGGAAAAAGAAAAGAAGCTGCGGGCCTTTATTCGAGCCTATGACCCTTGTATAAGCTGCGCTGTTCATTAAAGTCACATAACATATAACATATAACATGGAGCAATTTTGTTGTATGTTTCATGATTTATGTTTGATGATCCATGCATGATTTTTTATTAGCCAAGCAAATAATCGACGAGCTTGAAAAAATAATTCAAGAAAAAAGCTTGAAAAATGTTAAAAGTGTTTCTTTGGAAATAGGAAGTATTACTATGTCACATGACGGTCATCCCGAGCATTTGGAAGAAATTAATATAGAAAATTTGAAATTTGGATTAGAGGGCTTAGTTAAAGAAAAAAAATGGGAAGCTATTGAATTTAAAATAAAGAAAATTGTCGGAAATGATTGGAAATTGGTGGATATTGAGGTAGAATAGAGTCAGCTAACAAATAAACGATATAAACATATGACGAAAATTGCTATTAATGGCTTTGGACGAATTGGACGGCCAAGTTTTAAAATTGCTTTTGAAAGCGATGATGTAGAGGTGGTGGCGATTAATGATTTAACTGATATTAAAACTTCTGCTCATCTGTTGAAATACGATTCTTCTTATGGCATTTGGAAGCCTGAAATTACGGTGGACGAAGAAAATTCAGAAATTATTGTGGATGGAACCAGAATTAAATATTTTCAGGAAAGTGAACCAGAAAATTTGCCTTGGGGAGAGTTGGAGGTGGATGTAGTTTTAGAATGTACTGGTGTTTTTAATAAAAAAGAATTAGCTCAAAAACATATTGAGGCTGGGGCGAAAAAAGTGATTCTTTCAGCGCCAGCCAAAGATGACACGCCGGTCTACCTTTTGGGAATAAATGAACAAGAATATAATCAGGAAGAGATTATTTCTAATGGCTCTTGTACCACCAACTGTTTGGCGCCAATGATTAAAGTTTTGGATGATAATTTTGGAGTGGAAAAAGGTTTTATGACTACCACCCATTCCTATACTAACGATCAACGTCTTCAAGACTTGCCTCATAAAGATTTGCGTCGAGCCAGAGCAGCTGCCCTTAATATCATTCCTACTACTACTGGCGCTGCCAAAACTGTGGGCAAGGTGATAAAGAAGTTTGCTGGTCAACTTGATGGCATTGCTCTTCGTGTTCCAACGCCAGTTGTTTCTATCACTGATTTCGTGTGTATTTTAAAAAAAGAGGTCCAAGTGGAGGAAATCCAAGAAGCTATGAAAGAAGCCGCTCAAAATGGTTTGAAAAATATTTTAATAACTTCTGAAGGGCCCTTAGTTTCCATGGATCTTAAAGGCAATCCCCACAGCGTTGTTGTTGATTTGCCACTTGTTATGGCCAATGGAAATTTGGTCAAGGTGGTTGGTTGGTATGATAATGAATGGGGCTATTCTTGCCGAATGATAGATATGGCTAAATATATAAGTAAATAATTCAAGCTTTATGTTTGATATTCTAATTAAAAACGGAACTGTTATTGATGGAACAGGTGCGCCTATGTTTCGAGGTGATGTGGGGATTCGAGACGAGAAAATAGACAAAGTGGGAGATCTCAGCAATGAAAAAGGAGAAATAGAAATTGATGCTACTGACAAGTTTGTTTGTCCGGGTTTTGTGGATGTTAACAATCACAGTGACACTTATTGGAGAATTTTTTTGAATCCTGATTTGGAAAGTTTAGTTTATCAAGGCATCACTACTATAGTTGGAGGAAATTGCGGAACTTCTTTGGCGCCACTTCGCACCCCAGAAACAATTGCTTCTATTCAAAAGTGGGTTGACCTTCGAAAAGTAACTGTCAATTGGCTGAGCCTGCCAGAGTTTTTCAAAATTTTAGAAAAAAAGCCTTTAGCGGTTAATTTTGCTACCCTGATTGGACATGCCACTTTGAGGCGTAGTTTTCTGGAAGATGACACGAGAAGTTTGACGGCCGACGAATTGACGGCTATGGACAAATTGCTTAGCAGTTCATTGAAAAAGGGCGGTTTGGGAATTTCTACCGGTCTTATTTATACTCATGCCAAATTAGCTTCTAGCGAAGAACTGGTAAACCTGGCTCAAGTGGCCAAAGAAAACAAAAAAGTTTATGCGACACATATCCGAGGAGAAAAAGATGAATTGATTAGGTCTATAGAAGAAGCAATTTCCATTGGAGAAAAAACCAAGGTCAAGCTTCATATTTCTCACTTGAAAGCTATGGGGGAAAAGAACTGGTCGCTTATGGATGAAGCTCTAGCGCTTATCGAAAGAGCCAAGGAAAGTGGTCAAGACATAACTTTTGATGTCTATCCCTATACTCACACTGGTTCAGTTCTCTATACACTTCTTCCTGATTGGGTTTCTGAGGGTGGAAGAAAATCTATGTTGGCTCGCCTCAAAGATTTATCAGTTCGCGCTAAGGCAGTAGAAGAAATGAAAGAATCAGGCTTTGATTATTCCAAAATTGAAATTGCTATTTCTCCAATTAACAAGACTTTGGCCAGAAAAAAGATTTCTGAAATTGCGGCTTCTCAAAACAAATCAGTAGAAGAAGCGATAATTGATGTTCTTTTGGCTTCAGAGGGTCAGGTGGTGGCTTCCATGGAAGTTTTGAGTCAAGAAAATGTCGATAAGGCCGTCACTCACCCACTTTCTATTATTGCCAGTAATGGTTCGGGCTATAATTTAGAGCATGCTAGTTCTGGAGAAAGAGTTCATCCAAGAAGTTTTGGAACTTTCCCTAAAGTGCTTCGAGATTATGTTGTTGAGCGAAAACTCTTGACTTGGGAGGAAGCTATCTATAAAATGACTTGGAGGCCAGCGGAGAAATTTGGGATTGTGAAACGAGGCCAAATAAAGAAAGATTTTTTTGCTGACGTGCTGGTTTTTGACAGAGAGGCTATTAGAGATCTGTCAAATAAGGAAAATCCTTATCAATATTCTCAAGGAATAATCTTTAGTCTGGTGAATGGAAGGATTGTTCTTAGTGAGGGAAAATATCTTGGAAAAAAAGTAGGGGAAATCTTAAAGTTCTAATTGATAATAAATGATAGAGGATTAGTTTATCCAGCTGTGCTCTGCTGACTAATCCTAGTTTAATTTATGAAAATTTTAGATTTGAAAGGAAAGAAAGTAACGGTTATGGGGCTCGGTTTTCACGGTGGAGGAGTGGGCACCATAAATTTTCTAGCCAAGGCCGGAGCTCAAGTTGTGGTTACTGATATAAAATCCAAAGAAGAATTAGCTCCTTCAGTGGAAAAGCTTAAAGGCATTAAAAATGTTAAATTTATTTTTGGTCAGCATCGCAACGAGGATTTCATCAATGCTGATTTAGTGATCAAAACTCCGCCTGTTCCTTGGACCAATCATCATATCAAACTGGCTCTTTCTAAAAATATTCCCGTGGAAGTTGACGCTAGTTTGTTTTTTCAACTTTGCAAAAATCCAATTATTGGAATAACTGGTACCAAAGGAAAAACCACTACCGCTAGTTTAATTTTTCAAATTTTAAAATTGGCTGGAAAAAATCCGGTTAAAGTTGGCGTTGGCCAAGTGGCTGTTTTAGATAAACTCGACGAATTGAAAAAAGATAGCTTGGTAGTTTTTGAGCTTTCCAGTTGGAGATTAGCCTCTTTGGGGCGAGCTAAGATAAGTCCCCAGATTGCTGTTTGGACCAATCTTTTTCCAGATCACCTGAATTATTATAAAAGCATGGAAACTTATAAGAAAGATAAACAGCAGATTATCAACTATCAAAAACCGGAAGACGCAGCAATTATTAACTGGGACCAAGAAGTATTGCGTTCCTTGGAGGGAGAAATTAAATCTAAGTTAATCAAGTTTTCTGCTCTAACTAACTTTGGTGAGAATTCAGTTTATGTTAAAGACGAGGCTATTTTCTGGCAGGAAGGAGAAGAGGCCAGAAAAATTTTGGATATTAGTGAGATTAAACTTAAGGGGAAGCATAATATTGGGAATGTTTTGGCGGCTTGTGGCGCCGCCATAGCCGCTGGAGTGAGTCTAGAAAAGATAAGAAAAGCGGTGGCTGAATTTTCAGGTATTCCTCATCGGTTGGAGATGGTGAGAAAAATGAATGGAGTCACTTATTATAACGACACCTCAGCCACCAATCCAGAAAGTGCCATTGCTGGAATAAACTCTTTCACGGAACCAATTGTGCTTATTGCGGGTGGATCGGACAAAAATCTGAAGGTAGATGAGTTGGCTAGAGTGATTGCAGAAAAAATTAAAGAAACAATTTTAATTAAAGGCAATGCTACAACTAAGGTTCTTGATGAATTCAAGAAGATGGGCATCAGAAAAAATTTCCCAGTTGTTGATTCGATGGAAAAAGCAGTCAGTCTGGCCAGAGAAATAGCCAAAGATGGGGATGTGGTTCTTTTGAGTCCTGGAGCAGCCAGTTTTGGAGTTTTCAAGAACGAATTTGATAGAGGCAATCAATTTAAGGAAATTGTCGGGAAACTGAAATAAAGTATGGACAAATCATTTTTTTTGTTTTACAATGCCTTGTGTTACTGAGCCATGGGCTCATAGGTTTTCGGGCCGATAGCTCAGCTGGCTAGAGCACCTGCTTTGCAAGCAGGGGGTCCGGGGTTCGAATCCCCGTCGGTCCACCGTGTTAGTTATCAAGTAGAAAGTTATAAAGTTAAAAGTTTCGGGCGATTAGCTTCCGCCCAAGGCGGACAGGCAGTTGGTAGGTAGCGCGCTCGCCGTGGCGAGTAATGACTAGGTCCGAGGTTAAATTTAGATAATGTTTTGTTAATTTTAATTAAAAATAAATAAGTTTTTTACGGGCGATTAGCTCAGCTGGTTAGAGCGCGCTCGCCGCGGCGAGTAATGACGAGGTCCGAGGTTAAATTTAGATAATGTTTTGTTAATTAAAAATAAATAAGTTTTTTACGGGCGATTAGCTCAGCTGGTTAGAGCGCGTCACTGATAATGACGAGGTCCGAGGTTCGAGTCCTCGATCGCCCACAGATGTATTTCACTTACGTTTTAGAAAATAAAAAAGGTAGAACATATACTGGAAGTACTAGAAACCTGGATGAACGGGTTTCTTTTCATAATGACATATCTTCTCAAAGGGAGAAGTTTCATAGAACTACTTATAAAAAAGGCCCCTGGGAAATTGTATTCAATAAAAAATTTAGGACTAGAGAAGAAGCTTTAAAATTTGAAAAATTTTTGAAAACAGGCAAGGGCAGAGAATGGTTGAAGCGCGCTCGCCGCGGCGATTAATGACGAGGTCCGAGGTTCGAGCTCGCCTAGGCGAGTCGCCCACAGAAAAAGAGCTGTATTTCAGGAATACAGTTTTTTGTTTTATAAAGGGCTTTTGATATTTTTAAGCTTTGGATTAGTTACCTGAGTATAAATTTGAGTTGTACGAATATTAGAGTGTCCCAAGAGCTCTTGTACATAGCGAACATCTGTTCCATTCTCCAATAAATGGGTGGCAAATGAATGTCGCAAAGAATGAAAAGTGGCTGTTTTAGAGACGTTTGTTTTCTGCAAGCTTTTGCGAAACATTTTTTGCAAGGAAGCTGTTGTGAGTTTACCGCCACGATTAGAATCAAAAATATAATCATCATTTTTTTTACCAGCAATAAGGTTTCGTAGATCATTTTGTAATTTTTCTGGTAAGATACTAATCCTATCTTTTTTGCCTTTTGTATTTTTAATATGTACTACAAGCTCATCAATATCTAAATCTACTACTTTCAAATTTATTACCTCGCTTACTCGTAAACCACACCCGTAGCCAAGAGAAATCATAAGTTTATACCTTGCGTTATCTGTCACTTTAATGATTTTTTCAATTTCATTATGTGATAATACAACAGGAAGTTTTTTATTTCTTTTTGCGAATTTTAAGTCAACTTTTTGTGGACTTTTAATAACTTCAGTATAAAAAAATTTTACGGCATTAAGGGCCAAGTTTATTGTTTGGGGGGATTGTCCTTTTCCATGCCTATTTAATAAGAAATCTTCAATGGCTTGTTGCTTATTTTTAATTCCATTTTTCTTTGAAAATGTGATATAATCCTTAATATAAGATAAATAAGCCTTGCGTGTTTTAAGGGAATAGTTTCGCAGGCGCAATGCTCTTTCGGTTTTTTCTAAAATATTATACATATAAAAATTATACTAAAATTTCGCATAACATACAATTTTTAGATATAATTAGCTATAAAGTTCGCATAATAACCAGTTATCGGAAATAGCAAAAAACAAAAATAATTATTTGGGAAAATTTTTAACAAAAAAAAGTCCCAGGATGAGAATCCCAGGACTGAATAGAAACCGGAAAATTAGCCTCCACTAGAGGGCGATGTATACTTCCTCAATGGGAATACCCTCATATGTACTTTGCTTATCGTTTCCCGGCTGGCGGAAAAATACTTGCCCACGGCGTTTGGTTTCAATAAATCCGCCGCCTTGCGCGTATTTATGCCCGTGCGTAACCTCATGGATCTCCATATCCTTGTCTTCCGCACCAAAAGCGACTTGCGCATCCCATAGTTCGGCCATGTTATGTCCATTCTGGGGCAAGCATTTTTCCGGCGGTCCGAAGATAACGCAGTATTCTCGCAGATTGTCGATTTTGGCGAAAAACAGAACCTCGTTTCCAGCCGGTAAACCCTTTACCACCGGCCCATTTTCCTCGATTTTAATGTGCATGGTTTCCTCCTTATGCGGTTTTTGTTAAAAATTTTCCCAAATAATTGGAAATCCTTGATGACGATAACCAAGTTTTTACTGGTAACACGTCAGAATATAATTGCACAGTTTAGTCAAAAAAGCAAGGACGGATTTCATTTGTTTTTTGCTACATCCGATAACAGGGAATATCAGGTTCAAAAAATTTGCTCATTTATATTTTCAAGGTATACAAATTTTTTTCTCCCAAATTGCGCTGACGATAATCAAAGTTTAGTGATATAATCAAGATAGGTGAATGTTTGAAGTTTTAGCTAGTAAATGCAGGCGCAACTTCTGATATTCCTAAACGTTATCGGAAATATTGCTCTTTAAAATATTTTTTTGAAAAGGGGCTCGTCAAAATAGGAGGTGAAACCATGAAGACATTTTTCAGTATCTGTGTATTAGCGATTATTGTTGGCGCTTCGGATCTAAATCCACTATTGATGTGGAAGCCATATCATGCATGGATAAATAACGTCATTAGTTCTTTCCCGCAACTTTTCTTTGGTGTAATTCTGTTAGCACTGATTGTCGGTGCATGTATTTCGGCAGATGAACCAAGAAAACCAGCTCACCATTAAACATCAACAAAATTTCAGCCCCTTTTTCAAGCGGGAATTATAAAAAGTTCCCGCCCCTTTTCAAAAAAATATTTTACTGGCTTAATTGCCAGCAGGCTATCGCCTAAAGAGCAATACATCCGATAACACGGCATATCCGGTTCGGACTTTTCCGAAAGTCCACGCGCAAATTTTTGTTTCTCTTTTCTTTTTTATAAATCAAGGAGGAGAAACAAAAACTTCGGATGATGCCGATACGTTAGACGAAATAAACTTATCTTATTTTTTTAGGAAATACTTTAACCAAAAATTATATGGAATTAATTAGTTTTTCAGCAATTATCGGAACATTAACTGTTGTTTTTAGCTTACTTGCTAAAGTGCTTGGACAACCGGACCAAATAAGAAAAAACTTTAAAAGAAAATCTACCGAAGGGCTGTCCACCATCATGATTACAATAGCAGTTATAAGTTACTCGTTATGGACAATTCACGGAATTATTGAAAAAGATTGGGTATTAATTTTTGGTCAGAGTTTGGGTGTTTTAACATCGGGCATTATCTTAACTCAGATCATTCTGTATAGAAAAAAATAAAATAAGTTTACATCGTCTAACACCTGCATATGCGGTTCCAGAAATTCACCTTTATTAACTTTTCTCTTTCGCTATCGCTCAAAAGAAAGATTAATATGGAGAATAAATTCCTTTCACCCAAATTTTTGATATAATTAATAATATAATAGGAATATCAAAAACTTCGCATCATACGGAAACGTTATGTGCAATATTACTCGGGCTGGGCAAAATTTATATATCAAACAAAATATAATCTATTATATGGCTATAAGTTATTCACAATATGCAAAATATTATGATTCAAGAATGGGAGAACCAATAAAAAAGGTTGAACTAATTAATTTGTGGATTAAAAAATATAATCCAAAAGCAACTTCTGTTTTAGAAATCGCATGCGGAACTGGTGCAATATTAAAATTAATGGAGAAAAAATATACCGTTTCAGGATTAGATTTTTCTTTAGAGATGTTAGATATTGCCAAGAAGAAAATTAAAAAAGGAAATTTTTACCATAAAGATATGGCAAATTTTTCACTAAATAAAAAATTTGATGTAGTTCTTTGTATTTTTGATGCAATAAACCATTTGATAAATATACGTGATTGGGATAAGACTTTCAAAAACGCATCAATTCATTTGAACCCTAAGGGTTTATTTATTTTTGATATGAACACCTTAGCAAAATGGGATAGATTTGAAAAAACAAACAATGAGTCCGTTGAATATGTAAATAAAAATATTTTAATAAACCAAATACAAAGGCTAAATAAAAGTAAAATTGTTTTTTCGAAAAAAATATTGGAACATGAAACAAATAGCCTATACAAACTTTTCGAAGAGAATATTTACGAAGTTGCTTTTGAAAAAGAAAAAGTAATAAAATTACTTGAAAAATATTTTGAAGTAATCACGATAATAGATACTAATAGAAAGAAGCCATCAAAGAATTCTGAACGATTATATTTTGTTTGTAAATTAAGATAAATGCCCAGCCCTGCGTCATACTGTCGGTCGCTTTGCTCCCTCGTTCGCCTTGCAGGCTCACCACATAACAGCGATTAAAAAGAAAAATCTTGCAGATTTTTCCCAAATTCGCTTCACGAACTTTTTTTAATCGCGATGTTAAACGAAATTTTGTTCAAAAATATCATTTTTTATTGAGCTCTTTTGAAATTTTTTTTGGCAAAGAAAAAGCCACCTCAACCCTTGGGTATATTGGTGGCATAGACATAGCAGCGAAAAAGTCTTGGCTTAGGCAGAGAGCAACGTGAGATCGCCTTCCTTAAACGGCTCGCTGAAAGAAACTTTACCATCGTCGCAGTCGAGCGCGTACCACAGCGTTTCTTCGGCATACCTACTACTGGCGACTCCCATGACAGTGCCTTTTTTTCCGTTGTTGTTGTCGACGATGCGGTCGCCATGCTTGAAGCCAAACTTCCCACAGACTTCGTCCGACGTATCAACCTCGAAAGGCTGTCCGCAACGGGGTGTAACCATTTTCTTACTCATGATATCCTCCTTTTTGATGGTTGTAGGTGCTATTTAACGCCAAAATTAGCGTTCAAAGTAGTATAGCAGAAAACCATTATTCTGTCAACCCTACGGCTAAAAAATTTCAAAAGGGCTCTTTTAATAAGGAATATATTTTTGAACAAAACTCAAGCCCCGCTGCGCTCTCACTACGCTATCGCTCCGTTCGGGTCGTTTAACAAGGTGTATCTGAAACTTCAGATACACCTAACGTTAGGTGGAATTTGACAAAAAATCTGGAATATACTAATATTTAATCAAGCAAAAGCCCCCGACAGGGCTTTTAAAAAAGCTTAAAAAAGAGTATGAATAAATTAGTTCAATTTCTTAAAGAGGCTAAAGCAGAGCTCAAGAAAGTCAATTGGCCTAACAAAAAACAAACCACGAATTATACCTTGGCGGTTATTGGCATTAGCATTGCGGTAGCGATATTTTTGGGTGGTTTGGATTATTTATTTGGAGAAATTCTCAAGACCTATATTTTAAAATAAAAATATGGCTTCCGCCACAATTCCGAATACGATTTGATTAAATAATAATTTTATCGCTCGGAATCGCCTAGCGGCTCAGCCAGATATAATATTAAATTAAAATTTAGAATTGTTGGCGGATGCTCATAATTGTAGCTATTCGTTGACGCTCATAGACAATTATGGCAAAGCAATCACAACATCATGGAAGGGCCTGGTACGTTCTTCATACCTATTCTGGATATGAAGATAACGTAGCCAGAAATTTGAAACAAAGAATTGAATCCATGGACATGCAAGAATTAATCTTTGATGTCATGGTTCCAATTGAAAAGAAGATTAAGATTAAAAATGGAAAAAGAACCGTAGTGGAAGAAAAGATTTATCCCGGCTATGTTTTGGTGGAAATGATGGTGACAGATGCTTCTTGGTATGTTGTTAGAAACACTCCCAATGTGACGGGATTTATTGGTCTCGGAACCACTCCAACCCCAGTTGATCCCAGAGAAATTGAAACTCTCAAAAAACGAATGGGTGTAGCTGAACCAAAATATAAGATTGATGTGAAAAAAGGAGATGCAGTTAAAATTACTGATGGACCATTCAAGGAATTTGATGGCAAAGTTGACGATGTGGATGAAGAAAGAGGAAAAATTAAGGTTCTGGTTTCTATCTTTGGTCGAGAAACTCCTGTGGAACTAGATTTTTTACAGATTAATAAAATATAAAAAACACGTAACATATAACACTTGACATAAAACATATAACATAAGTTTTCAAAAGTTGTTTCACGTTCTATGTTTCGTGTTACATGAACAATTATGGCGAAGAAAATTAAAACTATTATCAAACTTCAAATTCCAGCTGGGAAAGCTAATCCAGCTCCTCCAGTGGGACCAGCTCTTGGTCAGCACGGTCTTAATATTCAAGAATTTTGTGTTAAATTCAATGAAGCCACTAAAGATAAGGGTGGCGACATCATTCCAGCGGAAATTACTGTTTTCGAGGACAGAACTTTTACATTTATTTTGAAAACTCCTCCTGCTTCTGACATGCTTCGAAAAGCGGCTGGAATCAAGAAGGGTTCTGGCAACCCGCTTAAGGACAAAGTAGGCAAAATTAATGATGCTCAGCTAACCGAAATTGCTGAAAAGAAAATGCCGGACCTTAATGCCAATGATGTTGAGGGAGCAAAAAAGATTGTGGCTGGAACAGCCCGCTCAATGGGAATAAAAGTTGAATAATTAATAAATTTATTTTGTGGGAGAAGTACGTAAAATATTACGTAATAAATTACGTATTTTGTTATCACCACGATAAAAACATGAAAAGAGGAAAAAAATATCGAGCTGTTTTGGAAAAGCTAGACAAAAGTAAGACCTATTCTTTAGAAGAGGCGATTAAGTTTATTCAAGAAAACAAGGCAGCTAATTTTGATGAATCAGTTGAAGTACATGTTCGAACTAATATTGATGCCAAAAAAACTGATCAACAAGTGAGAGGCACTGTTATTTTGCCTCACGGAACAGGAAAAACCAAAAAAATTGCGGTTATTACCTCTGTTGCTCAAAAAGAAGCCAAGGAAGCTGGAGCAGATTTAGTGGCCGGAGAAGAATTGCTAGAAAAGATCAAGGCAGGAAAAATTGAATTTGATGTTTTGGTGGCCACTCCCGAAATGATGCCAAAGCTAGCCAAGGTGGCTAAAATTTTGGGTCCCAAGGGACTCATGCCTAATCCCAAGACTGATACAGTGACGCCGAAAGTCAAGGAAGCCATTGAGGCTCTCAAAAAAGGAAAAGCAGCTTTTAAGAGTGATAGTTCTGGCAATATTCATCAATTGGCAGGAAAAGTTTCCTTTGAGGGAAAAAATTTAGTTGAGAATATAAAAATTTTTATAGAAACTTTGGAAAAAAATAAACCAGCTACAGTCAAGGGAAAATTGGTCAAAAGTGTTTCCATTTGTTCTTCCATGGGAGTGGGAATTAAAGTTACTTTATAAGATAATTCTAATAGAAAAAGCGTTTTTTGGAACGTTTTTTCTTATTGACTTATTAATGACTTTCCATTAAAATAGCTAGGTGTTTAAAATAAATTTTTTAAATTTATGGAGAATAAAAAAATAGCCATTGGTTTGATTGGAGAAAAGGGTTCTGGAAAAGGAACAGTTTCAGATTATCTAGTAGAAAAATATGGAGCCGTTCACTATGGAACTTCCAAGATTCTCAGAAGAACTTTGGAAGACCTGCATCTTCCAATCACCAGAGACAATCTGGTGAAGTTGGCCTTGGTTTTGAAGGAAGGCTATGGCCCATCGGTGGTGATTGACTCGCTTATTCAAGACATGGATAAGAATGGATCTAATATTTTGATTGCTGACGGAATTAGAATGCATGGAGATGTAGAGCCTTTTAAGAAAAAATATGGAAACAGATTCTTTTTAGTTTATGTTACAGCCGATGTGAGACTGCGTTATGAAAGAACCAAGAAAAGAAAAGAAAAAGATGGAGAAGATAAAACTACTTTTGAAGAATTTTTGTCCGAAGAAAGCAAACTGACTGAAGTTTCCATTCATGAAATCGGCAAGCAAGCCAACTATACTTTTGATAATAGTGGCACACCAGAAGAATTGAAACAAAAAGTGGATGAAATGATGACAGAAATTTTAAAGCAATAAGAACACTATTTAGAGAGCCTCGCAAGTGCGGGGCTTTTTTTGACCAAAAATAGGAAAAATAGTAAAATGGAAGAACCCATATGTCTTTAAAAAAGAAAAAAATAATTCTGGGAGTGGTAGGAGAAATAGGTGCTGGCAAGGGAGAGTTAGCTAGATATTTGTCTAGGGAATATAAAGCTTATGCTTATCGTTCCTCCGAGGTTCTCAGAGATATTTTAAAGCGAATGTATCTTGAGGAAAATCGAGTTAATGTTCAAGATGCCTCTACAATGATAAGAAAATTTTTTGGAGAAGATATCATTTCTAGAATTAGTAGAGTCGACTTAAAAAAAATAAAGAATAAACTAATTGTTATTGATGGACTAAGAAGAGAGGCTGATTTTAAATATTTTAAAAATGGATTTGATTTTAAAGTCATTTATGTAGAAGCAGATATTAAGAAAAGATTTAGAAGGATATCTAAAAGGAAAGAAAATGTCGACGATGAGAAAAAAACTTTCCAAGAGTTTCAGCGAGAGCAACTGAGGGAAGCAGAAAGGAAAATCCAAAAATTAAAAAGCAAGGCTGATTTTATAATAGAAAATAATGGAAGTCTCAAGGAATTTTATAGGGAAATAGATAATTTAATTAATAAAATAATTAATTAACTCCATTAAATAAGCTGCTTAGCAGCTTATGCGACGAGCAATTTAATGGGGTAAATAAAAAATAAATAAATGGCGGATGAGAAAGAAAAAAATAACATAAAGTGTGATATTGATTACATTCCTTTTAATAAAAGAATTCCCGATTACCAATATCAAGAATTGCTTAAAAAGATTAAAACAACGGGAAAAGATAAGGTGCCTATTCATGTTAGACTTTCCGAAAACGTTAATTCTGGGCATCAGAATTCAAAAGAGATTACAGGTGCTATGTTGCAGTTTGATATGAAAAATGGATTTCCTGTCTTGACAGAGCGTGATTTGTCTAAATCATTCTATGGGGCTATAGGTGAACTAGTGGCATTTTTAAACGGACAAAGTACATTGAGCGGCCTTAAAAAGTATGGTTGCCCAGAAATTTTTTGGAAGGATTGGGTCACAAAAGAAAAGTGTGCAAAATTTGGCTTACCTGAAGGTGATTTGGGAGGAGGGTCTTATGGAACTTCTTTGGGTCATTTTCAGTCTAAGAAGGGAGAATTTGATCAAGTTAGTGCGGTTCAACATCAAATGGAGAAAGCACCATTTTTAAGGACACATGTTTTGACCACTTGGAATCCACCTCTTTCTATGGGGGACAAAAAGCAAGGATTTAAGCGTCAAGTTGTTGTTGCTCCTTGCCATGGTAATTTTATTCATTTTATTCTTTTTGATAAACAAAAAGAATTAGAAATGACACATACGCAAAGGTCGGCTGATGTTCCTGTGGGGTTACAACTTAATCTAATTGAATGGTCCGCTCTTGGTCTTATGGTGGCACATCTATTGGGATATAAATTTACCAAATACACTCATTTTTTATCTAACCCACACTATTACGATGTTCAGGCGGAATTTGTGGATAAAATCTTATCTATTAAACCAAACCCTTTCCCGACTGTGAAATTAAAGCCTAACAGGAAAGTTTCGAGGATTCAAGATTTCCGTAAAGAGGATTTTGTACTTGAGGACTATAAGGCAGCGCCCTGGTTTAAGATCCCAACTCCTATTTAGATTAAACGAATAAATAGTAAAAAATATGAACAAGAGTGGATTAGATCTAAAAAATGCTCGCAGAGAAGAACAAAGAGAGGTTATGAAGAAAATTATAGCTGATGGTGTTTGCCCGTTTTGCCATGATTTTATCGATAAGATAAAACCGACCTACCATCCTAATTCCATAATAGTAGAGACGGATTTTTGGATAGTAACTAGAAATGCTTGGCCATATAAACATACGAAAGAACACTTACTTTTCATAATTAAACGTCATATTTTAAGCCCAGAAGAAATGAATAGTGAAGAGACTCTGGATTTATGGAATATTATCAAAAAAGTTAAGGAAAAACTTAATATAAAACACAGCACCTTTCTTATGCGTTCAGACAGTACTGGTATGACAGGTGCCACTGTTCAGCATTTGCATGCTCAGCTTGTTGTTGCTTCTGGGAAAGAGCCGATTATTACAAAAATTGGATAAAATAAAAAACTGCTATTGTTAGCAGTTTTTTTGAAGTTTTATTTTTTTACTAAAATGATTTCAATTCCTGCATTTCTTAGTATATCCTCTGCATCAGATAGAGAATATCCACTTTGATAATAAACTTTTTTTATTCCTGCTTCTGATACTAATTTAGCACAAGTTGGACAGGGAAAGGTTGTTACATATAGATTAGTGCCTTTTAGGCTAATCCCATCTTTAGCAGCTTTTCCAATGAGAGATGCTTCGGCGTGGATAGAGTTGGATAGATGATGGTTTTCTCCTGCATCAAAGCACATCCTTAAATCTCCATAAGCAGCTATATTTTCTTGTATTGGGACATGGCGATTAAAGGCTGAAAGAATGATTTCTCCTTGTTGATTTGTGACCAAAGCACCTATTTGGCGCCACCAATTAGCACTCTTTTCCTTTAGCTTTTCAGCTTTTCTCATGAGTTCTCGGTGAGCTCTTTTTTGAGTTATAATTCTATCATTAGAAATTTTCAACTCTTGTGTTGAAATCAGTCTATTCCACCTGAGGAATACATTTTCAAACTTAACTTTTTTACCAATTAAAAATTTCTCTGCAAACCAATGGGATACGTCTTCATTGGGCATAATAATGGGTATGTCTTTTTTTTCTTCAGTTAGTTTCTTTAAATTACTAAGGGTCAGTATATCCACTTTCTTTACAATGTCAGATTTTTTTATAAGATTATAGATAACTTTCTGATTGATTGATCGCAAATCTCTTTTTAGACTATTAAATTTATCCCATTTTTTTAATATTGTGTTATCCAAAATATAAAGATGGTCGGGATATTTCTTGAATAATTCCAAATATTTTATATGAATAACGGGAACTAAGGAGATTAGAATTTTTTTTTGGGACATTTATTTATAGGATTTTATAATTTATTATTATACAAGAAGTTTTCTATTGATTTTTGCAATTCTTTTGCCAGATCTTCAGCACCCTTTATGGTTAATAATCTAATTCGTGCGGTAGTGGAAGTTGTGGATTGCGGCATTAAGCCTATGACATCTCCACAATGCTGTCCAAATCTTTTTTTTACTCGAGAAATAAAATCTGCTCCTGCTATTTTTGATTTAGTCGTTTTGGAAACAACCAAGATGTTAGGCTTTATTAACTTTATCAGCTTTTCATTATCTGTCTTTGATTCTTTCATAACGATCAGATCAACATGTTTCAAATGAGATATCATTTTAACCCTTTCTTTTTCTGGTACTATCGGACGACTAGGTCCCTTACGATATTTTACTACCTCGTCCGTATCAACAGCTACGATTAATACATCGCCAAGCTTTTTTGCCTTCTGTAGATATTTGGCGTGTCCTTCATGTAAAAGATCCCATACTCCTTGTGTTAAGACGATTTTATAACCATTGTCTTTTAATGTAGTTGTAATTTCACGTATATTATTTGTGGGAATAACCTTTCCACTGCCCAAAATATTCTGTGGCATATTCTTGTATTGATTGCCCATAGCCTTTATTTTTGATTGCTTTACTGACTTGACTTTTCCTGCCATATTTTTTGATTTTAAGAGTTAGTAGTGTTATTATATACAAGCAGAAGCTTTATGACAATGCCAGTTTTTTTATTAATTTTTAAGGAAACAGAGAAACGAATCAAGGAAAAAGAGATTTGGAATTTTTATTTGAAATAGGAAGATTACGCTTTTCTTAACGTTCTTGGCAAAAATTTTTTGTGACAAAGGTTGCCAATGATCCGGAGCATATATTTAGAGTTATGTGGTTAGCTCTTATTATTACTAAAAAAGAAAGAGTTGAAAATGAAGAAAAAATAATAAAAATGGCTTTAGCTCATGACATTACAGAAAGTCGAACAGGAGATGTAGATTATATTTCAAGACTCTTTACTGATCTAAAAGAAGATATGGCAGCTCAGGATATGCTGGAAGAAACTTCTCTAGAAGATGAATTTATTTCATTGATTAAAGAACATGAAGAAAGAAAAATAAAACTAAGAGAACAAGTTTTTTCTAAGTTGTTTACTAAAACTGCTCAAAAATTTTTCAGGCAAATTTATGCAGCTGATGTTCACGATTGGCATTTTAAATCTAGAAGAAATAGATTTAATCAGGGGGACTTTAAAATTTCAAAATAATTTTATATATGAGGATTATGTTAATGATGGCTATGACTGTTGACGGAAAAATTGCTAGATCTAGCAATCATTTTCCTGATTGGACAAGTCATGAAGATAAAAAACTTTTTGCCGAAATTTCTAAGAAGGCTGGCGTGGTTATTATGGGAGAGAAAACTTTTAAAACTTTCCCGAAACCCCTTCCAGAAAGACTTAATGTAGTTTTCTCTATGGAGGAAAATCAAAAAGAAATCGAAGGAGTAAAATGGGTCAAGGGAGAGCCAAAAAAAGTCTTAGAAGAATTAGAAAAAGAAGGATATGAGGAGGCCCTTTTGGGAGGAGGAGCTTTTCTAAATGGATTATTTATGGAAAGGGGGTTGGTAGATGAAATCATAGTAACTTTAGAGCCTAAAATATTTGGAGCGGGTTTGTCTCTTTTTAATCGAGAGTTAGATGCAAATTTAAAACTTCAGAGTGTGGAAAAAATTAATGTAGATTCAGTTGTTTTAAAATACCAAGTATTGAAATGAAAAAAATAAAAAAAGGAAAATTTTTTGTTATTGACGGAACCGATGGAAGTGGCAAGGCCACTCAGACCAGAGAGCTTATTAAAAGATTAAAAAAGGAAAAATATAGAGTTAAAACTATTGATTTTCCTCAATATGAGAACAATTTCTTTGGGAAAATGGTTGGTCGGTATTTGTCAGGAGAGTTTGGTGGAGCCAAAGAGGTGAGTCCGTATCTAGCTTCTATCCTTTTTGCAGCTGATCGCTTTGAAACTAAAGAAAAAATAGACAAATGGCTGAAAGAAGGTTATATAGTTATTGCTGACCGTTATGCTAGCTCGAGTCAAATTCATCAAGGAGGGAAAATTCATAACAGCAAAGAGAGAAAGAACTTTCTTGATTGGTTGGAAGAAATGGAATTTAAAGTTTTCAAAATTCCTCGTCCGAAAGCCATAATTTATTTAGATGTTCCTGTTGATAAAACTATTAAGCTTCTGAAAAATAAGTCAGCTAAGGCTAAAAAAACCTATCTTAAGGGAAAAAAAGACATTCATGAAGATAGCCTTGAACACTTGCAAGATGCAAAAAGTAGCGCTATAAAGTTAATTCGAAAAAACAATAATTGGATTAGAATTAACTGTATAAAAAACAATAAACTTGAAAGCGTTTCGGTGATACATGAAATTATTTGGAAAAAAATAAGTAGTTTAATTTAATATGGAGTTTAAGGAATATCAAGAAAAATCTAGACGTACCGCTATTTATCCTAATTTAGGAGAAAATTTTGTTTATCCCACTTTGGGTTTGGCCGGTGAAGCCGGAGAGGTGGCGGAGAAAATAAAAAAAGTCATCAGGGATAAAAGAGGAAAAATTGATGACAAGACCAAAGAAGAAATAAAAAAAGAATTGGGGGACGTTTTGTGGTATGTGGCTCAAATTGCGAGTGAGTTAAAATTGTCTCTTGATGAGGTGGCGGATTTAAATATAGAAAAGTTGTCCGATAGGCTAGAAAGAGGTAAAATTCAGGGAGAAGGGGACAACAGATAAAAGTTATGACTAAATATAAGGCAACAATTGGGATGGAAGTTCACGTGGAGCTTAAAACAGCCTCTAAGATGTTTTGTCGTTGTAAAAATGGCCTGGGTTTGGAAAGTGATCCTAACGTGAACATTTGTCCAGTCTGCACGGGTCAACCGGGAGCTTTGCCAGTTCCTAATAGGCAGGCCATTGAATTCACGCAACTGGCCGGATTGGCGTTGAACTGCGAACTTAATCTTAAAACTAAATTTGACCGAAAAAATTATTTTTATCCTGATCTTCCCAAGGGCTATCAAATTTCTCAATATGACCTACCTTTTTGCAAGGATGGATTTATGATGGTGGGAGAGAAAAAAATTGGCATAACTAGAATTCATTTAGAAGAAGACACTGGGAAATTGGTTCATCCCAAAGGAGTCGACTATACTCTGGTTGATTTTAATCGAGCCTGTGTACCTCTCATGGAGTTGGTGACTGAACCAGATTTAGAATCAGGTGAAGAAGCACGTCTTTTCTGTCAAAAATTGCAGCAAATTTGTAGGTATCTTGGAATTTCTGACGCGGATATGGAGAAGGGAAACATGAGATGTGAAGTCAACTTGTCACTTTATAAAGAAGGAGAGGACAAACTATCAGGAACAAAAGTGGAAGTGAAAAATATCAATTCTTTTAAGTTTGTAGAGAAAGCAGTTGATTATGAAATTAAGAGACAATCGGAGCTGTTAGAAAAGGGAGAAAAAATCATTCAGGAAACCAGAGGTTTTGATAGCAATAAAAATGCTACTATTTCTCAGCGTCTCAAAGAGTCGGCTCATGATTATCGTTATTTTCCGGAGCCAGACATTCCTCCTTTTGAATTCGATGAAAGTTATGTGGAAAATTTGAGACGAAAACTTCCTGAACTTCCAGAGCAAAAAGAAAAAAGATTTAAAGAAGAATATTTTTTGCCCGAGAGTGATATTGAAATTTTGACTAGCGACAAAAGTTTGGCTGACTATTTTGAAGATGTTGTTTCAGAAATGAGAGCCAAGATTAATGCTAAAGAGTTTGAATTGGAAGACAAAAAAATCATTAAATTAGCGGCCAATTATATCATCACAGAACTGCGAAAATGTTTGGCGGAAAATGATCACAAAATTCAAGATCTGAAAATTACAGCGGAAAACTATGGCGAATTTGTTTGTATTGTTGGGTCAGGAAAAGTTAACTCTAGTGCAGCCCAAACGGTGCTCAAGGAAATGTATCAAACCGGAGGAGATCCATCTCAAATTATTGAAGCAAAAGATTTAGCTCAAATGAATGGCGGAGATGAATTAGAAAAAGTGATCGATGAACTTTTAGAAAAAAATCAGAAATCAGTGGAAGACTATAAGGCTGGTAAGAAAAAGGCTTTCCAATTTTTGATTGGTCAGGCCATGAAAGCCACTAAAGGAAAAGCTAATCCAGAGACGGTAGCGGAAATCATCAAGAAAAAGATTGTTTGACAATATTTAGTAAGATAGTAAAATAGAATAAAATATGACGAATAAAAATAAAAAAAATCAGGAATTTTTAATAAACGACTAGGTCGCCCAGGGGGGCGATTTTTTTTGACCCAAAATAATTTTGATAAACGAGACAAAATTTTGTCTCAAAGAGGGAGAGGAAAAATGGCAGGAGGCGCAGCGCTTGACGCACAAGAGTTAGAAGCTCTTGATAAAGCCAGGAAACAATGCGTGAAAAAAAAGACCTACTGTTATGCGAAAAAAAACGGAGGGTGCTCTAGATGCTACATTCCAGAAACTGAGGATGGTTACTTTTGGGGAGGAGTGTTTAAGTCTTATGAGAAATAACCCACCATTATAGCATGAAAATCACATGCAAAGTCCTGGGTGGCTAAAAGCTACTCAGGACTGAAAGTTTTAGAGGTGATTATTTTAAAAAATTGTTTACTTTATTTTTTATCTCAATATAAGAAGAAAGCCAAAGGATCCTTTGGTCTCGCTTAAACCAAGTGCGTTGTCTCTTGGCATAATTTTTTTCGTCTTGAATTATTTTTTCTCGAGCATCTTCTTCGGTTATTTTGCCTTTCAAAAATTCCGGAATGTGAGTGTAAGCTAAGCCAAATTCTTTCATTCTTTTCCAACTCACTCCGTGTTTTTGGTGGAGCTCTTTGATTTCTTCGACAAGACCAGCTCTAAATCTTTTTTCAAGTCTTTGGACGATTCTTTCTTCTAGTTTCTCTTTTGGCACATCGATTCCAATTTGAAGGGCTTGATATTTTGGGGAAGACTTGATTTGAGGAACCTTGCCAAGGGTTTTCACGATTTCAATCGCTCGAATCAGGCGAATTTTGTTTTTGGCGTCGATATTTTTGGCTCTTTTTGGGTCAATTTTTTTCAGCTTTTCAAAAAGATTTTGAGCCGATTCTTCTTCCAGTTTTCTTCTTAATTTTTGATTAGGCTTAACTTCGGGATAGATGACATTATCAACCAAAGCTTGAATCCAAAATCCAGTCCCGCCACAAATTATGGGCAACTTTTTTCTTTTGAGAATTTCTTCAATTTTTTCTTCGGCTTCTTTTTTGAAATGAGAAACATTATAATTTTTTTTGGGATCAGCCACGTCTAGAAGCCAATGGGGGGCCTGTTGTTGTTCTTCATCTGTAACCTTGCCTGAACCAAGATTGAGCCATCGAAAGACCTGACGGCTGTCAGCAGAAATTATTTCTCCATTAAAATCTCTGGCTAGTTTGATAGCTATATCAGACTTGCCACTGGAAGTGGGACCAAGAATAACTAAGATTTTTGATTTTCTGGCTTTTAACATAATAGTTAATTATAATCACTATATAAAGAAATGGACAAGAATATGTTAAAATTAACAGGAGTTGTTATAAAAGGCAAGCAAAAAGGCTTGAAAATAGGTTTTCCGACAATTAATTTAAATATTGGCAGAAAAGCTATTTCACCAGGAGTTTATTTAGGAGAGGTTTTTTGGAAAGAAAAAATATATAAAGCAGCTATTTTTGTTAATAGGAATCTTTTAGAAGCTCATTTGATAGACTTTTTTGAAAATATTTATGGAGAAACAATAGAAATAATTTTGGGCAAAAAGATAAGAGAAAAAATGTTTTTTGCTAATGATGAAGAATTGAAAGAGCAAATAAAAAAGGATATCAAATTAATTAAATCAAAGTAATGTTTACAGGAATTGTTAGAAAATTGGCTAAGATAAAAAAAATCGCCACAAAAGACGGTAGTCTGTTTATTTTTATAGAAGCTCCTGGGGAATGGAAAATTAAAGAAGGGGATAGCATTTCTGTTAATGGAGTTTGTTCAACGGTCAAGAAAATAACCAAAGGATATTTTCAAATTGAGTATATGCCAGAAACTATAAAGAAAACAACAGCCGGCTCATTTCAAAAAGGTCAAAAATTAAATTTAGAAAAAAGCTTAACTCTTAATCAATTGCTGGACGGTCACTTGGTCCAAGGTCACATTGATACTCGAGGAAAAATTATAGAGATCAAAAAAATCAAACAATCTAAGGTGATGAAGATTAGAATTCTTCAAAAATTTATGTCTTTTATAGCGGAAAAAGGATCTGTTTCTGTTGATGGTATAAGTCTCACGGTAGTTGACACAGGGAAAGATTGGTTTAGTATTTCCTTGGTCGACTATACTTTAAAAAATACTAATTTAGGCACAATCAAAAAAGGATCAGAAGTGAATATAGAAACAGATATCCTGGCTAAATATATTTATAAATTATTAAAAAAGAAATAATATGCAAAGAAAGGCTGAAAAAAAATTAGCTAAAATAAATGGAAAAAAATTTAAACTAGCTGTTGTTGTTTCTAGGTTTAATAGAGATATAACCTCCAAGATGTTACAAGGAGCCCTCCAGACACTCAAAAAGAATTCTGTCTTGGAGAAAAATATAGAAGTTGTTTGGGTGCCGGGATCATTTGAAATCCCCCTGGCTTGTCAGAAGTTAGCCTTAAGCAAAAAATATCAAGCCTTGGTGGCCTTGGGTTGCGTGATTAAAGGTGAAACTGATCATTATTATTATGTGGCTCAAGAAACTTCAAGGGGGGTTATGAGGGTGATGCTCGATAGTTCTCTTCCTATTGGATTTGGCGTCATTACAACTAATAATCTCAAGCAGGCGAAAGAACGATCTTCTGGCAAGAAAAATAAAGGATCTGAAGCTGCCCAAGCGGCGTTAGAAATGATCTAAATAACTTCTCCTTCCAAATTCCAAATGTTGGCCTGGGTTATTTTGGCCAAAACAATTTGACCAACCAAATTAGAAGAGTCTTTCTTGAGTTTGATATTTTTACCAGTTCGGGTTCGGCCAAAATAGAAACCCGTTTTTTCTTTTTCAATCAGGACTTCAATTTTTTTGTTGAGATATTTTTTGTTGTTTTCTAGAGCAGTTTTTTTCAAAATTTCATTAAGGAATTCTTCTCTTTTGACTTTTTCTGCTTTGCTAACATTATCTTTCATTGTGTAGGCTACTGTTCCGGGGCGAGGGGAAAACTGTCCAAAATAAACTAGGTCATAGTTAACTTTTCGCATAATCTGAGCCGACTGCAAAAATTGTTTTTTGGTTTCTCCAGGAAAACCAACAATAATATCGGAAGTGAGAGAATATAATGCTCTAGGTTTATTTTTGGCGAAAGCTTTTTTAATTTTGGAAACTAGCTCTAGATAATCCTCGGTAGTGTATTTTCGATTCATGCTTTTTAGAATCTGATTACTGCCTGATTGAATAGGTAAGTGAATGGTTTCGCAAACTTTAGGCAATTTGGTCACAGTTTCAATAAATTCGTCCGAGATGTCTTTAGGGTGATTACTCATAAAATTTATCCAGAAATTGCCTGAAATATCGTCGATCTCTCTTAGAATTTTAGAAAAATTATTACTTTTATCTTTATAGGAATTTACATTTTGTCCCAGAAGAACTATTTCTTGATAGCCTTTTTTGATAAGATCCTTTATTTCTTTTAGTATTTCTTCTTTGGGGCGAGAAACTTCTCGTCCGCGAGCATAAGGAACAACACAATAGGAGCAAAAATTGTTGCAGCCGGTCATGATAGGGACAAGAGCGGTGAACTTATTGCTATAATTGGGCTTAATTTTAAAATAGCTTTTATCATTTTCAGCTTGTTTTAGAATGCTTTTTTGATTTTGAAATTCTGAAATAAATTCAGAATGACAAGTAAATAATTTTTTAATTTCTTGTATTTTATTAATGGGGAAAAATAAATCAACTTTATCTTTCAATCTTTTTTGAACATCGGCTCGATTAGCCAAACAGCCAGTCAAAAAAATTTTAATTTTTGGTTGAGATTTTTTCAAATTGTGAATTTGCCCATAAACTCGATCTTCCGCCATTTGTCTCACACCGCAAGTATTGAAAATAACCAAATCAGCTTGGTTTATGATCAAAGCTTTTTTTAGTCCATTTTCCTCTAGAAATCCAGCTATTCTTTCAGAATCGCTGTGATTCATCTGACAACCAAAAGTTTTTATATAATACGTTTTCATATCCTATCTATGCTAACGCAAAAAAGCCAAAAATTCAAGATTTTTGACAAAAGAGATTTTTGAAATTAAAATTATTAATAGTTTTAACTAACAACCATCAGCGGGAGGTTCTGGAATGGATGAAAAAATTGTTGGTAAAGAATTGGCCTATGTGGCCTTGAGAGAAGCTGGCTTCGAAGTTACTTTGGGTGGAGCAACATTTTGCCAAGAAATAATAGTGCCAGTGGGCATTTTTTCTGTTGATGAATTTTTAATTACGAGAATATCTCCACCAGAAGTTATTAAAGTTATCCGGGATACTTTAACGGCTTGTATCAACTATCCAGTTTCTTACGATAAGAACAATGTGTGGGAAAAACTTGAAAATGTTCTGAAAAGTGTTGGTAGGAAAGTTAAGCTAGTTCCACGTTCAGATCCGTATAAGGTGGGAAGATATCGAATACAAATTCTAACATCAGAGCATGAATGGCTGCCCTTAGGAGAAATAGCTGTTAATTCTAAAGTTATGATTATTGCTCTGCCTTTGAAAGAAGAAGTGGATGTCTTTAGTCAAACCAGGTTGGCTTTGTCAAAGATTGGATTTCGTTCTGCCTGGTAGCTCAATAGAGCCACAAACGCCCGGCCGGGTATCTTTCTCGGTCGGGCGTAAAATTTTTTAAGTCATTTATTTTTTGTCTCTAATTTCTTTTTCAATCTTTTCAATAAACTCGGAAATTTTCGTTGTTCCTTCTTCGCCTTTTTCTCGAGAACGAATAGCTACACTTTCAGTTTTCATTTCTTTTTCTCCCACCACCAGGATGTAGGGAGTTTTTTGTTTCTCAGCCAGCCGGATTCTTTTTCCCAGTGATTCATCTGAGTCATCCATTTCCACTCGAATATTTTTTTCTTGAAGCTTGGCCTCTATCTTTTTGGCATAATCTTTGAATTTTTCTGAGACAGGCAAAACAGTTATTTGAACAGGAGAAAGCCAAAGAGGGAAAGCACCAGCAAAGTGCTCAATAATAAGAGCTATAAATCTTTCATAGGACCCCAGAATTGCTCGGTGAACCATGACTGGATTTTCTTTCTCTCCTTTTTCATTAATATAGACAAGCTCGAATCTTTTAGGAGTGGCAAAATCAATTTGAACTGTCGGAATTTGAACTTCTTTGCCAAG
>Ga0180007_10000744_pt1 | contig 50748 bp, 36 predicted proteins | sample MM_PC_MetaG_FD_121122 | JGI IMG/M metagenome (GOLD analysis project Ga0180007, IMG submission 121122) | Groundwater microbial communities from the Aspo Hard Rock Laboratory (HRL) deep subsurface site, Sweden - MM_PC_MetaG | ecosystem: Environmental > Aquatic > Deep subsurface > Groundwater... | reverse complement strand
TGACGGCTTCATGGCTGTATTTGATCTTAAAATGGTCATGAATAAATTTTTGAATTTCCTTGATTTTCCCAGGGTTATTCTCTTTGACCCAGCCAATAATCTCCTCAGTTTGTTCTGGAGATATAAATGATCGCTTGGGTTTGTATTGAAAAAAATTTAAACTGGCGATACCTTTGGTGGCGTATTGATGATACCAGGTTTCGATAGTCTTCATCGACTTGCCAAGTATAGAAGCCGTAGTGTGAAGCTTTATCCCTTCTGCCAGCATTAGAAGTGCGATAAACCTCATCTTGAGTCTTGCATCAGCTTGGAGATCTCTGTATTCGCTGAGTCTTGATATTTCATCGTCACTGAATTGGTATTTTGAAATATCCATAAAACCTCCAGATTATTTGATGGTATTATGAATGTATCAGCGATGGTATCGGTTGTCTACAAAATTTTTATGGAAGGTTTCAAAGAATAGCAAAAATCATGCCCTGAAAAACCAAAGTTGGAGCACTATAACTTAAAAAAACAAAAAATTTCCATAAAAAGATGTTGACCCTTTCAAAGCTCATGAAGTACCATGAATTTTCATAGACGGATACCATAACCATGCGGAAAAAAGCCTTTCGAAATGCTATCACAGGAGACGGCGGTTTGAACCCCGGCATGGCAATAACACAAAAAATCAAGGAAATGTATAATGGTAAATAAAATTTTGGGGGCATTGTTGATCGGACTGATATTTATCCCATTTTCGGTTTTTGCAGATGTCAATGGTGGATTAATTGCCTATTATCCATTTAATTCGAATGCGCTTGATGAAAGCGGCAATGGAAACCACGGGGTCATAGATGGAGCTCAACTTACCAGTGACAGGCATGCAAATAGTTCAAAGGCGTATCATTTTGATGGCGTCGATGATTATATTGGGCTGACAACATCAAAAACATTACTTGCTCCCAAAACCGCAATCAGTATCAGCACATGGGTGAATAGAGATGGACATTATAATGACTTAGAGGCAATAATTTCCACGGGCTGGACAACGACCAACTACATAGACGGACCAAAGGGTTATTTCCTAGGGTACGCGCCCAATACAGGAACTATAAATTGGTCGATCAAAATCCCCGGATGCGGCGAACAAATTACCGTGAATTCATTTCAGTCATTAACCGTTGGTACTTGGTTTCATGTGGTGGCAACCTGGGACACAACAACCGATACCTTTGAGGTGTACCTCAATGGGAAATTAATAAATTCAATTTCGAGTGGCTGTGATGGCGTATTGGAACAAAGAACGGATGAACCGATTTATATTGGCAGAATCGCCTCCCCCGCCCGGGAAGATTGGTTTAGGGGAAGTATCGATGATGTCCGTATTTATAACCGTGTTATCTCAAGTGAAGAGGTACAGCAATTATTTACCGGAGACTTTGCAACCACCTTAACCCAAACCCACGTTTCACAATTATACGTTTCCATTTTTGGCCGGGCCTCGGAAGGTGATGGCAATGACTACTGGATGGCAACTCAGAATCATATGGAAGAAGCGGCCAACGCAATGTTGGCAACCGATGCCGCCCAGTCATACTTTGGGTCGACGTTAGATGACAATCAAACATTTATTGAATTTATCTATAAAAACACCCTAGGAAAAACCTATTCAGAGGATCCGGATGGGGTTGACTATTGGGTAGGTGAACTAACTAATGGCAAATCAAAGGGGAACGTAATTGCGGCCTTAATAAATGCAGTGACAGACCCTCAGTATGCAGGATCACCAGCCCAGGAACAATTTATGAACAAGGTAACCGTGTCCAATTATACCGCAGACAAAATTAAAACGATCCCCGATGTGAATGACCTCGCCGCATTTGTTGAATTTATTTCAGATGTAACGGATGATTCAGCAACAGTTACAACAGCAACCGCTGCAGTGGACGCATTCCAACAATAGACGCATTCTAAGGGACAAATGACCTTAAGCAAAACACAGGTATCACAACTCTATGTTTCCCTCTTTGGCAGAGCCTCTGAAGGAGAAGGCAATCTTTATTGGCAGAACGATGACAATAGCACGGATATGGGAACAGCTGCCGACATAATGCTGGCAACATACGCAGCCCGGATCTATTTTGGTGCAGCCTTCAATAACAGCCAGGCATTCATTGAGCATATCTACCTGAACACATTAGGCAAACGTTATGAAGAAGATTCCGGGGGGATCGACTACTGGGTGGGTGAGCTGAACAAAGGCAAGACCAAGGGAGAGGTTGTGTCGGCCCTGATTACTGCGGCCCGGCACCCGGACAATGCAGGGGCTGCACAAGATCAATTTAATAATAAAGTTCAGGTCTCGGATTATGCTGCGGACAACCTTGCTGAATATACAAGTTTTGCCACATTTTCCGGTTTTATCAATGAAATCACAGATAAGGATGCCACTGTAACCGCCGGGCTGGCAAAAGTGGATGCCATAATCAACCCTCCTTCCCCCCTGCCCCATGAGGATGTAGTTCTTCCGTCCAATTTAAGTCTGGACTGGGTGGACAGCACTGAAATCATTTCAGCTCCCCACAAAGCCATCGGACAGGTTGTGGTTACGGCAAATGGTCTGTCCCACATCGGCACCGGATTTTTGATTTCACCTCAACATATCCTGACCAACGCCCATGTGCTGCTGAATAATACCGGCAAATTAGATTCCAATGCCAAAATTTCATTCACCCCGGGACTGAACGGAGATCCCAGTGCTGCAAAGAGCTATGATTATCAGAAAACCTGGGTTGAAAAAAACTTTGACACCGACCTGTATGCCACCTGGCCGGACAATGATCTTGGCATCATTAAACTGGATCAACCCATTGGCGATACCCTTGGCTACCTTAAACTTGAATCAAAGATAAACCAAAACCTTTCCGGTGCCCGTGTCCAAAGCGCCGGGTATTCAGCAAACAACATAGAGCAGGACAATCCCGCCACACCCGGCCAGGACTATTATCAATGGGAAGTCTTTGGAACCGTTGACAAATATTCATTTAATAACAGTGTTCTTAAATTATCCGACAGCATGGCGGTAACTGCCGGCGCAAGCGGGTCTCCCATATATTTCTACGCACAAAATAACGACACCTATTTTACAGGCGTTCTGGCAGGCCTCCTCGGGGACGAGACCGTTGCTGCTGCCATGGACCCGGATTCTTATAATTGGATTCTCGGGATTGTCCAGCAGGATGGCTATTATGCAGATTATACCCTGGTATAAGTTCTGTCTATTTTTTCATTTCTGATAAAACCGCCAAATTATTAAGACTGTGATCATGGTGGGGGTGATACCCCAGGGCCTGGCGGAAACTTTTAATCGCCATGGGAAAATCATGATTGTTATAATGGGCCATACCGCTATACCAGGGCAATGGAACCCCAAAGGGATCAATGGAATAAACAGATAAGAAAACCCTGTCAATATGGGCAATGACCTGGTGCCATTCTCCCCGGGCTCTGGCCTGCAAGGCTTTTTTCAACTGAACCTCGGAGTAAAGACGGAGCCCGCTGCCCAGGCAACACGCCATCAACAGTATGACCATGATAGATTTTAACGCCCCCCCCAGTCCCATTGAGCCCCCCCTGTCCCCCTTTATTTTTACCGGGTAAAGCCGATGGTAGGAAGAGACAACGACCGCTGCCATGAGCATCACCAACAGGCTGTGCAGGGGACGTTCCCTGGGATAGGAAAACAGGGCGATAATCAAATAACCGCTTATCCCGTATACCATTGCCAGAACCAGTGATTTTTGCCCGGGACCTGCCCTGGCAACTACTTTAATCGCATAAAAATACAAGATACCAAAAAATAACAGGTAGCATGTCCCGCCCAGAACACCGGTTTCCGCAGTAACCCATAAAAAATCATTGTGTGGACGCTGGGCAATGATTTCCACCTTCCCCCCGGACCCATTTATTTCCAGGGGATGGCCATATTTGGGTAACATCAGGCGCCACTGCCCCGGCCCAACGCCCAACAACAGATTATTCCGGATCATCTGAACCGTGCGGCTCCATAGATTCAGCCGGAGTTGAACCGTCTCACTATTTTTCAATGACTGGGGTAAAAAAAAACAGATCCAAAACAAGGATAAAAGGAGCAGGGCAAATAGAATCCCCTTTTTTATAAAATTTTTGACATTTTTTTTTCTCTCTCCAGCCAGCAAAGCAACGGGAACTGCGGCAAAAAAAAGGGCCAGCCAAACCGCCCGGGACAAAGAAAGCAGGATGGTAATACAGAGAACGGGCAAAAAAATGGCTGCTGCCCGTGACGCTATTTTGTGGCCGGAAACCAGGCTGTGAACCACAAAGGGAATAAACAAAAAAAGAGCGGAGGCATATAAATTTTTATTCATCATTATGCCTTTAAAGAAAAACGAACCGGACAAGGCCAAATTCCAATATTGCCCCATAAGCCCCAGAGCCACCAAACCGATGCCGCAGGCCAGTGCCCAATAGCTTAAGATGAGCACCCCGTTAGGATATGCATATAAAATCTGGGAACATATAAAAAAGAATCCGCCGGCTAAAAAAAAACCAAACCAGACAAAGACCCCTTCTGCCATATTAACGCAATGGACCAGGGAGACGGTGGCCATGAGAAGCCCCCCCCCTCCCACCCAGTAAATCCGCCGGTATAGCATGGAGACAAATAAGGCTTGCACCTGCTTTTGTGAAAAAATCCAAAGGCCAAGCACCAGGGAAAGAAATGACCAGAGAACAAACCGCAAATGATAGGGAGGATCCATGGCCCCCGGAGCATAGGAAAACGGCAACACCAGAAAAGAAAAAAAACCTAAAAAATGCAAAATGGTTGTATCGGAAAAATCTTCGTTTTTTTTCGCCATACATGACACCGATAAGCACTTAATATGAATCACATTCCGTACATATCGGTTATGAGTTTGCGTAATTGCGAGGCTTTAATATCTGTTAATTTATCGATTCGGTTTTTCAATCTCTGTTTGCTGATAGTGCGTATTTGATCAACAGCCACCTCAGCCATTTTATCTGCACATTTAATTTGGAGCCGGGTTTTCCATTCAGGGTGTAATTGAGAGGTTAAGGGACACACAACAATGGTTTCCAAGTATTTATTCATAACATCTTGGCTAATAACGACAACTGGACGATTTTTTTTTATTTCGCTTCCTGTCGTGGGGTTAAGATCAGCAAAATAGATTTCATACCTTTTAATATTCAAAATCTTCTTGCTCCAGTCCGTCAAGAAGCACTACATTCAGATCATCCCAATTTTCCTTTTCATCAGCCATCGCTCTATATGTATCTTCGAAAGAAAGTTTGTTGTCTTCTTTTTTTCGAAGCAGCAACCCTTTATCTGTTTCTTCAAGCAAAAGAGGATCGCTAAGACCATATTTTTGAAGAAGCGCCTTCGGGATGCGAATTCCTTTGGAATTTCCAATAGATATCAACTTAATATCTATTGTACGTATTTGCTTTTCCATTATATATTCTCCTTAATATGCGCAATCGAGTTATGTAGCTACTGTAATTACATTCAGGAATAGAGTCAAGAGCAAAAAAGGACAGCGATAGGCACCAGCCTTATTTTTTACGCACCCATCAGCAGGGAGGGGGGTTAATAAAAAGCGGTTTTGCTTTCTTGTTCAAACCGTACTTCCTGGCCGCTTATGTTTTTGGGCTGCTGGATACCCCCGGGAACCCCCTGTTTTATTTGAGATATTTCAACACCCGTAATTGAAATCTTTTTTTCTTGATCATTCCAAACAATTGCATGGTTGATCCGATTATCCAAAATCTTTAATACCGCCTGTTCAAGGGTCAGATTCAAAAGGCTCACGGTAACCGACAGATCACGCCATTCCGGTTGTAAATAAATAGTATATCCGGAAATTCTCGACACCCGGCCCAATGTTTTTTCCAAGGTCTCATCCCGAACTTCCAGGGAAATAACCCCTTGCTCGGCAGACCTGCCCAGGCCCGGATAAACGCCAGCCAAAAATGCAATTAAAACAAAAAAGAAAATGCGGTTATTTCCCCCGGGCAAAACAGAATAATTCTCGAATTTTGCCTTTATCCTTTTATGCCACGCCATATCAGGAATTGCTGAAACCATGTGTCGTCTTTCTTTGGGTATTGTCCGATTTTATGTTCATAGGCCTCAACCATATGCCTCTTTCATTCGATCGTCAACCATCCAAGATCGGTAACGCTGAAGCATGAAACACAAAGTACTATAATCATTCCGGTTTATTAAAAAATTAACATGAAGGATACTATTGACAAAAAACCGCTTCCTAATCTATAAAAATATTGTTCACAGGGATACCTGCCCAATAAAATTTAAGTTTGGGATTGGGTCCATGAATATATTACGAATAATCCAACAGACAAACCATTGGGAGAAAAATTTAAAAATGAAATTTCTGATAAGGTTGTTTACAGGACTATTTTTACTGACTGCCATTGGAACCCTTCACGCAGCCGATCTAACACAAACCCAGGTATCTCAACTCTATGTCTCCATCTTTGGCCGTGCATCCGAAGGCGAGGGCAATGCATACTGGCGCGCAAATCAAGAAGATATGACCCTGGCGGCCAACGCCATGCTGGCTACCGAAGCCGCACAATCTTACTTTGGGGCTACCCTGAGTGACAATCAGAAATTTATTGAATTCATCTATGAAAACACCCTGGGAAAAACCTATTCAGAAGATAGCGAGGGGGTTAACTACTGGGTAAGCGAATTGGTAAATGGAAAATCAAAAGGGGAAGTGGTGTCCACCTTAATTAATGCCGTCATGGATACTGCATATCAAGGTCTGCCGGCCCAGGACCGTTTCATCAACAAGGTGAGTGTCTGTAACTATACCGCCGACAAAATATCAAAGGTCCCGGACGTAAACGACCTGTCAGCGTTTAAAGGATATATCGATACTGTCACCGAGGATGATGCGACCGTGGTCACAGCCCGGGCAAAGGTTGATGCCGGCTTGACCGCTTCAAGCGATCTTGTGGTGTCTACACCGGCAGATGAAAAGATGGACTCGGCAAAACTGGATCAAATGTATCTGTATATTGCCGGAAACACTAAATTTGAGCTACTGGACGCCGTCTTAATTTTACGGAACGGTAACATCGTATCGGAAAAATATTATAATGGCCATGACCAGAACTATAAAAGCCCGGTCTTCTCTGTTACCAAGGCAATTACATCCCTTTTGGTCGGTGTCGCTGTTGACAATAATTTAATATCGGAAATAGACTACATCCTGCCATATTTTCCCAATAAAACCGTGGGCAACCCGGATTCAAGAAAAAACCTGATCAAGCTAGAAAACCTGTTAACCATGCAGGCCGGTTTCACCTGGGACGATATCTCCGGTGCCGGTAACCTTAAAACGGCTTCCCTCATGGGACAGGATACCGTGGAATATATGTTGGGACTGACAATGGCCGGGACTCCCGGTGATGTCTATGAGTATAATACCGGGCTTGGAACCCTGGTTGACGGTGTTATCTATGATGTCTCAAAGATGCACCTGGATGAATTTTCTGACAAATGGCTGTTCGGCCCCCTGTCCATAACAGACTATACCTGGGAAAAAGACAAATTTAATACCTGCCTGGGCGGTATGGGCCTTCACATGACGGCCAGAGATATGGCCAAAATCGGTAAAATGGCGCTCGATGACGGAGAGTGGAACGGGTCATCCATTGTTTCAGCTGGCTGGATGAAAAAATCAACCGCCGTTTCCGTACCATCGGCAAACATGGGATACAGCTGGCGGGTTTCAGATACCGACACCCGGTTTTATATTCCCGGAGCAGGTGGTCAACTGATCGATATTCGTCCGGATCAAAAACTGGTCATCATTTTCAAGGTTGCAACGGATTTATATGGCCAGAGTACGGATACCATGCCCCAGGATCTTGATGCCCTTGTATTGGACTACATAGTCCCCGCCTGTAACTAAAAAATTTTAAGATGTTAATGACGGCGAAGTACCGGTCAGAAAAGAGAAACGATGGCGTTGATTTCAAGCAGAAAGGATAACCGTATGGTTACCGGCCGTAACCCCCAGTGAAACGATTGAAACCACGCCGGTCAACACCACCAGGCTATCCACAGCATCGCCACTGCTCGCCTCTTCGGCAATAAAGGTATTTCCCCCAAATTCAAACCCGGCTGTTTTTCCCCCTTCACACACAAGATAAAAAACGGCCAGCCATTCATCAAAGGTATTCATCTTTTCGGCATCGGCCCCGCTTAAAGAGATAATCCCATTGGCAACATCCGCAGTAATGACCATTGAAGCGCCGCCGGACGCTTCAGCAGCAGAGACGTCTACTCCTGCGGCATCACTGGTAATGGTATTTGCCACATTGGTAAGCTTATCGGCAACGGCCGTGTCCGACACCGCAGAAAAATCCAAAATTGAACTATAGGCCGTGTCAATGGAAACAGCCGCCTCTCCTATCATAAAGGTATCTGAGCCGGTACCCCCCGTGATCTTATCCGTCCCAGGGGTTAAATTAATGGTGTCGTTACCGGCACCGGCCACTATCAAATCCCCGTAAACTGATCCTGTGATCGTGTCATTTCCGTTTCCGGAAGTGATATTAACCCCTTGGGTTCCCCCAAAAGCGGTTTTAAAATCAAGGATCATGTTGCCGTCCATGTTTTTAGCCACTAGCGTTTCAACCGTTGATGTCAGGGTGGTGGTAAAACTGAATGCATGGTCTCCGCTCACATTAATGGTGCCTAGATTCCCGTCGTTTGAAAGCAAAAAACCATAACCGTCCGTCGCATCGGGCAAAGTGCCGTCAGCCGTTGTTTCCCCAAGGATAGAGGCATCGGCAGTAAACACTGAAATGGTGTTAATGCCCTTCACATCAAAAGCGGTTTCATAAATATCGTCCCCAGCCTCCAGGTCGGCATTAAACACAATATTCAGCGTGTCGGTTTTGCTGCCCGCATTGGTCGCCCCGGTCATCGTAATTGTCAGGATATCGGTTTCAGAGGCATCGGTTTGGATTTCAATTGTGGCATTGGTTGAAAAGCCGGTTAATTCTTCGTTCCCTGCGATACCGGCCTCAATCACAACCGCATTAACCCCGTATTTGGAAACATCCTGGGCCACCCCCGCATCAAATTCGTCACTGATACCAATGGCTTCAAACCCGGTAATTTTTAACAACACTTCACTATCCAAGGCTGTGGCGATAAAACCGGCAGAGGTAAGAGACAGCACATCCCACCCATCTCCCCCCTCAAGCAAATCCATTTTATCCAGGCCGCTATTGAGAATGACGATATCGTCACCCGATCCGGCATTCACCCGATTGTCATTGTTCGATGCCGTAATGATATCATTTCCAAACCCGGAAAAGATGGTAACAAAATAATCAAGCGTCAAGGTCAAATCTATGGCCGACATATCAAGGGTTAAATCACCCATTGCCAGGGAAGCCAGAACACTTGACACCTGGACCAGTTTATCACTGCCTTGTGCAGAAGAAAGCAGGGCAAGATTTCCATCCCCTGAAATTCCAATTGTTTTAAGATCGTTTTCTGCAAGGAAAATTGTACTGGTTCCCTCTGCCGTGATGTCCAGGAAGGTTATCTTATCTGCACCCCCTGTTTGCATATTGACATTCGCCGTGGAATCTTTCACCAAAAGCTTCTGGGTTCCATTTACGGTTTCCAGAACATCATCGGCATAGGTCAAAATAACATTCTGGTTATTGCCATCCAAAGAAAAGGTTAAACTCTCCTGAACATTGCTTACAGCTGTTTTTGCCGCACTGTTGGTAAGGGTCAACAAATCAACACCTGTCCAGCTACCGGCATCCACATTTGTTAATCCATTGGCATTTCGGACCATAACATTTTCCACACCGGTCATTTCCACCCTGTCTGTCTCAGCTGAAAACAACAATAAGGTCAGGGTATCGGTTCCACCGCCACCGTTAATGGTATCATTTATATTATAGGTATCATCCATGCCAAGAATCTGATCATCCCCGGCATTTCCCAGAATGGTGTCTTTTCCCTTTGTCAAGGTGATGGTGTAGGTATTGGTGTTGGCATCTGCATGTTCATCCACGGATGACTTGGCAGCGGCCATGGTTGTATCGCTATCTGTAACCCTATTAATAAAACCGGAAAAAGTGGTGGTGTCCGTGAAATTTTGTATCTTGTCTGCCGTATAATCGGAAACCGCCACTCTATTGTTAAACTGATCCTGGGCAGCACCTGAATTGTCCGGGTGTCGGGCGGCAAGAATGAGATCACTAACAACCCTTCCTTTGCTTTTCCCTTCCTCCAATTGTTTTACCCAATAGGCCATCCCTTGTGGGTCCTGGGCATAGGTTTTGCCAAGGGTATTCAGGTAAATATGCTCGATAAAGGTCTTATTGTTGTTCAAGGTCCATCCAAAATAGGCTTTTGCAGCGTCCGTTCCCAGCATACTGTCTGCGGTTGCTTCCATACTGACTGAAGTGCCTGCCGTCTGCCAATAGGAGTTGCCTTCTCCTTCCGATGCCCTGCCAAAAAGGGAAACATAGAGCTGGGAAATCTGTGTTTTTGTTAACGCCATTTGCCCCCTCTTAGATTTATAATCAACAGTTATAAGGGTGAGACTCATTTATTAATACTTATTTTATATCGGCAGTCTGAACTATTTTCTAAAATATTCCCATACATCATGTTAAAAAAAAATCAATTCTCTCTTCACGTAAAAACAAAAAGATTAAATGCAGCCATGGATACTGATTTTTTGGAGGATGTTATGTTCAAGTGACAAATCTCTACGCAAAAACGATAGGGACATCATGATGTTTATATGCGTTGCCCCTGATATTCAGACCTGAAACGATTAACAATACAAACTTTGTTAAATGGCCTTCAGAAATATATTCATGATGGTTTCAGGAAAGAGCACCATTTGATTTCTTGACTCACCGGTTTTTAATTTGGGGATAGAATTCACCATAAATAGTTGAGAAATCCATAACATTTATCACAAAAAAAGCCACACATGATATAAAATATTTTGTATCATTTCAAGTAGTTATAACTTTAATTAAAACCATAATAGCCTGTCGCGCGGATGCTCAAAAAAAATTATTGAGTTTGTTAGCTTGTGGTTCTGCTTGACCCTGATTTTTTACGAGCTCATCAATTTTGAGTCCAGAAAAAGTAACGTCAATAACCACCGGAACAATTATGTAAAGGTAATTTGGATGCCTTCTTGCTTAATAATCAGCATTTCAGGATATCTTCAGATCAGGCACCATGAGACGAAGCAAGCTCGAAAAATTCGCAAGGGAAATGCTATGTTCATAAACCATCCCTATGGTCCCGTTTCTCACCATGCATGCCAGGCTATTGTCGTCGCAATTCATTAATTTTTCCATATCAACCCCTTTAAATCCGTCAATACTTTTATCTTCTCCATTTATCGAATAGTTAAAGGTTCGGTCCGTAATCAATTTTTTATCATCAAGGAATTTAAATAATGCTTGCGTTATCTCAAGCTCCTTTTGATACATTACCAAAACATTGAAAACCTTTTTCTGGATAAACTCGGTTAGTTCTCCGTCCGCAGTAAACAACGGATCTCCCATACCAGATTTAAAATGCTCTGCATCAGGATCTATGCACAATGCAAATTTTTCCTCTTGCCCCTGGATTCTTGCCAGGGTAAAAGGATATAGTCGAACATAGGTTGGAACATAGGGACAAGTCCAATTGCCATCCCCATCCACAAATGCATTTACATTGGGTTCAACGGACAGAAGGGCCTGAGGAATACAGCCAGAACTTTCAGAAAAAATAATAGGGAAATATCGAGCGGCATCCCGCAACTCTGAAGATGAAACCTTAACGGAGGAAACATTTTTGGAAAATGAAAACGATCGGACTGTTGCCAGCCTCAGATCAGTATGTGTTAAAGGATCTAATGCTTCTATTTTCTCATACATAATATTGTTCCTAATTATTTCAAAAACACAAAATTTGAACAGAAATCTTAATCACCATATGGAACCCTGAATTACAAATCATTTTAGTGACCCATATCGAAGATATAATGACTGCGATTTCTCTGGAAATAAAACCCCCACCACAAAAGTGGTGGGGGTTTTGTTATACATTCTTGTTCTTAAATATCATATTTATAACACCCAAGAACAACGGACCATCACAACTTAACCGGCTTAGATTTAAGCCAGGAAGTCACTAAAGTTATCAGCTGACATCTTTGCAAGGCTCGTTGCGTCGACACCGGTCAAAACTCCAAGAACCGTAACTTCACCGGCTACAATCGCGGTATTGACACCGTCACCCAGAATGTGACACAATGCACTGTCAGTTCCGTCTGTCACAACGATATAATGCTCAGCACCAAAGGCTGCAATTGTAATATCATTGGCACCGCCTGAAAGGAAAGTAGCGATATCTGCAGCACTCAAAGAAGCGGCAGTAACTCCTGTAGCTTCGATAAGAACAGTCAGACCAGTTGCAAGTGCTTTTGCAGTCGCTCCAATATTCCAACCAGTTTCTATAACAAATTTAGTATCAGCTCCCGTGGTGGTAGCAACCGAAGCCGTGAAATCAATCTTATCTCCACCGGCACCAACAGTAAAATCTTCGATGGTCACACCAGTCTGTTTATCTTGATCACCATCAATTTTTACCGTATCAACCCCGGCGCCTGTGGTAATGGAGATTGTACCTTCGGCTGCCAGTGTTGTAGACGCAGAAACATCAATTAAGTCATCACCAGCGCCAGCATCAATGGTCAGTGTATCAATACTTGTAGCATCACCACTACCAAAATCAGACGCATGCATTGTCAAAGTATCGTCTCCAGCACCTAAGGAAACAGTTGTAGTATGGACATCAGCACCCAAAGCAGTAACAGTATCTTTACCGGCACCGGTAGAAATCGCTAGTGTTTTACTGGTAAATGTTGTGGTTTTAGAATCTGCAGCAGCAGAAACATTTGCCAGGTTCAAACCGCCATTCGCAGCGCTACCATCAATTTTATTAACAGTTGCTGCAAATGCAGCAGTCATGGCAACATAAGATTCTGATACGATCGTAACCGTCTGAGCTGAATCCGCTGTCACTGCCAACGTCACACCACCATCCTGAACAGTTGCGCTTGTGTCAGCATGTAATTGATCTGTAGCAATCGTAATGGTCTCTATTTTATTGGCAGTAAGGGTACCATCTAACTGAACACCTTTGGTTTGATTAACCAGAGCACCCGTCGCATCCTGGTTTGTAATTTGTACAGTCAGTGCGTCCGTAGTGGCAGTTGAAGTAGCCAATGACCAACTTACAGTATTAAGATCTCTATCAACTATTGTTCCGCCGCCGTTCCATACCAGAGTATTGGCAGTCGCAGCCAGTTTGGTCAATGTCAATTGCTGTTCATTGGTCACGGTAGCTGCAGTGGTTGCTCCAACCTGCACAGTTGTTAATTTATCTGCACCGGACATATTAAATGAATATGCTTCAATGGCATTATCATTATCTGCGTTAAGACCAAAGGCAATGGTTTCAATATTTTTAAGAACCGGACCTACAGTGACTGCAGTAGCGTCAAGCGCCACAATCGTTAATTTATCGGCGCCTTCACCCAAATCAATTACATCATCTTTTGTCAGATTGCCGATGCTAACTTTATCATCACCAGTACCAGTTGTAAGTGACATGTTTGTAGCGGAGTTAATAAAACTTCCAGTCAAAGCACCTGTAAATTTGGAGGCGTCAACAGTTTTCAAAGCTGCCATAGCATTAACACCGTCTGTATCGTCTACATTCAGATCTACACTACCGGTGATATTCAATGTGGTTGTAGCGGCAAGTGCAGTACCACCCAGATCGATTCTACTGGCAAGTGTGTCAACTATCAAATTAACAGTTTCAATATTAGCTCCAGTGACAGTAACATCAGCATTATTCGTTACATTATTTACTGTAATATTCTGTGAATCACCGGTTCCTGTATGAACAGTAGCTGCATACTGAACGTCAGTCTTTGCATTATTAACATTTGAGATGACCACATCTACATTATTGCCAACATTCTGAAATTCCATATTGGCAATAGAGTTTGTGTTCCAAACTGATTTAACGCCACTACTGTTTGCCATGTTATAATCTGCAGTAGAATAAGACGTTACTTTAACGGTCTCAACATTGGCTACCCGACCGCCAAAATCATTACCCGCACCTGTCAGTGAAAAACTGAAGGTATCATTACCCTCACCACCATCAATGATATCAACACTTTGAGCAGTATTTTCCAAAATACCACTAATAGGGTTAGTACCGACATACCCTGTGATTGAATCATCATTGGCTGTGCCTGTGATCAGATCAGCATTAGTTGTCAAGGCAAATGTTTGACCGGGAATCGGCACAACATCGGCAACAATCAGTGCTTCTGCTGCAGTAACACTTGCGGCTGTGTGATCAACACCTGCAATGTATGCGGTAAAGGCTGCAATCGTTGTGAATGCAGGGATTTTGGTGGCTGCATCGTTGGAAACGGCAACCTTGTTGTTGAACTGATCCTGGGCATCACCTGCATTACCAGTGGCCTGGGCAGCGGTAATCAGCTCCGCGCAAACAGTACCTTTGGATTTAGTCGCAAGCTGAGTCACCCAATAGTCCACGCCCACTTTGTCATCGGCATAGGTTTTGCCAAGGGTGTTCAGGTAAATGAACTCAATAAATTTCTGGTTGTCGTTAATGGTATCTCCAAAATACGTTTTTGCAGCATCGGTGGCCAGCATGGTATCTGCAGTGCTTACCATGTCAACTCCGTTTGTCTGCCAATAAGTGTTACCGTCTCCTTCTGATGCACGACCAAAAAGGGATACGTAGAGTTGAGATACTTGTGTTTGTGTTAACGCCATCTTTAAATCTCCTTAATTAAGAATTTATAATACATTTTACACTAGTGCAAAAAAACTGCCTTAAACTTTAGTACGGTTACGCTTTAATATCCTCTGGTATGGAAGGGGCTTAAAAACCACCCTTTTGCCAGAGATCGGGTTAAACTTAAATTTATACTTTAACAATACTCTTTGAAAAGGTTTAGCAAATTTTATGCCAGACATTAAAAATTTCGCCATTCGTTCTATTTGGGACAAAAATCAATAGACTTCTTAGGCATAATACTGTCTTCATATCATTTCTGATGATAAAAGCAAATAATTTTATTTCCTTATTTTATCCACACGGCTTTCAATCATTTTGACACCGGAATATGCAATCAATCCGGACCCCAGAACAATTACTGGAACATAGGCAACGTCCTGATTATCAACCCACCGGGTGTAATCCAGCAACCAGATCATTAAAAAATGGCTCAGAAACAATCCATAGGAAAGTGACCCGAGAAGATTATTCCCGGGCAGTTTCAATTTTAGTTTTCCCAAAAGACAGATCAAGGGGATCCCCGCAAGCACCCCGATGAAGGTTTCCTTTGTATAGGCAGGGCTGAAACTGTTTTTACAGAAGAAAAAAAGCCCGAAGCAGCCCAGGACAACCCACAGCACCCAGGGATAAAGCGAATCAAAGCTAAAATTTATGCCGAACCAATTCTCCTGCCTTAATGGGATTTTTGCCGCATGACTGCGGAGGGAACTCCCGGCGGCAAAAATAAAAAAAACACCGGAAATCAATCGATAGCCATGGTATTCCGGGTGAATGATGGAAAAGTTTGCCAGCATATAAACACCCAAAGAGGCCGCCACCAGCATAATTTTCATCTCTTTGACTGCCAGAACAAGGGGCAGGAGCAGGTATGCCTGGAGCTCCGTGCCCAGGGACCAGGCAGGGGGAATCAGGCACCAGGAAGGATTTGTCAATATGGTGGTATCCACCATCATGTAATAACTCAACGGGACAATCAGAAAATTACCCAGCAGTTTCGGCAAAGAAAAATCAGGATCACCATAGTTGGTGACTGCCAGGAAGACCAGGGTTAACAGGGCAACATACCCATAGAGGGGGAAAATCCGCAGGGCCCGGTCTTTATAAAAACGAACCAGTTTTTGGGGCCCATTGGGTATAATATCCTCCCACAAATGGGCCACCACATAACCTGCCAGCAGATAAAAAATCACCACGGCGATCACCCCGGGGTTGAGGCCGTAAAATTTTATATCCACATGGGAAATAAGTACAAAAAAAGCCAGCACAAATCTAAGATACCCAAACACTTAATTGCTTCCCTTTGGTTTTATATATCCAACTCCGGTTCAATTTGACCAACTCCTTATTCAAAAAATTCCTTCCCGGATACCCGCTGTTCCATCAACCCCCTTATCATATTGCCAAGCCGTATTCCCAGGATGTCCCAGGAGTGGACTGCCAGCCATTTGTCCTGGATCTCCTGCTTACTGGCCAAAAGACCCGGGGAAACCAGCAATTGTTCAATTCCCCTGGCAATCTCCCGGGCCGAGGTTCCGGGCAGGGTATGGACCACCTCTCGCACGTCGGAAAAGATGTCCAGAGGGGTGCAGACAGCCGGCTTCCGGGTGGCAAGACCGTATCTGACGGCGGCACTGGATGATTCCGCCGTTACCTGGTAAGGGAAAACCACCATGGTGGCCGTGTCCAGCAGGGCAAAGCTTTCTTCATCCCTGAGAAAATCGGTCACCAGGGTCACCGTATCATTCAACTGATTTTTGTCGATTAAATCCCGGCATTGCTGTTTTGTTTCATCGGACACCCCATTGGGATACAGGGCGTTCACCATTAGCAGATGCAGGTTTGAACGGGTCTTTTTCAAAACGGCAACTGCCTCAATCAATTGTTCCAGTCCTTTATGGGGCAGCAAAAATCCATAGCTTGCCAGAACGATCTTTCCCGGCGGGATTTTCACGATATCGGCCGCGTTTATAGCGCCCGGAAGCCGATTCACAATCCCGTGGGGAAAAATGGCCGTATTTTTGTATATTCCCCTGGATTTGAACAGGTTCAGGTCATCAACTCCATGCACCAGCAACCGGTCAACCATGGCAAGCGACCGGGTGGCCGGTGACAGGGACGCTTTAAAATCCGGAGTGTCCACGTCCTTTGTGGAGTGGAAAAAAATGATCAGGACGATGTCATGCATTGTTGAAAAATGAATGATTCTTTCAAGGTGATCTGCACTGAAAAAAGCAAAATTAAACTGAAGCACAAGGGCATCCAGATGGGCTTGTTCCATGGCCGTCAGGAGCGAGTCAACCTCTCCGCCGCAGCCGGTCCAGCAATGCACAGCACCATCTTCGGTTTCAAGGGCGGTATCCTGACCGGAAGCAAAAATTTGAATATCAAAATCACCCCTTGGCAAAGCCTTTGTCAGAAAGGCTGAATAGGAGGCAATGCCGCATTTGACATTCCAGGAGGATATCCACCCGAGACGAATTTTTTTCCGGGAAAGGGGTTTGGTCCGGCGTATCCGCTGTTCAAGTGCGGTTAACCGGCTGACACACCTATCCCAGGAAAATTTTTGCTGAATATGCTTTCGGGCCTTATCAAGCCGTGGTTGAAGCTGATCCGGGGTGGCAAGTCGAACCTCTTTCATCAATTGTCCAAGATGGTCCACATCCGGTTCCATCCAGACAGAGTTAAACAGGTCCATGTGGGTTTTGGCCGCCTGAAAAGAAAAATCTATGAGCCAAGAGGTATCCTCGGTACAAAAATCAGACTGCCCGCCATAGGCGGTGGTAATCACCGGAATCCCATGCCACATGGCCTCGGCCATGGGAAGCCCGAACCCCTCCCCCCGGGAGGGGGCCACAAGGGCATCACATTGTTTGTACAGATCCGCAATTTCGGACATATCCAGTTCCTGGTTGATGATCTCAATGGGCGGGCAGTCGTGGAACCGCTTTTTTAAACGCGCCACCTGTTCTTCAATGGTGTTGTGAATATTGGGAAAGGTTTTAATCACCAGTCCCACATCGTCCTTTATGGTAAAGGTTCGGGCAAAGGCCGTGAGCAAAAGATCAACCCCCTTGCGGGGAAAACACGAAGAAATATGTAAAAATTTATATCCTGTCTTCATTTCCAGGGGATATGGCTTGACCGCCTGATTCATCATATGATCAATACCGCATCCTGCGGCTGTTGCCGGTAAAAATACGCCATTGTCAATGAGAATTTTTTTTATGAATTCAGAAAGCACGGGCAACCCGTCAAGGTGGCGGTTAAATGCCTGTACCCACTCAAAGGGAAGCATGGATTCCTCCCAGGCAAAATAGAGAAGGTTTATCTGGCCGTCCATGTCCGCCACCCGGGGCGGGTAGAGGTTGCGAATAACTACATCTGCCCGGCTTGCCTTGCGGCCTTTTTTCCAAATATTTTCTACCCCTGGAAGTATTTGGATGGCAGCGCTATCCGGGACATAATCTCCGGGGCCTTCCGTGGCAAAAAGCCCGACTTCCCCGGGATTTTTCCGGTCCAGGGCCAGGGCGACCTCCCGGTTCACAAGGGCAAGGCTGTAGGAAGATTCAAAGGGGCCTTCCACCTGATACAAAGGTCTTGCAAAGGTCTGTTCCGGTTCCCGACCGGGGGGAGTGGGCACCTGAATGCCCTGGTCGCTTAAAAACGCGTACAAATCCGCTGCCATCTGTTTTTGGGTAAATTGACGGATATGACGCTGCTGGTCTTGTACCAAAATCCTTTTCATGGAACGATCCAGGGAAAGAATCTTGATAAATGCCGCAATGGCACAATGATCCTTTTGGGTAATTAAAACACCTGCCCCGCCCATGGTATGGGGAACATTACTGCTCTTAAAGGCCACAACCGGAAGGTCAAAGGCCATGGCTTCAATCAAGGGAACCCCAAACCCTTCGTGTTCGCTCATGCACAAAAAAAGATCGGCGGCTCTGTACCATCCATAGAGCTTATCATCGGAAATTTTTCCCGTGAACTTAACGCAATCATTTAAGCCGGCTGAAGTGATCCGGGCGGACAATTTCTGGAAATAGGGATCTTCTTCAGCGTAGCACCCCACAAGGACGAGCTGGAAGGGACGATTTAACATTGTCTTCAGGTACCCTGCAATGGCGATAAGATCTTCCTGGCATTTATTGGGGCAGATCCGCCCCACAAACAAAATGGTATAGAGATCAGCGGATTCCTCCACAGGGGATCTATCCCATTTTTTATTTTGAAGGGCATCACTGTCGATTAAAAGGGGGAGCACCGTAACATTTGCGTAACCCAGATCCGCCAACTCATCGGCATTAAACCGGGAATCACAGATGCTGGCCGCCATAATTGGAAGAAATGAACCCAACTGCTTCCTGCCAAGGAGTGAATAATGCCGATAGGCAGAGCCTTCAGGGAAAAATCCGGCAGGAGTGATATTATGATACACCAAAATTTTTTTCCCGGGAAGACTCATTATCCATTCCGCAATATCATGTCCCATGGAATGATGAATCAGGATGATATCTTCTGGCTTCAATTTCAGTTTTGTATGGGGATAGAGTTCATGTTCAAGTTCCGGAGCCACCTGCTCCACATATATTTTTGAGACAAACCCCATGTTTAAAAGCAAGCGGCGTATCAGCAGCATTGAATTGGTAATGGCATCCCCATAGGCAGAACCTGAGTGAAATTGATGGATAATTGTTTTTTTCATAATATTTATTTTATCGTATAGGGTTCCCGGGCTTGTATCAAGTTAGCACCGCTCTTAAGAATTTTTCTTCTAATATTGAATTTGAAAACCGGTCAATATTTTTCTTTCCCTGACTTGCAATATAGCTGGCGTAATCCTTATTTTCTGACAAAACATGAATGGCCGCTGCAAACCGTTGATAATCAGGCGTGGCAAACACCAGCTGATTTTCCCCCATGGTTTCCGGTACGGCACTGGTGCCCAGGGCAACCACCGGCAAAGAGTGAAACTGGGCCTCCAGAACCGGCAGACAAAACCCTTCATGGCCTGACATCAGTAAAAAAATATCAGAAACACTGTAATAAGTGTGCAGTTCATCAAAGGTGACAGATCCCCTTATCTTTACCATCTCCTCCAATCGGTTCAATTGGATTAACTGGTTCAGTTCATCCCCATAGGCGCCTAAACCGGGATCAACTCCCCCCAAAATGGTTAATCTGATATTTGTGCCATACATGGCCCGATAGGTGTCAATCACCCGGATTAAATGGACATGACCCTTGTTCGGCACCAGGCGCCCCACAAACAAAAGGTTCACCTTGCCATCGTCTAATTGTTCTGCAAGATCCGGTTTGATCTCTGCCGTTTTAAAATCATCTAATTTATGAAAAGGAGGAACAATGGTAATTTTGGATGCGTCCACGTTCTGTTGCAAAAAATCCCTTGCATTAAACCGGGAATCACATAAAAACTTTGTAACCCCGGGTAAACCTGCGATGGCCAGAGTCTGTTCCATGCCTTGACGGCAATAGGTTTCATGGAAGCTGCTGTAGGGTTTAAAAAAGTCCGACGGGGTGATGTTGTGATATTTGATAAAAATCTTGCATCTTGCTTTTTCCAGAATCTGTTGCCCCGCATCCCAGCACCCGCCATGGTGATAAATCAATATATTATCCGGGTCATCAATCAACTCAAAAAGGGCATTTTCATCTATGACGTGGGCGGTCATCCGGGAATTTGTAACCTGCTGGGCATACACAACCGTTGGGATATCCTTGCTGTTCAACAAGGCAAGCTGGTGGGCAACATCGTTTCCGATGGCATCATTTTCCTGCAGCACCAGGGCGGCGATACAGATTTTCATGCCTTAAAGCCAATCACCGAGTAATCCTGCCCAACGGTAAAATAGTGATTTAAAAACGGATCCTGGATCTGAACGGAATCCAACGGGTGAAGTCTTAAAATCTCAGGGCTTACAAACCCCCGGGCTTCAATTAAATAGGCCAGGGTATGAGGGGGGATGGGGTTTTTATGGGTGGGATCCGTATAAAAATTACAGGCCCCCACCATTATGTTCTCGGGATTCGGGGTTTCAAAAATAATCATCCCCCCCGGCCTCAGCACCCTTAGGGATTCATCAAACAGCGCAATCATTGTTTTAAAGGGCAGGTGCTCCACAATGTGGAACCCGGTAATCACCGAAAGGGTGTTGGGTTTTTGAGCGCTCAGATAGGCGATCACATCGGACTGCTCAACGGTTAAATCCGCATCCCGGCATTTACCCACCATCACGCTGTTCAAATCCAGACCGGTGGCCGGGATATTGTTTTCTTTTAAGAGGGAAAGCCATTCGCCGCGACCACAGCCCACATCCAGCAATGCTCCTGTGTTCGAAGCCTTACAGATCTTTTTTACGTAGGGCAGGTATACGCTTACCCGCTCTTTGATATCTTTTTCTGTCCCCCTGAACCTGTCCTCAAAGCTAAGATACAATGCATCAAAAATATGATCTTCCTCTTTCACCATATTTTCCAACTGCAGGTTTGAAATTGGTTGAGGCAATCTTTTCCGGGCCTCTTCCAAAAGAAGCTGCAGCCGCCTCTGGGTATCCAGAAGGGTAATTTTATGATCTTTTATCTGTTTTAACAACTCGGTTCGGGTTGTGGACAACTCGGTCCTGACGGAGGACAATTCTCCTGAAAAGTTATCCGACAACTCGGTCCTGGTTGCGGACAATTCCCCTGACAACTTGTCTGACAGCTCGGTTCTAATTGCGGACAATTTCTCTTCCATCTCTGTTCTTCCACTGGCCCGCTCTCGAATGATCTCCTTCCCCAAATTTTGAATATTCTCCTTCAATTCAAGGACATGGGAGCGGTTTTTTTCTTCCATGGAACAATTTCGGGCAACCAACTCACTTTCAATCCGCTGGATATTTTTTAAAACAGTGGGAAGATTCAACACCCCTGTTGCAACCCTGGCCCCCCACCCCAGCAATGGTATTTTAAAAAACGTCTGAAGAATATAGGGAAGCAAAAGCCCTTTTATCTCCACCTTTTTGCTGCGTCCTTCGCGGGAATACCGAAGTTTACCCAGAATATAAACCTTGGTCAGCTCGCAGCGCATGAGTTTCTCAAGATAAACCGCCCCCCCCTGGGGGTCCGGTTCCCTGTGAAGAATTGCCCCATAGGCCCTGTTGATAAAATCCTGACCGTGAAACTGTAACAAATAGTCTTTGGTGATTTCGGGAGCAGCGTCTATATCCGCCTCCCCAATGAGCGGGTTCGCCTTCCTGTACTGCTGCACCTCTTCTTCAATGCGGGCCTTGATTTCATCAATATTGATCTTGGGCGTATTAATTTCAATCATGATTATATTCCTCCCTTAGACGCAAATCAGTCACCAGCCTTACCAGGCCTGTAAAAAAATCGCCATCTCCTGCCACCACCTCAAACACCGCTGCCCCGTCCACCCAGTGAACACACTCGTCAACATGGCTTGGCCCGGTATGAACGGCCGCGGTGATGGAATATTTGCCCGGCCCCAGGTTAAACTCGTTAAAGGCATAGGTCACAACAAGGTTTTGTTTGGGTTCAATCTTTATGGGTTTTTTCAGATAATAGGAATTGGTGCCGTATATATCCTGGCCAAACCGGTCCCGGATGGCAATCCCCAGGGTAAGATCCGCCATGGCCTCATATCCTTTCAGGTGTACATTAATTTCCACCGGATGACCGCTTAATAGAATTTCCGATTGCACCTGATGTTTGTCCACCAGGGCGACCTTCTCAATCATTACCTTGTGATTCCCGTACCCGGAAGATGCTCTGTCTTCAGTATATTGAATCTTCTGGCCCAGGGAATGTTGTGCAATGAGAAAATTATAGGAGTTTATAATGGCATCGGGCACACCATATTCAACAGCATTGCCGTGATCCAGCAAAATGGCCTTGTCACACAATACTTTAACCGCGTTCATGTCATGGGAGACAAACACAATGGACCCCCCGTCCGCCTTAAACTCCCGGATCTTTTGCATGCATTTTTGCTGGAAATAGGCATCTCCCACAGACAGGGCTTCATCCACCACAAATGCCCTGGGTTCCGCATGGATGGCAACGGAAAAAGCCAACCGCATGACCATGCCGGAGGAGTAAGTCTTTATGGGTTCGTGGATGAACTCCCCCAATTCCGTGAAGTCAATGATGGTATCCAGTTTTTGATCGATCTCCTGTCTTGACAGTCCGAGATAGGTGGCGTTGTGAATAATATTATCAATTCCTGAAAATTCAGAATTAAACCCGGTGCCAAGCTCCAGCAAACCGGTAATTTTACCGGTAATATGGACAGCGCCCGTATCCGGGAGAAGAATCCCGGTCAGCAACTTTAAAATGGTTGATTTACCGGCCCCATTCTCCCCCACAATGCCAAGGGTTTCACCTTCCTGAACCTCAAAACTGACATCATTTACGGCATGAAATTCTTTGTGGTAACAGCGTCTGAGAAAAATTTCCTTCAGCCGGTCCGATGGTTTCCGGTATAAATTAAATGTCTTTGAAATATGTTGAACAACTATCATTTTGAAACCTTCTTAAAAACGTCAAGGGTTTGTCGGGCAGTCTCGTTCCAGGAAAAGCCGGCTGCCCGTAAAGCCCCCGTTTGTATTAAATTTTCTCTTATTTCAGTATCATGGACAATGGTTTCAATGGCAAGCGCCAGTTCATCGCTTCTTGCGGGATCAAATAAAATGGCTGCATTTCCGGCAACCTGGGGCATACTGGCGGCATTAGAACAGATAACCGGACAATTGCACGCCATGGCCTCCAGAATCGGAAGTCCGAATCCCTCGTAAAGGCTAGGATAAATCAGGGCCTTGGCCCCGGTATAAACCGCCCTTAAATCCTGATCCGGCATATGACCGGTCAGAAAAACCCTGTTTTTAAATGTCTTGTTCCCTGCCTTTTCACGCCAGGGTTTTTCCCCCCACCCCTGCCACCCCACCAGAACCAGGGGGATATCCGTATGGGCAATACTGAGGGCCTGGATTAAAAGATCGATATTTTTTCTGGGTTCAAGGGAGCTGACAAACAGCAGATAGGATTCCGGCAGGTTATACTGACGTTTTACCCTTTTTACCGCATCATCACCGGAAGGAACAAACAAGGGATCAGGCGCCAGGGGAATTGCGGTTACCATGGATGGCGGAACCTTAAATTCATCCATAATCTCCTGGCGTATGAACTCGGATATGGTTAAAATATGACCGGCATAGCGCAGTCTTGTTTTTATGAAATATTCAAACAGCCAGACCCTCTCTCTGGGCTGGGTTTCCCTGTATCGACGCAGGGACAGATCATAAACAGAATATACCGTGGGAATTGCCGACATCTTTGCCGGGGTAAATGCGGTTTCATGGTAAATGGAAAAAGAAGACGACTCCTTTTTGCATATTTGCCGAAGGTGATATTCATATTTCAACCACCGGGCCGCCCGCAAACAAAAGACAACAGGGTCCGGGAGACGTCTCACAGACCCTATTATTTTTTGCCGTTGTTTCGAGTCTGCCAGGGGCGGCAGGGTATGGGTTGAGGTTCTGCCGCTAAGATAAGAAACCTCCACCTGATCCATTAAATTCAGGGTGGTATACAAATTACGCAAATACCTTGCAATACCGGTCAAAAGCCCGGTCATCGGATTGGCATTCACCAGAATCTTCATAACCTGCCCGACATTGAAAGAACAATTGGGAACAGATAAAAAAGAGAGGCAAGAAAACACATATTCAGCAACATCAGCAGATAGAGCCTCACACGATTGATGAGGTACTTCCAGATCAAAAATCCCCCACCCATAAATAACGCTGTCCAGCAGACCAGAAAAATCAAATCCATCATAAAAAATCCCTGATATCTTTTTCCAGATACCGAAGTGTCAAAAAGGAAAAAAACAATATAAGATGGGTGATAACCGTTAACAGCACCAACGCCCGAAACGGAGGGTAGTCATTAAACACAAATATTCTTTGATAGGACTGAATAATGACATATACCGGATTATAGGCAATCAAATTTTGGACTGCCACGGGAAGAATATCATGGATATAAACAATGGGGGTGAACCAGAACCAAAGCTGTAAAATCACCCCGGTTATTTCACGGACATCCCGGATAAAAACATTTAATACGGCGGCAAACAACCCCAGTCCCAATGCCAGCAATTGTTGAAGATAATACAAAAAGGGTAGCAACAATATGGATCGGTTGAATTCATATCCCTGAAACCCAAGAATAATTATAAAAAGCAACATGGAAATTGCATAGGTAATGGTTTCAGACAGATTAATGTACAGCAGCAACGAGGAAAAGGATGTGTTCACCTTGGTGATGATATGCTTTTTGTCCAGAAATACCGACGCACACCGGTTGATGGTCCCGGCAAAGGCGGTCCAGGGGATGAGCCCAGCTGCCAGGTAAATACCATAGGCATTCATCTCCGAGCTTCCCGGAAGCCTTGCCCCCATGAGCTTGCCAAAAATAACAATATAAATAAACAGGTTGACCATGGGCCATATAATGGCCCACAAAGACCCGAGAACAGAGCCTGCAAACCGTTCTGCAAAATCACGTTTGGTTATTTCAATGATATATGAGGCGTTCAGAGTTGACATCTGTATCCCCTATTCATAAAAGTTACAAACCTTGAATCCCTCTTGCTTGCAAAGGGCATCTCGCTTGGCTTCCTCCATATCACAACAGACCATCTCCTTGACCATTTCTTCAAAAGTGATACAAGGTTTCCAGCCCAGTTTTTTATGTGCTTTTGAAGGATCACCCAGCAGGGTTTCAACTTCGGCCGGGCGAAAATAACGCGGATCAATCTGAACAATTACATCCCCCGGTTTTACCCCCTTGCTTTGATCGGTTTGCAGGCCCGGTTGAACGGCGGCAACAATCCCTTTTTCTTCCACCCCGCTTCCTTCCCATCTCAGGGTAACTCCCAGCTCTTTTGCCGCAATTTCAACAAATTGTCTTACAGAGTGCTGGACGCCGGTTGCAATAACAAAATCATCCGGGCTCTCCTGCTGCAGCATGAGCCATTGCATCTCCACATAGTCCTTGGCATGTCCCCAGTCCCGTTTGGCATCAAGATTCCCCAGATAAACACAGTCTTTTATCCCCAAAACAATCCGGGCCAGGGCCCGGGTGATTTTCCGGGTAACAAAGGTCTCGCCTCTCAGGGGAGATTCATGGTTGAACAATATCCCATTGCACGCATACATTCCATAGGCTTCCCTGTAATTGACCACAATCCAGTAGGCATACAATTTTGCAACGGCATAGGGAGACCGGGGATGGAAAGGCGTTTTTTCAGTCTGGGGAATCTGTTGCACCTCACCGTAAAGTTCAGAGGTAGATGCCTGGTAAAACCGGCAGGTTTTATGGAGCCCAAGGGTTTTAATCGCCTCCAGCAGACGTAATGTACCCAGGGCATCGGTATCCGCCGTATACTCAGGGGCTTCAAAAGAGACCGCCACATGGGACTGGGCAGCAAGATTATACACCTCATCGGGCTGAACGCTCTGAACAATCCGTATCAGATTGGAGGAATCGGTCATGTCTCCATAATGGAGAATAAGATTTCTGTCCTTTATATGCTGTTCCTGGTAAAGATGATCAATTCGATGGGTATTAAACAAAGAGGCACGCCGTTTGATCCCGTGAACTTCATAGCCCTTCTTGATAAGCAACTCGGTAAGATACGCACCATCCTGCCCGGTAATACCGGTTATTAACGCTTTTTTCATTTCTAATCCTTTATTTTTCATCGATAAATTTCATCTGTTTTTCAGTTCAGCCTCCACCATCATTTTGGCGACATCACACCCCGTAAACCTGGCTTTCCAGCCAAGCTTCTTTGCAGCTTTCCCGGGGTTGGTACGGATTGTCTGTATGTCTGTGGGGCGTAAAAACCGATCGTCTGTTTTAACATATTTTTTCCAATCCAGATCAAGGCGCTCAAAAACGGCAGCAATAAAAGCTTCCAGGCTCATGGTGATTCCGGTGGCAATAATGTAATCGTCTGGTTTCTCCTGCTGGAGCATCTGCCACATGGCGGTAACATATTCCGGTGCCCAGCCCCAATCCCGCTCAATTGATATATTGCCCAGCAACAATTCTTTACATTTTCCCCGGGCTATCTGGCAGGCGGTTTTTACAATTTTCTGGGTTACAAACTGCTCCGGCCTTAAATAGGATTCATGGTTAAACAAAATACCGGTGCAGGCAAACATATCATAGGCTTCCCGATAATTGGCAACCTGCCAGTATGCTGCGGCCTTGGCAATCCCATAGGGACTTCGAGGCATCAGCGGTGTATCTTCTGTTGCCGGTTGACCGTCAACATTGCCGAAACAATCACCGGACCCGGCATTGTAAAACTTCACAGGAGCTTTAAGTATTCGAATCGCCTCCAGAAGGTTCAGCGTTGCAATACTGACACTTTCAAAGGTTTCAAATGGTTCGTCAAAAGACCGCGCAACAGAACTCTGTCCTGCAAGATTGTAGATTTCATCCGGTTTATGGTCATTTACAATTTCTATCACATTCCTAAAATTGCTGATGGAGGATGAAACCAGTTCTATATTGTCCCGGATATTTAAACGATCCAGATTTTTTAGAGAAACCCCCCGGGTATTCCGGGAAACTCCGATGACGCAGTAGTTTTTTTCCAACAATAATTTCGCTAAAAATGACCCGTCCTGACCTGAAACACCAAATATAACCGCTTTTTTCATTACCATCCCTTTTCTATACCCTGTGAAAGAATTTGTCTATGTATCAAAGATTTCTTTATCACGCAAGTTTTGATAAAAAATCAGATAGTTTGTCTTTTTGATTTTGATATGAGAATTGGGTTAAGTGACTTTTTTGACTATCTGTTACTTCTGCTCTGAAACTTGGATTATTTCTGATTTCAATAATTTTTTCTGCCACCCGATCCGCTGCTTTAAATTCGAGCAATCCTTTCACGCCCATGGCCGTTGCAACCCCGCCGGCATGATAGGACAATACGGGGATTCCATACTGAATGGCTTCAAGAAGCGGCATGCCAAATCCTTCATGCTCGCTCAAGGAGAGATAAACATCCGCAATTTCATAGTAAGCCGCCAGATCTTCCCGCGTCACTTTATTTGTGATGATCACCTTGTCTTTTAAGCCCAGCACATCCGTTTTCCGGGAGATATATTCAAAATAATCGGGTTCGGAAATCCCGCCCACAATGAAAAGGCGGATATCGTCAATCCCCTGTTGATTTAATAGAAAAAGGGTGTCAAGCAATTGATCCTGGCACTTGTTTGTAACGATGCGCCCAATGTATAACAGATTAAAGGTGTTTGAATGTTGTTCCATGAGGACTTGGGTGGGTCGAATATTTTTCTTTTTATTCAAATCCACCAGAACCGGAATAACCCGTGTATCCTCATAACCGTAATAATGTAACTCCGCTGCATTATATGCAGAATCCGTATAGCTGCCTGAAAAAAAAGAGAGGGATTGTTCCAGCTGTTGCCTGCCCAGATTGCTGGCATCTTGAAGATGTGGGGTGTTGGGGAAAAAATGAGCCGGCGTTATATTGTGATAGACAAGAATTTTTTTATCTGCAAATTGCATGACCTTATCATGCCGGTCATATCCGATGGAAAAATGATAGAGTAATATATTATCCGCACAGGACGAATAATTTTTGATGTGTGAAATTTCAGCCACCAGGGGTTGATCGATATGCTCTGAATAAATATTTGACGGGTAGCCCAGATCAAACAATATTTGCCGGGTGTAAACCATGGCGCTGGTAACACCATCCCCTTGATGGGCTGCGGGTGAAAATTGATGGATGGCATTGATCATAAGTTTTATTTTACCAAATCTTCTCCTGCTGAAATCTTAAAATCAAAGATGAACTGGTCCAGCTGCTGCTGCAGGGAAATTTTTTCATACACGATTGTTTTTGCGACAAAGGCTTTTATTTCATTTTCCGATTCAGCAATCTGCCGGGCCAATTTCTCTGAATGGTGCTGCCAGTGTTGAACCGCCTTTTCCAACGCAGCTATTTGTTCCTGCTGGGCCTGTAACTGCTGCTCCTGGTTCATAATATGTTGCTTCAGGTTATAAATTTTATTCAGGGGCGGTATTTTTTTTAAAAAAGTATCCATTTTAAAATTGCACTCACTTTTTAATGGCTCTGCTTAACTCATCAAATTAATTTTTTCTAATAATTCATTGGTACTCTCGTGCCAATTCTGCCATTTATAATTTTCATCCGGTACCAGCTTATCCGGAATCCCTTGTGTTTCTATACGGGCCAACTGATTTTTCAAATCATGGGTGTCTTGTAAATCAAAATATCCGATCCTATCCTTGCCCACTTCTCTGTGGATGGGAATATCACTGGCCAGGACAGGCAAACCATTGGTCAGGCTTTCAACGATGGGCAATCCAAACCCTTCAACAATAGACGGAAATAAAAGCATTTTAGAATTTTCATAACAAAATTGCAATTCTTCATCATTTAAATCCGACCAATACAGCAGTTTTTCATTGAAAAACCGGTGCCCATAAATTCGCTTGGCGGTTTTTTCAACCCGCCAGCCCATTCTGCCGATAATACACAGCTTTATCTCCATGCCCTGTTCCCAGAGCATGTCAAATACATCCAGCAGATACTCATGATTTTTTCTGGGCTCCACCGTGCTGACGATCAAATAAGTCGGATATCCTTTAAATGATTTTTTTAATTCATTGCGTACCCCAACCACCTGGTTTTGGGCATAATTAAAATCACTGCCCAGAAAAAAATAATCAAACTTTTTTTCCTGGATGGCGGTGTTCCCGAACTCATCCTCTAAAAAAATGATCAGGTCTTTTTTAACCGTATCAGAGATGGCAATATATCCGTCAACATAATTCAAAGATTCATAAAAAAATTCTTTAAATACACTGGCCAGAAAGGCATCACAAAATTCAGCGTTTGTGATGGGAATCAAATCATAAATAATACCAATGACCGTTGCATCCTGCTGTTTGAATTTTTTTACGGTGGGCCATATGTTCATATACCAGGAAGAGTCTATCAATATAAGCACATCCTCTTTTCCGATGAGAATAGTTCCGTCAACATGACGATTACGATCTGCCCTTCGAATTGACATTGCTTTTCTCACCGGGTGTAACAGCACCTTTTCAATGACATACCCCATTCCAAACTGATGCCTGGGTGCATAAACAAAGGCTTTAAATTTTCTTCTGGGCAATAGTGTGACCAAAAATTTTTGGAATCCTTCATACAGCGGAATCAAATAATTTTTTGCCCGGGTTTTAATATCCATTCGGGTCGCTGTGGTTGCCGAGGCTAAGGACCTTTTTTGTTCATATAATTCTTTTATATCCACCCTGAAAAAATTATGATGACTGATATTTACCGGAATTACTTCAATCCCATTTTTGTGGGAGAGAATTTCCAGGTTTTCTATCACCCGTCGGACAACCCGCTGAATCCCTGTATTTAATTCAATATGATTGTACAGATATGAACAATCCACAAAAATTTTTCTCATTGATACGATTATAGACCCCTTTATTTAACCGGTAAAATCCCATAATTTTTACATAAATTACCAAATTCCTGGGAATAGAGAAAACCATCCAGAATCTCAGAGTTTGATGCACCACTGGCAATTTTTTCCATCCACAAATTAAAGCCGCCATCATCGGGTGCCCGGTTAAAAAAAGCATTGTACAGGACAGTTAAAAACTGATCATCACCTAACCCTCGATCGGTAAATTCCTGGGAAAAAATAAATCCCCGGGCAACGTCAGATCCGGCCCGGACACCGGTGATCAATTCGTCCGTCCAGTAAATCAAACCACCGGCTTCTGCCGTACGGCTCAAGACTTCAAGATAAAACCGTTTTACAAAATCCTGAATCGCATTGCTGGACTGGAAAAGTTGATAGCGACCGATATTGCCACCGGCATTTGCTGTTACCTTGTCTGTAACCAACCATCGGTAAACCACGGCCTGATCCTTGTTTGTATTGGTCCCGCCACTGATCAAATCCAGATTGCCGTCATTGTCAACATCCTTGACCGCAGGAGACCCTTTAAACTGTTCGAAAACATGAATTCGGGTCTGGTAATCACTGATCTGCTTGCCCAGATAGTTCACCATGACGATCTGGGCGCCCTGGGCATAGATTATTTCCAGTTTACCGTCCTTATCTATATCAACAGCAATGGGTGAGCTGAAAATCGGATCAGCCCCATTTGATTTATAAGACAAGGTCTGGGTGGCGAAAACCTGCTGACCCGTGTGATCCCAGCAAAACAGATACCCTTCCAGGGTGGTGGCCAAAATCTCCAGGTCACCGTCATTATCAATGTCGGCAAGCAGCGGGGTGGCAAAGGTTCTGCCCACGGTGGATAGCTTGAGTTTATTGGTGCCGTCGTGATTCCAGACCCGGATAAACTTCCCCCGGTCATCATGAAAATAATTGCCCGTCCCGTAAACAATCTCCAGATGGCCGTCATTATCTATATCGGCGGTAACAGGGCTGCTCCAAAGGGCTTGGTCTTCCGGTTTACCCCGAAGATTTTCATAGCCGTTATTACCCACCGGCACATTAAACCCCTCTATATTTTGACTGCCGTCAGGGGATATCACATGGAAGATTCCGCCGGTTGTCGTCCCGGCATCTGCATTTTCCGTGATATCTGCGGTGACCAAAATCTCGACATTCCCGTCTTCATTGATATCCGCAATTCTTGGAGTGGACCAGATGGTATCTGCCAGATGGACATTCACTTTTGTTGCCCCACTGGCGGCATCCAGTATCCACATGCTCTGGTCCCAGCCGTTATAGATCACCTCTTTTATCCCGTCTTTATCCAGGTCATACACCACAGGGGTTCCATACACCCCGTCCGGCCGGCCGTCACCGGTATTTTGAGTTCCGCCGATAATATCCAGGCTCTCATGGAACCACTTGATGGTTCCGTCATTGTTCAGGGCATACACCCCTCCCTTATCACCCGGCTGGCCCACCACATTCCCACCCGCTTCCCCAAAGGTATCTGCGCCCACGCCAACGAGAATATCAATGTTTCCATCCCCGTCCAGATCACTGAAAAAAGGGGCGGTGCTGACTGATGTGGTATTATACTGGATCCCGGTTTGGGAATCGGGTGTTGCCAGGGCCGGAAATGTGGCAGACCATTTAACGCTGCCGTCGTCTTCAAGGCAAATGAGGCCGGCCGGTCTTATTTCAATAAAATTGGCATCCAGCCCTTTGCTGGTTCCCACAAAAATTTCATCTTTTCCATCTTTATCAATATCAAACACCGCAACAGAGACATCTCTGATGGGTCCGAAATTCAATTCCTTTTGCCAGACGATCAGGCTGCTGTAACCAATGCTCAGGGTATAGGAGGCCGAATTGCTGGTGGTGGGTGCGACCTTAATATAATAGGTGCCCGACAACACCACTTCATAATTAATCGTTTCCGTTCCACTGGCAAAATTACCTGCGACCACCTCCTGGTCGGCATCATAGAGTATCATATTCAAATCGACACCATTGGTCGGGGTCATGCTCAATTGCAATGTACCGGAAAGCAGATTCACCTTAAACCAATCTTCATCCCCGCCATAGAGGCTGTAACTGCCGCTGGTTAATAATTTTGCACTGCCAAAAGAGTTGTTTGGTTCATAGGCGTCATCTGCCAGGGAAACATTAATCGTACAAGCAATAAAAGACGAGAAAAAAATCAACAGAAAAAACAGTTTTTTAGTCATTGAGGAGCTCCTGATGTTATGTTAGCCAGTGAACTGATACTTATAATTTACCCGCTTGTTCCAAGTCAAGAAAAATTATAGTTTTCGACCCTGGCCAGGGCCCACAGATATCGCAACTAAAAGACTGGCTGTCTGTAAAAATTCAGGCTATGGAAAAGGGATATCGCTAAAGTTCTGGGGGGCTGTAAACTAATTGAACAAATTGATCTGAATCCGCAAAAATTTCTTTTGTAGCAGAGAAGGTTTCCGTATCCGCCTTAAAAGAATATTTCTTATTGATATCAAGTGTCAGGGAAAATTGACCGGCATTATTGGTCACAACAGTTCTGATCAGGTTTAAATCCTGATCAAAAACCATGACATTTTCCTTGGCAAGCTCCTCACCGGGAGAATAAACACCGTTCCGGTCAGTATCTGAAAAAAGGATACCGTATACCCGTGGGAGTGCCTGAGTACTAACGAAATTCCCTGCCCCGCCCACAAGAGAAAACCCCGCGATATCAAGATTTTCTTCGGAACGGACAGCGATTGCCGGTCCGGCATCCTGAAACTCATTTGAGAAAACAAGCGAATGCTCCGGCCAGATTCTGAGTTCCTCGGAAATCAAATCAGAGAACAAAGAATTAACGCATTCGATGGCCTTGTCTTTTGCACAGGCAATCGCTAGGGTGGATTCGCTGGCAGATTGCCCCTGGTATCCAAAGTACAGACTTCGATCCAGCGGATTCATGTTGGCAACCAAGGGGTCTGATTGCGTTCCGGGAAGTTTATTAAATGCGCTGAAACCTGCCGCCAGGTGCAAGGAAGAATCAAAAAAAAGCGGTGAAAATGATTGGCCGATCAGGTTAAAAACATATCTGTTTTCCTGGAAAAAATCGAGAAGATCCTTGTTAAAATAGGCCCGAATTTTCCATGGCTCGGATCTGACCTGATTAATCATATTTAAAAGTTGAATTTCAGAGGTTAAAACAGAAGAACCCAAATGCAGGGTACAGAACCATGCATTCATATGATCTGCCGTAACCCCTGATGTTATTGACGTGCCGGCATATACATATTCTGTTGAAAGGATATGCTGAAATTTCTTACTTTCCAGTTCATTTTTAAACAGATTTTCAATAAAAATTTTGCAGGCAGCCGTTACCGGCATGAAATTAAAGAACGAAACCACTCCTGCGGTTTCAGCAGTAACAAGGTAAACAGGCTCATTTGTCAAGATCTCTGCATTTTTCCCCGCCATATTGTCATTGTCCCTGGCTGCGTCTGAATTCAAAGATTCATCCATAAGATAGGGAGAAAATACCGTCTCAGGAAGGATATTTCTCTCTTGCAGGAAAGCGGCATCATACCCCAAAGAGAGGGCATAAGAAAAGGGTGCAACCCGGATCTGATTGATCAGGTCGAAAAGGACGGCATTATTGCTTGTTGTAGCGGAAATGGCCTGGCCGGAAACACAAAAAAGGGTGATAACCAAAATAGCCGCATATTTTATTTTATTTTTCATAGTACAAAGTTTCAAAGCAAAACATGTGCCATGACAACCCCACAATTGCACCGATATCCAGACAATACCTATAGTTCACTGGGTCCGGGCTTTTTTTAATGCCTCGGCACCCGGTGCATTCGGGGTGGCACACCCTGGTTGCTGTTAAAAAATGGCCGAATTTGACCCAGATTGGTTATGATTGACAAAGGATCTATAAATCCGGATATATTTATCCCCTTGAATCTCAGCGGTGAAATTATCAACATAATGTTGAAATGCATTTTTTGAAAATCTTTCGCAAAGGAGATCCTCTTTTAAAATTTGATTCATTGCCCGGGCAAGAGAGCGGCTGCAACCGGCCTTGACCACAAGCCCCGTATAATTGTGCTTGTTTACAACGCTGGTTGCCGTGCCCAGTTCAGTGGATATCAAGGGTTTTGAAAAATAGAGTCCTTCCAGAAGAATCTGACCGAATGCTTCAGCAGGTGTTATGGAAGGAAGAACAATCAGCCTTGATTTTTCCATCAAAAATTTTAGATTTTCATCACTTAAGAAACCGGTTAGATGAACGTTTTTCAGATTTTCATCTTTGATTCTGGATTCAAGCTTGGCGTAAAGATCCCCTTTACCAACCACAACAATATCACCATCAATTTTTTTTGCAGCGTCTAAAAGGACATCAAGCCCCTTATACCAACGCAAAACACCGGCAAACAGGGCAAAATTCCGTATCCCTCTTGTAAACTCAACGATTTCCGGGTCTGGTCCAGGAAGCGTTGAAAACCGATTTTCATCGACAAATAGGGGAATTTCTTCTATTTTATCCCTGAATTGCTTAAGGTATGGGGTGGTACTTAAAAGCTGTTTGCTGGTAACGCAGATTTTATCCATTTTTTTCAAATACCGGATCACGAAGGGCAGGTAAAGTCTTTTTAAAGAGGTTGCCTTGTGAATATCACAGTGAAATGTCACCAAAGACGGTTTATCCAGCGTATGAAAAAGTGCCAGCAGTTCTGCTGTCGGCCATGGAAAATGAAAATGAAGAATATCCGTGTTCGCGCATATTTTTTTAAAGTCCAGTGCAAACCCAATGCTGAACGGATTGGATAAGACATCAAACGTTTTTTTGAAAAATCTTGTTTTGATACCATCCGGCGGCGTGATGGTATAATTTTCAGACCCGACAGAGACCACTTCAACTTGGAACCCATGCCCGATGGCATGGGTTCCAAGCTGACGGATGGCCTCCTCCAGTCCCCCATTGGTTTCCGGAAAATAGGTCTTAAAAACATGGGTTATTTTTGCCATAAATCAGAATCTTTCCCTGGGCTTATTCCCGCAGAGCCATATCAATGCCTTTAAACAGAGGGCTCAGAAGATAGGAAATCACGGTCCGCTTTTCCGTTGTAATATAACAGGCAACCGGCATTCCCGGTGACAAGTAGGCATTCTTTGCTTTTAAATCAGCCTCATCCACTTCCACATGGGCTTCATAAAAAGACACCGTCCCACGGGATGTCTGCTGACTCATTAAATCCGGAGACACATAGGTTACAATCCCCTTTATGGGCGGGGTTGATTTCCGTGTAAAGGCAGCCAATTGCACCTTGGTTTCCTGGCCTTTTTTCACGCTGATAATATCCTGGGGCTGAACCTGCGCCTTGATAATCATCTTCACGTTTTCAGGCACAATTTCAAGCAGGGGCATCCCGGCCCGGATAACCCCGCTGGCTTCGGAATGGACCTGCATATTGATCACCACCCCCCTGACCGGAGCCCTTATTTCCAAACGGGCCTGGGCATCCAGCCGGGGTTTGATCTGTTCCTGCAGTTCAAAAATAACATCGGTGACCTCCCCCAACTTTGACACCGCCGCTTCTCTGTACTGGTTGGACATATCCACAATGCGAAGCTTGAATTCCTGAATCATCTGGTGAAACTGAGCAATATCCTGGTTCAGCTTTCCTTTCCGACCCTTATACTCTGCCAGGGTTCTTTCCAGCTCAAGAAGATTGGTTTTACCCATATACTTGTCCTTGACAAGGGGACGTTTGCTCCTTAAATCTTCCTCCAGATTCTGGATAATGGCATTCTGACTCTTTAATTCCTCTTTGGCACCCTCAATCCGGTTCTCTATCTGCATTATCTGGGACTCATACAGCTCTGTCTTTCCCTGGATGTCCGATCGCCTGGACTGAAAAATATCTTTTTCAGTGGATATTATTTCGGCGATTTCCCTTTTGCCGGTGAGTGTCTCAAACTCCAGGGGCCAGACGATATCGGATTTCATTCCTGCCTCCGCCTGAAGCCTGGCCGCTTCTGCCTGTTTGGCCCACAAGCGCCCCTGTATAATATCCACATTGGAATCAACCTGGGCCCCTTGCAGCTGGATGAGCACATCCCCTTCGGCAACCAGACCCCCTTCTTTTACAAAAATTTTTTCAATGATTCCGCCCTCAAGGTGCTGGACCACTTTTCTTTCCCCCACCACCGTCACCACCCCCGAGGCGATGACCGCTCCCTGGAAAGGGAAAAATACAGACCAGATTGTAAGTCCACCGAAAAACAGTACAATGACAAGAATTCCCGCCACAATATACCGGGTCGGGTTGGTGTTTAAAATTTTACTTTTTTCTTCCATATCTATACTCCTGCTGCCTGCTGGGGCTGTTGTATTTTGGCAAGCTGATTTAATACCTCTTTACCCGGGCCATACATGGCAACCTGGCCTTCCTTGATCAATAAAAGTTTATCCCTGTTCACGAGCAAATTTGGCCGGTCAGTTACCACGATGGTTGTGATTTTGTCCTGTTTTAAATTATTCAAGGCATGAAACACCATGGCAAGTCCCTGATCATCCAGAAAGGTATGGGGTTCATCCAGAATCACAAATTTTGGATCTCCATACAATGCCCTGGCAAGACCTATCAGTTGGCGCTGCCCCCCGGAAAGGTTTCTCCCGGTGTGATCAATTTTGGTATCATACCCCTGGGGAAGCTTTAGAATCATTTCATGAACCCCGGCCTTTTGGGATGCTGAGACAATCTTTTCCGAATCCGCATCCATGAGGCGTGAAATATTCTCCGCCACACTTCCCGGAAATAATTCGGATTCCTGGGGCAGATACCCCACATATTTTCCCAATTCCCCCCTTGACCATTGGGCAATTTCCGCCTTATCCAGCCTGATTTTTCCTGCCATTGCCGGCCAGATCCCCAGCAGCACTTTGCACAGGGAGGTTTTACCTGCGGCGGAAGGGCCGAAAATCCCCAGGGATTCTCCGGGTTCCAGGGAAAAGGATATATTATGCAAAATAGTTTTGCCTGCCAGTGCCAGGGATACGGATTCAGCATCAAACCGTCCTTCGGGCGCCGGCAAAGACAATTTCTCTTTTTCTTCCCGGGTACTGATAAAATGCGCCAACCGTTTATAAGCGGCCATGGCCTCTATGGAGGCTTTCATTCCTGACAGACTTCGTTCAAAGGGAGAAAACAGCCGGGCCACAATCAGAACACTCGCCAAGATAACGCCGATGGTGATTTCATCGTTAAAAAAGACAAAGGCGCCGGCGCCAAACACAGCGGCCATAACAATCAAATACAACACCCCCACCACAGCCCCGGTGCCTGATTGAAAGGCATCCGCCCGGGAATTTTCCATCACCACTTTTTGATATCCGTCCCTGTATTTTTCCATAACCGTCGCCAGCATCCCCATGCCGGAAACCAGCTGGGCATGCCGTAACCAGGACCCTGCAAGATCCGCATTGGCCTGGAACATCACATCGGCAATGGTATACTGTTTTTTTTCAACTTTCCTGAGCAGAACCTGAAACACAATCACCATGAAGACACCGCTGATGGCCAGGATACCGATCAGGGGATGAATAAAATAAAGGATTCCAAGGTAAATCAGCACCCAGGGCAAATCAAGGAAATAAAACACATGACCACTGACAATTGCATTCCTAAGCAATTCAAGGTCAAAAAACCCCCTGGTATATTCCGGGGGAGAAACCCCTGCAGCCCCTTCCTGCATCCCCTTCGCCACAAAGGGCATCATTTTGTATGCGAAATCATTTCCGGCCTGCCCCATCATCCTTGTGCGACAATAATCGATCAGCCCCATTCCGATCAAACTGATCAGCACCCCCACACTCAAGGTATAAAGCGTGGCCTTGCTGAAGCTGAACAATACCCGGTCATACACAACCATCATATAGATGGGAATTGCCAGGTAAAGCAGATTAATACATATCCCGAAAAACCCGATAATTAAAAAATTTTTAAACCAGGACTTAATTATATTTTGCATTCATGTCTCCTGTCATTTGTCCAAAGACTTCATCCCTATCACCAAATCGGGATTGTTCCCCGTTTTCAAGCACTAAAATTTTATCCACCGTAGATAAAAGGCCTGGCTTGTGCGTAATCATAATGGTCGTGGTTCCCATTTCCTTGAGGGTTTTCAATGCACCCATGAGGGCCTGCTCCCCCGCCTCATCCAGATTTGAATTGGGTTCGTCCAGAATCACCAGTTTTGGATTTCCGTAAATTGCCCTGGCAAGCCCCACCCGCTGCCGTTGTCCTCCGGAAAGACTAAGACCGGCTTCCCCGATATCGGTGTCATACCCCTGGGCAAAGCTTAAAATGGTATCATGGGCACCTGCTTTCCTGGCCGCCTCCACAATTGCAATATCATCAACATCTCCCATCCTGGCAATATTTTCCTTCACGGTTCCGGTGAACAATTCCACATTCTGGGGCAGGTATCCTAAAAATTGTCCCAGAGAATCATTGTCCAGCCGAAACACATCCAGGCCGTCCAGAAGAACCTGGCCCCCGGTTGGTGCCCACATGCCTAAAATCATCCGGCACAATGAGGTTTTCCCCACCCCGTTTGGCCCCACAAGCCCCATGAGTTCCCCAGGCTTTAATTCAAAATTAATTGATTTTAAAATCGATGTTTCCCCGATATCAAGGCTGACATCATTTACTTTTAATTCCCCGTTCAGGGCCTCAAGGGTCACCGGGCAATTTTTTTCAGATGTTTCTAAAAGCCGCTTCAAATTTTCATATGCACTCCTGGCCCCGGAGGTCTGTTTCCAGGCACTGATACCCTGACTTATCGGTGCAAGCGCCCGTCCCATAATAATAGAGGCGGCTATAATAACACCTGGATTGGCCTCATGGGCCAGCACCAATGCGGCTCCTACACCAAATATGACCACCTGCATCAGGACCGAAAAGCTCTGGCTGATAGATCCCAGCATATGACCGATATTACCCGTTCGATCATGTAAAGCCATCTCCATATCATGGATTTTACAATACGCCTTTGCCGTATTGTCAATCATCCCCATACTTTGAAGTTCCCGGGCCGTTCTAAAACCGGTCAAAAGCCATTCTCTTGACTGCCGATTCAATGCAGCGGCTTGTTGGTTCTCTTTTTTTGTCAGACCGTCCTGCAAAAGTCCGATGACAAACACCACCATTCCACCGGCCATGGCGGTCATCCCAAGTATGGGATGAACCAGATAAATGACCCAAAGATATATAAAAATCCAGGGAAAATCAAAAAAAGCAAAAATAGAATTCCCCCCAAGATAATTTCGCAAGGTGTTAATATCTTTCAGTCCGTCTTTATATTTTATGCTGTCGACAAGACACAGATCCCGGAGCATGTCCTTTAGCACCCGGCGGCTCAGGAGCGCATCTAATTTGATGCCGGCCCGGACAAGAAGTCTTGATCTGCAAAATTCCAGAACTCCCATTACGAAAAGTGCGACCAAAGCCATTGCCGTGGTGACATATAGTGTGGGAAAACTATGGGAGGCGAGGACATTTGAATAAACGATCAGCATATATAAGGAAAAAGTCAAATGCAACACATTAATAAACACGGAAAAAACCCCTGCAAACAGGAAATACCGGTAACAACTTCTAAGGTAAAAATTCATGACGCCACACCGGTCCCTTGGGTTTGCCCGGCCAGTTTAGCAAAAACGGCATCTTTGGGGCCGAACATGGCCACACTGCCGGCCTGCAGCACCAGCACCTTGTCCATGGAGTGTAACAACTGGGGTTTATGGGTCACCATGATGCAGGTGCAGGCCTTGGTTTGTTTCATCTCCAATAATACGCTTAATAACTGTTGTTCTCCCTGCTCATCCAGATTGGAAGTGGGCTCATCCAACACCATGAATCTGGGGTTTTTATAAACCGCCCTTGCAAGGCCGATTTTCTGTTTTTGCCCCCCGGAAAGCCGAATCCCGGCATCCCCTTCCAATTGGGTTTGCACCCCATGGGAAAAGCTGTCCACCATGCCCTGAATTCCGCAGACCTCAATGGCCTTTTCAACCTCTTTCATCTCCACCTCGCCAAACCGGGCAATATTTTCGGCCACCGTTCCGGGAAACAGCTCAATCTCCTGGGGCAGGTAACCAATGTAGGCCCCGATTTCTTCCTTGTCCCGGGAAAAGATATCTGCCCCATCCAGATAAACCTTTCCGCCCAGGGAAGGCCAGATACCCAAAAGCAGACGGCACAAAGTTGTTTTCCCGGCCCCGCTGGGGCCGATAATCCCCAAGAACTCCCCGGAATTCAACTCAAAGGAGACCCCCTTGAGAAGAATTTGATCCGGTACCCGGTAAACGACACCGGCCACACGGATCTGCCCCCTGGGTGCCGGCAGGGACATTTTTTGAGGCTGCCGCTCAAGAAACGCTGAAAATTCTTTCACCCGCAAATAAGATTCCTTTGCCTGGGTGGTAAGCCGCCAGGACGACATGACCTGCATCAGGGGAGCAAGCCCTCTTCCCATGATAATAGAGGCGGCAACCATAAGCCCCACGTTAAACCCTTCCGTCATGGCGTAATAGGCGCCAAAACAATAGATCATTACCTGGATCACATTCTGCATGGGTTTCATAATCGCTTGTATGGCACCGGCATAATAGCTGGATTTTGTCTGGTTCACCATCACCTGTTCATTTCCCCGGACAAAACGGTCAGAGATCGCATTGATCATTCCCATCCCGTTGATCACCTCAATATTTCTCATAAAAGAATCCACAAAACGATGATTCTTCGTATTAATATTCGTCCCGTCTTTCAGGCTTTTGCGAACCAGGATTTCCTGCAGCCCGCTCAATGCCACCATCACAACAGTTCCAAGGGTTGCAACAAGGCCCAGCACCGGATGAAATAAATAGACGAGCGCCAGGTAAAACGGCGCCCAGGGCGCATCAAACAATGCATAGATGGCTGGAGAAGAAAAATAGTTCCGCAGAACCTCAAGATCATTGGCTCCCCCGCGATAGGCGCGGTTACTGTCCAGGACACACCCTTTCACCATGGCGGAATAGACCTCTTGTCTCAGTTCAAGGGTTAAGTCCTTTCCGGCCAAAGCCAGAAGCCTTGACCGAAGATAGGAAAAAAGGCCGAGAATCAATATGGCAAAGAATGCCACCGCTGTAATATTGGCAAGGGAATAATTACTATAGGAGATAACAACATTCCGGTATATGGTGAACATATAAAAGGGGAAGGTTAATTGAAGGATATTCACAAAGCAGCTTAAAAGTGCGGCAAAGGTAAAATGTTTTTTCCATTTTTTCAAAAAGCGTGTCATGATTTATATCCGGTCCGCAAACGCATCGACATCAAATTCTTCATTATACGCGTTAAGATCCTCATGGGTCCACAGGGCTGGGTCCTTTTGTTTTTTAGTCACCTGACTGCCGGTGACGGCCAGAGAATCCAGCAGCACATAAATACCGAACAAAACAAGGGGCCCCAAAATGGTATACAGCAAAATAACATCAATGGCGATCAGCGGTCCGGGGCCCAAGAGCACACTCCTTTAAAAAAATAAATTAACCCGATGTTCATTTAATTTGGCTTCGTTGAACCCGGGCAATGCAATAGAATCCAAAGACAAGGTCAACGGCTATGCTACAATAATCAGCATACCGATCATGTCAATGGAACTGATTTTAGGGTTATTCATACACGAGTTTTTCATGTCCATGGATAGGTGGCTTCTTTGGTGGGTGGGTCTTGTACAACCCGAAGAAAGAATGCATTATTTCTCAATCATTTTATAGTTTTCGCCCATCATGAACTGGAGTTCCGAACGTCCCAGCATATAATCCAGCAGGGCCTGGGTGTAATTGCCCTGGGCCCGGGTCAGCCGGATCTGGGCATCCAGCAGATGCGGGATGGTGGTAAGTCCTGCCTCCAACCGGTGTTTTTCAACCTTATAATTTTCCTCGGCAGCTGTGACCGCCCCCAAAGCACCCAAAGCCCGTTGATCTGCTTCGGCAATGGTAAAAAGGGCTTTCCGAATCCCCTCTTTAATGGAAAGCTGGGTTTCTTTTATCGCTTCTTTAATCTGGTTTACCGTGATATTGCTTTTCTGACTAGTGTACCAGGCCTGACCGCCGTCAAAAAGCTGCCAGGAGGCCGAGACCCCGGCAGACCAGTATCGATTCCGCTGATCCCGGTCATACGCCCTGCCATATGAGCTGCCCAGTTTGTCATAATCCCTGTCATTGTCATAGTATCCCGCATTCAGCCTCACCGTGGGCAGATAACTGCCAAGGGCGATGTCGGCATCTTTTTCAGACATATGCACCTGCTGCTCAAGACTGTTAAGATCCGGCCGATTCTTAACGGCGATTTGCCAGCAGGATTCAAATTTTTTCTCGTATTCCTTTGAAAAAAAGTCCATTCCACCGGAAAAATCGACGGTTTCAGTGACCGGCATATTCATCAGGGCAAACAGGGAAACCCGTTTACGGTTCACATTGTTTGTGGCAATGCTCAATTGCTGTTCGGCATTGGCCAGGTCCACCTCGGCCGTCAAAACTTCGGCATAGGAGATCAACTCCTTTTCAAAAAAAGCCCTGGCGGAGTTCACCCCTTCCCCAAGGTTTTTGACAGATTCCAAGGCCACCTTCACATCCTGTTTGGCCCCCATGAGCTGGAAAAAAGTCGCTTCCATTCGATAGGCCAGCTCAAGCTCGGCAAGTGCCTTGTCCGCCTTTTGTTTTTCTTGTTCAATTTTTGCCTTGTCATACGAATTGACAATCCTTGAACCGGCATACAACACCTGGGAAATCCGCAGGGAAAAATTCCGGGTAACTTGATCCAGATAATCGGGATCTTCCGTCGGGCCTTTGGAACTCATGCTCCCCAGCGGACTCACCGAATAATCCGTTGACAGGGAGGGCAGGAATTGACCCCGAACCGATTTTCGATTTTCCTCCGATGCGGCAACCCCGTAATCGGCCGCCTTCAGGGACGGGTTGTTTTCAAATCCGTATTTCAGACAATCGTCCAATGTCATTTGGGTCTGTGCGCTGACCGGCTGGCCCAAAAACAGGGTCAGAATAAGAATCAATAGATAGCTGTATAGTCTCTTCACGTTGTCTCCATTTGTAATTTAATCATCCAGGATGCCCAAGAGTGGATGTATATATCAGACATCTGATCCTGGCGCAAGCTTTTCCAAGAGGCCAGAACACCCTCCCACTGGCGGGTGGAAATATCAATTATATTCGTTTCTCCCGTTGTAAAATGGGGAATCCCCTTGCCTGAAACAATCTCCCCATGGTGTAAAATAACCATATCAAAAATCGCCCGGACATAAAACATCCGGGCGGCAATTCGCAGGGGAAAATCGGTTCCAGTCACCCATCTCCTAAAACTTTCAAGGGATTGATCTTTTCCGGCAACCATTACAGCCGTATCTTCGGTGGTACATACCTGAAAAATATGCGCCAGATACTGCCGAAGAGAAGTGGGAAGCCCATCAAACCAGAGAATAAATCCCTCCAGGGGTGTTTTCATTCCATACCTGCCTCTAATATATAAAAGTGATCTTTCTCAAGAAATATTTCTTTTTCCGCCAGACTCTGCTGGTAGCCGGTCCGGACAATGTACGGTTTATTGGTCAAAAGAATGGCGGAAAAATGCCCTGTATTATCTGTCACCGTTGTCCAGACCCTCGCCGTTGTTTCCGGATCATAAATTGATATTCCATAAGCCCTCATCCCTTCGCCCGGTGTATATACCCCATTCAAATTTTCATCGACATAAACAAGTCCGTACAATCTTGAATATCCCTGTTTTTTATTCTCCCCTGACCCTGTTATCAAGGTCAGCCGGGCATGATCACGAAAAATCCCGTTGACAAGCATCAAATCAATCCAGGCTTCATTAACATTCTCCGAGAATATTGCATCTGCCTCGACACCCCCTTTTATCTCATTTAAAACCAGGGATGAAAAGATCCAGGAAATCTTGGTGTTGACATCGGCTTTGGGGAACACTTCAACGGCAGAAGATTTATGCACGGCAGGGTTATCCAAATCTGCGGAACCATTTTCGGCAAAAGCATGGGCCCCATCACCAAAAAACAGAGGGGCCAGTTCCATTGGAAAAACATCCAGATTAAAGGCCAAATTAAAGGATAGATAGGCCGCGGCTCCCAACGGATTGGACCGAACCTGGTTAATCAGATTAAGGACCTGACGCCTGGATTTCAATAAAGATGACCCCAGTGTTACTGTGATATACCAGGCATTTTCCGAAACTTTCCCGGCACTGCGGGTTCCCTCTTCAACGGCAACTCCGGCCAGATTAAGTTCAGAACTTAATATACACCGCTGTCCCTGGAAATCAACATCCAGTTCACTCTTGAACTGGTTATCCACCACCACCCTTATGGCCGTTTCAGTATCCATGAAATCATATAAGGCAACCACACCGCCAAAGTCCCCTGTCCTGGCGTAGTCGTTGGCTAAAAACGTCATCTGTTCCGAAACGTCTTTACCCAAAATCGGGTAATTCAGTGCAGCCGCCCGGGCATTCAGATCTGCTGAAACCTCCAGCAAGGGTAATTTCGTATCGAGGAGCGCTGCAAGCCAGGGCCCTTCTCTTAGAACCATATCCCTTTTATATCCCATATCTTCTGCATACCCAACCGGATCCAGACGGATCCGATTGATCAATTCTATGGTAAACCGACTGATTGTATCCGGGCTGGCGGCTGTCGCCCGGAGGGACGACGTCAGAAAAAACAGGACTACCAGACAAAAAGTCAGGAGCAGATTAATAGGCATTTTTTCCATGGGACATCTATTCATGGGACATTGTTAAAAGCAAAAATCATGCCTCAATGCAAAAGCCTATGAAATGAGAATGTTTTTAACCACGGGTGAACAGATCTAACCAGATAGTATCAAATTCACCCAGCGGTCCACTAGGATGATGTTGGTATTGTTTTTCGCAAAGAGAGTCCTCACATGAGAGGCTGATTACCAGTCCATCCGTATCATCAGCCCTGCATTGAAGGACGAATTGTTTGTGATGGAATAAAGGCCTGGTGATGAATACTTATTGTCAAAAATATTGTTCAGGTAAATGGACAGGTCAAAGGGGAATACATCCTTTACCAACAGAGCGACATCCATGATCCAGGCATCTTCACAAACCCGGGTGACATCTTCTGCCGGATAATACATCGTTCTTTCGGAAAAATATTTTAATTCAGGCACAAGGGTAAGGTTATCAGTGATCTGCCAGATTCCCTTAACAGCCCCCATGGTTTCCGGACCGGCATCATAGGGATAGCCCAGCGCCTGGTAGTGTTTGGCCACATTTCCCTTTTCATCGATATAGGTATAATCATTGTAAAGATAGGTTTCATTGGGGCCGGAGTTATTCAAAAGAGTCAGGTTCCCCGACAACTTGAAACGATCTGTCAATTGGTGGGAAAATTCCAGTTCAACCCCGTCAATGATTTGGCTGTTGGGTGTGGAAAGACCGGCTCCTGCATATTGATCCACAATTACATGGTTCTCAATTTTATTTCTAAAAAGCGTGACCGCCGCCTGGGTCTCTGAATTTTTCCAGGATAACTGGGCATTGATATTTTGAATTTTTTCTAATTTGTTTCCCCCATTTTCCTGCAATTGTTTGGCAAAGGGATTCCGATAGGCGGTTCCATAAATGGATTTGAAAATAAAATCCCCCAGGTTCCATGCAAAACCGCCATTATAGCTAATCTTATCCTCATACTCATCATGATCGTCATACCGGGCGCCTGCCCAGATTTCAATTGCATCAAATTCATGGCGATACTGGCTGAAAACAGAAGCCAGGGTATTTTCAAAATCAATCAACTTCACAACTGGTAAAAAAGAAAGGTTTTCCTCACTGAAATAATCAGGATAAAAGCTATCCCACACCGGGACCCTGTCAAATTTATCCTTACGCCAGGAGCCGCCTATGGTAGCAAGCCCCTTTGAATGAAATAGAGACTGGTCATAAATAACCTCACCGAACAGGGAAGACTCCTCCTGATTCAATTCCCGGTCCACGATTAGCTGGTCCTGATTTTTTGTCGAAGCATATCCGGTGAACCGGATTCCCGAATCAGGACTGAATTTTTTAGAAGCCTCCAGCTTATAAACCTGGGAATTGTTAGCCGTCTGTTCTTCCCACAAATATTCTTTGTCCCAGTCCGAAACCGTATAGGCGTTTTTGCTGTCGGCAATTTTCACGGAAAGGGTGAGCCAATCTGAGTAGGTAACACTGCCATAGAGATTCACATAATTGGAATCGTCAGGGTTTCCATTCCCATATCTGGTTTCAACGGGTTCCCCACCTTTCCCATCATTCCAGAATTTCACCACATTAAACGAATCGTCATTTTCTTTGGATTGTCGGCCGGACACCGACAGAAACGAAGACCAGTTTTCCTTATTGTGACCATAATTCAGATATGCTTCACCCGGTGCATCCTCAGAGGACAGAATCAAACCGGTTTTCACCCCCTGAAAATCCTTGCCTGACAGGGGCACGGCATTGACTACCCCGGCAAAGGCATCCGCCCCCCACAGCACTGATCCCGCCCCTCGGACCACCTCAATCCGCTTGATGGCGGCAAGAGAAGTCTCATAATCAATCCTGTTGTCGGATTTGCTCACCCCGGACCCCAGAGGAACGGTATCGTATAAGAACAATACCGAATTGGGTATGCCGCGCAAGTAAGGGACACTCCCCTTTTCCGTCTGGTTCATATGAAATCCCGGCGTATCTGCCAGGGCCTGGGAAATGGTTACCGCCCCCTTCTGATCAATATCCTCACGGGTAATCACATCGGCAATGGCAGGAGCGCTCCAGGCCGCCTCCTCCCGCCGGGATGCAATGGTCAGTACTTCAAGGTCCTCGCCCACAAACATGAGCATGGTATCAGACGCCATGGCCATACCGGCAATGCTCAACACCATCAAAAGGATAAGTACTGATTTTTTTGTCAGGATTTCACTCATCTATTTCGTCACCACCTATATTTTTTAACAATACCCGGAACTTTGATCGGCTCAGACCCAGCAATTTTGCAGCAGTGGTCTGATTATTCCCGGCAACCTGCAACGCCTGCTGAACCAGACTTATCTGAACCTGCTGCAGGGGAATTCCCCCTGCCGGCAATTGGATGACCACCTGCCGGCGCGTCTGGGTCTGGGCCACCTGGAGAAAGGAGAGGGTATCTGCCGTGATCTGGCCTGTATTCCGTGTGAGAATCAGGCATCTTTCCAGAACATTGGCAAGCTCCCGCACATTGCCCGGCCAGGTGTATTCTTTTAATTTTTGACAGGCCCCTTCCGTCAGGGTATGGCGTTGACCAAAAGAAAATGTCTTAATGATGTATTCTGCCAAGGGTACAATATCATCTTTTCTATGACGAAGGGGCAGAATCTCAATGGGAAATACATTAATTCTGTAAAATAGATCCTGCCTGAATTTCTTTTTAAGAACCATCTGTTCAAGGTTCCTGTTGGTGGCACAAATCACCCGAACATCCACGGGAATTTCCTCATTGCCCCCTACCCGCTGAAACTTTTTCTCCTGGAGGGCACGCAACAGCTTACCCTGGGACTCCAAAGGCAGGTCCCCGATTTCATCCAGAAACAGGGTTCCCTTATCTGCAAACTCAAACTTTCCCCGGGTCCGGGTGGCAGCCCCCGTAAACGCGCCTTTTTCATACCCGAACAGTTCCGACTCCACCAGATTGGCTGAAATAGCGGCACAATTCACCGGCACAAACCGTTCATCATTTCTCAGGCTTTTCTGATGGATATGATTGGCAATCATTTCTTTACCGGTTCCGGATTCCCCGAGGATCAACACCGCAGTATCCACTGCCGCCACATTCTCAGCAAGGGCCACGATTTCTCTCATTTCATTTGAGTTATAAATCAACTCATTACCCTTACCTGCCTTGGCAATGACCTCTTTCATCTCCTGATTTTCCGTTATCAACCGGGACAGGGTCATTGCCTTCTCAATGGTCAACAGAATCTTTGCGTCGTCAAAGGGTTTGGTCAGATAATCAATTGCTCCCTGCTGCATCATCTCAACGGCAGAGTCAATGGTGGCAAAGGCGGTGATAAAAACGACCGGGGTTAAAATTTTTTCCTTTCTCATCTGTCGAATCAATGCTTTGCCATCCATTTCAGGCATTTTGATATCAGAAATCACCAAATCATAGGTTTTTTCCACCAACAACTCCATGGCATGTTTCCCATGAATGGCTTTGTCCACCTGAAATCCTTTTCTCTCAAGCATCATGGAGAGAAGGTTCCTCATTTTTTCTTCATCATCAACTATCAGTATTTTGATCATTTTTCTCCAACACCTCAATTCTTCGTTCTTGGGTATTTGAAAACAAGGCGATACAAAACCGAGAACCGCCCTCTTCAGGAATTTCGATACAAATGCTACCACCGTGGGCCTTCACCACCTGATCTGCAAAGGCAAGACCTAAACCCGTTCCCGTTGCCTTGGTCGTAAAAAAAGGTTCAAAAATTTTATGATGTTCTTCCCTGGGAATGCCCGAGCCCTGGTCAGTAATGAAAACCTGCCACTTATTCTGCTGTTTTTTAAACTGAATATCAACGACTCCTTTTTTATTATTCGCTTCACAGGCATTCTTAATGATATTACTGATGCCCCGGGACAGGAGATCAAAATCAGCTTCGGCTTCAAAGGGCTCTTCCGGAATCTTGTAATTCAACTGGATCGGTTCTGTATCATATTGAATTTCAAACCCCATCAAAACCTGCTCCATCATTCGGTTCAAATCCACCAGGTCAAACTTGGGTCTGGTGGGCCGGGAAAACATCAGAAAACTTTCAATCAAATTGTTCAGGCGTACAATCTCTTCTTCTGCATAGGTAAGGGGGATATTATCCCCTGGAATCTGCAAATCGTTTTTCAACATCTCAAGAGAGCTTTTAATGATGGTCAAAGGATTTTTAACCTCATGGGCAATCATCAGGGAAAATTTTCCCACCTCTGCGAGGGCTTCCTGCCGGGTCAATTTTTCATAGGCCTGGACAATGGTTTTCCGGCCGGTGGCCAGAGAGTCCAGCATATCATTAAAGGCATCGGCCAGCTTTGAAATTTCCGGGGTGTTGCCCGACGCCGCCCGAACCGTTCGGTTGCCCATGGATACTTTCCGGGCCGTTTCCGCCAGACTGATGACCGGTGCAACGATGGATCTGGAAATAAAATAAAAAATAATCCAGGATAGAAAGGTGAGTGCCAGGGCAATATAGACAAACCGCTTTTTCATCTGGGAAATCAAATCCTCTATCCCCTGGGTGGAATAGGTCACCCGGACCAATCCGATAAAATTAATATCGGGACTTCCCGTCATACGGCTCATCCACGCCCCATTGTCTTCGATTTCCGATAAATACACCCGTTTTTCCACCGTGGAAAAGGGCCCCTGGGTGTCCCTGACTTCCCGGACCAATACTCTTCCGGTATGGTCCTGGATTTCCACACCGGCAATATCATTTTCCTTGAGCATATTATTGGCAAGTCCCCTAAGAAGAGTTTGTTCATCAATTAAAATTCCCAGCTCACAATTGAGTGCCAGGTACTGGGCCATGAAATCGATCCGCTGGTTGAACCGCTGGGTGACAAACTGATTGATAATATTCACCCCTATATACCCCAGGGTGAATGTTGTTGCGGTAACCAGAAGAATGGCCGCTGAAAGTACCCGGGCATGGATGCCGATATTTTTGGGAAAGAACCCTGTCATTTCGTCACCCGGATGCCGATCTTATCGGCTATTTTTTGATTAATAATGGTATTAAATACCGGGTTTCCCTGCGTGCAGACACCAGTCTCAAGATAAGTGGCCATCGCATCTCCTGCCTGTTTTCCAAGCAGGTTATACTCAAACTCAAAGGAAAAAAAAGCACCGGACCGGGTAAAAAATGAATTGTACCCGATCACCCCCATGTGGTTAAAAAGGCCCTGTTTGATCACATAATGAATGATTTTTTCGGAAATAACGGTTTCATCCGGAATCATCCAGATGGCATCCATGCCATCCTTGTGTTCCTTTAGCACACCGGCAATCTGATTCTTGGAATTT
>Ga0180007_10000743_pt1 | contig 50762 bp, 53 predicted proteins | sample MM_PC_MetaG_FD_121122 | JGI IMG/M metagenome (GOLD analysis project Ga0180007, IMG submission 121122) | Groundwater microbial communities from the Aspo Hard Rock Laboratory (HRL) deep subsurface site, Sweden - MM_PC_MetaG | ecosystem: Environmental > Aquatic > Deep subsurface > Groundwater... | reverse complement strand
TCAAAAGGCAGGAACCGTCTTTTTTCTTGTCTTTAATCTGATCTTTGTCACGAGCCTGATCAGCGGCAAAAAGATCGCCGGTTGATCCCTTGGTCATGTCCAAACAAGAACCGTCTTTCTTCTGATCTTTCTTTTGATCTTTGGCCTGGTCACCTTTTCTGGCCTGGTTTGCTGCGAAAAGATCAGCCTTGGAATCAGTTCCAATCAACAGGCAGGAACCGTCTTTTTTCTGGTCTTTCAGCTGATCCTTGTCACGGGCCTGATCGTCTGACAATAAAATGCCACTTGCGTCAACGCGGATAACCTGGCATGAACCATCTTTTTTCTGATCTTTCAACTGGTCTCTGTCACGATCCTGGTCTGCTGCAAACACCAGGCTTGTTGCGATCATCGGTACAACCAGAGCCAGAAATCCACTTTTTACCAACGTTTTCATAATACCTCCTTAGATTGTTATCATATTCAGATTGATTCGAAAGCCTTTCACTTAGGGCTTTTTCTGATCATAACGATTCTTTATCCGGATTGTTACACGCCAAGGAGATTTTTTTTATATGCCATAGTTCAACGGATAGCGTAAAACACGCTTGGGAGGTAGGAATAAGGCGGGCTGAAACAGCCCGCCTTGGTGGTTGATCGCTATGGCTTATTCTTTGGGAATGTTAAATTTTTCAAATGAAACAAACCTGAATGCAGGATCCGGCCTGTCTTTTATTTTCAGGCATTTGACCTTAACTGAAACACACATGGAGATGTACTCCAGGTTATTTCCCATGAGGGGCTGTTTCACCGGCGCACCCAGATTGATCAGTTCAGCCATCTTGGCCGGGTCCATGCGTTCAATGAGAACATCGGTCATCACATCATCCAACAGCCTGACCCGGCTGTATTCGGGCAGGGCATGAAGGCGGATGTTTCCCTTATTAAACTCGTCCATATCGAAAACAATGAATCCCGTAAACGTGACAATTTGATTGGTGCTATGATTATGCCAGAAACCGTCACTCTCACTTGTGGCCTTATTGAGCTTTGCAAATGATTGGGAGCTGGCCAGGAGCAAAAGGGCCAACGCAATCAGTATCATTCGTTTCATGGTAATCTCCTTTTTTTGGCCCGATTTCTCGGGCCCCCCATTTAAGGCTATGTTTATTGTTGGCGCCAGAAAAAATAGTCACTGCTGTTGTCAATAGGCAGAGGGTCATTCTCCGCTCCATAACGAAGTTGCCCATCGGCAATTGTTGGCTTTGGGAAATCGCCTGGTGGTGTTTTTGGCGGGTCCCAAGGAGGTACAATAAGCTCACCGTTTGAGCATTCCATAGTAACGAGATATATCAAGCCCTTGCCCCGTACACCGGAAAAGCCGCAAGGATCTGATTCATCCACAGGAATTGTCTCATCCGGGGGTGTGTACGTTGTAAAGATAACGGTTTTATTGTACACAAGCGGCGTGGAAACAACCTTTTCTCCAAGGCCCAGGGTAATATACCAACCATAATCGCTTGAAGTACCGCCCAATGTGACATCCACCAATTGCGACTCAGTCACCGGCGTTTCGTTGGCCCAGTCATTGATCACACAATAGAATCTGTTTTCAACTGTTTTTTCATTGGGATGGGCTCTATCCCCCGTGCCGAACAGGACAAGTTCCTTATCACACAGGGTTACGACGGCAGGAGCATCGAGAATCTTCCGCCCGTCCCCCCCGTTGAAAACTTTTTTCATCACATTCCAGGTACCGTCCGCCAATTTTGGGTTGACCTTCACGGTGGCAACACCTTCAACATCCTCAACCGTCTTTAGGATGTCATCTGCAATGGCAAAGACATCACCGCCAAGATCGCCAAAATAAAGTCTGTTTACGATACCTGCATTATCTCCACTGTAAGCAGTGCCCTGTGTTGCCAATACATCCGTTACACAGTATTCCATTTCAGGAACATTAACAAATTGATTCGTATCCGCCGGAGCCATGGGGCCCCACCCGTGAATCAATGTTCCGGTCAATTCATCAATGATAAATACCGCCCGGCCCGTGTCATCGGCACTGGGGGAATCGGCATCCTGGCCTTCGTCATAGCCCCCTGTCATAACAAAGGCATCCTGTTTCGTCGCCACTCGACTTTCAGTGTCCAGGCCCACGGATACCTTGACAGCAGAGGGTTTGCTCCAGGACTGTCCGAGAGCCTCATAGCCGGATGATGCGTAATCCTTTAAATAATCCATTGCAATCTGATACATAAAAACAGGTTTGGAATAGTCTTCAATATTCAAGGCAAAATAGCTGGTCCCTCCCCTGCGCTCGCCAAAAATCACGGACCGGGGCTTGAGTATCTGGGAATAAACATCATCAGCCATCGGATCCTTATAGGTTGCCGTGATACCCCCATCAATAAATGAATAGTGGTCGCTGGAATTAATGAGGTCCAGCCTTGCGAACTGGTCCTGGGGAACAAAGCCCCACAATTCATCACCTGTTGTGTCATCAAAACAATGGAACACGGCATCATTGGTGCCAGCGAAGATCACTGATTTGTCGATATAATGGGCCACCACCGGTTCAGCATGGATGATGTCTCCAAGTTTCCAGCTAGCCCCGTTTCCATGGACCCTGTTGATCAGGACATCTGTCAGGTTGTATGGGTTGCCTTTGATGTAGGTGTTTGTTGTTGCAAATTTATTTTTATCAACGCCCACAAGATTTTTATCGGTAAGGGCTACTGTGGTCCCCGTCCCATCAACGAAGTGGTCAATATAGGTATACAGGCTACGAGCCGTTGTTCGAGTCATCAACTGCTCTCCAAGCCCGCCCATGCTAATGGACCCTGTATTTCCAACGGTGTCTTCGGCCCAGTAATCCAAGGCGTTATCCGCGATGGTTCCATCTGGGGCTACAGCCGATTTCCAATCCCGGTCATAAATGGCGCCGATATCAGTGCATAGTGACCGGCCATCCTTGGCACAATTCTCTTTGGTCACCAGATTATATTTTTTAATATTCCCTAACCAGCCTCCGTTTTCCTGGGGTTTGAAAAAGGCAAGGTAGATCAGATCGCTGTCTGCTGTCCGTCTGACCCTGTTTACCGGAACAACAGGTGCAACAAAGATATTGGTATCTTCAATCATGTTGTTCACGATGGTTGAAAATGCGTTTGCAAGACTTGTGGCCGTGGACGCCTGGAAGTACATACCCCCACCATTATTTGCCGTATCGGTTAGAAGGGTTACGGCACTGGATGCGCTCGTGTCCCGACCAAAACCAATGGTGCTTATTTTCAGCCCCTGGACACCATCAAGGGAGGATATCAAATCTTCCCTGTTCAGAAAATAGGCCACATCATCCAGGGCATTGACGCAGTTCATGTTTGTACCGGATCCGCTAATGGTCTCCAGGCGGTCCCCGTCTTCATCACCATCGCCATCGGCACCGCCGATTTTTTTCCCGTTCATGTATTCCAGGCCGTAATTGTCATAATGATAGTTACCCCAGGTATCTTGCCACACATTGGAGTAACGGATATTCAAACCGTCCGCCGTGGGTTCACCGTCAGTCATGATAATCACATAATTGTTCTGGCAGGTATTTGCGATGGGTGTGACGTATTTGCTTGTGGTATATATATTTGCATTTGTATAGGAGATACCATACCAAGTGTCCAAACCTGCAAAATAGCGCCCTGCCTCAGCAAGCGTTTCTGCAAGGGGTGTGTTTCCTGCCGCAGGCATGGCATCAACAGCAGTAAGAAGTTCCGCTTTTGAAGTTCCGCACGCCTTGATCATTTCCCCGCCATTATAGCCATAGGAACTACCAGCAAGACGCATCAATCCAAAACTGATGGAGTCGCCATTATCTTCAATGATTTTCTTCACAACAGTTTTAGCAGCTTCTGTCCGGGACTGATTTGTCCCGATGTCCACAGCCGTATTCTCATAATTGAGGTAGTTTCCACTGAAAACATCGGTGCTTTCCGATGTATGATCCGTGTCACACCCTCCGGACGTGTTGGTACATTGGAGATTCCCCGTTGCAGGATCAATGGGATTACACCATCGTGGTGTATATGTTCCCGTGTCATTGAAGCTGTCTTTGATCTCATCGCATTCGATGGTCGCTATATCTCCGCCTTCATCCATCCAATCACCCGATCCTCGATGGTCTCACAGACGTTCTCCGTGCGAATACACTCCATATGGCCCGATCGGCATGTCCCGTTTCGCCGGTATCTGTCACATACATAGACTTCTTCAACGCAGACATCATTGCATTCCGTATGGGTCCCGGTGGTAATCCAGCCCCGGTAGTACCATTTGTCAGGATTAAAGGGCTCGGTGGGGTCCTGATCATAGATAACGGTGTAATCGTAAGGGTTCACAGGGACATCCACCCTGGTCATACTGCCTGATGTATCAAAGATGATCAGACAGTTCGGCTTGACCCCACCGACAGTCTGTCCGTAGATGTCAATATCCTCGGCAAAAGCTCCCCCGGCAAGGAAACAGCTTATTCCCATCAGAATGATCAATAATTTTTTCGTCATGATATCCTTCTCCTTTGTTATTAATTGGCCTCGAATTTATTAGAACAAGGCAGCCCACGAAGTATACTTTTCAAGTTCCTCGGGGTATGTAAACCCCCCCTGAATAGTAGCTCTCGTCGGATCCCCCCCCCCGCCAAGGGCTGTTGATGTAATTTCAAAAAATCTCCCACAAAATTTCGCATCATAACCCTCTGGTGGGGGGCCGATATGATTCAGGAGAGGGACCTCATTGGCAGCGACTGACAAAATTGTCGTGTAGGCCAAACGGGTGATACACCGGACTTCAATGAGTGCAATATCCCTATCAACGCCATCGGCATCCGGCCGTGTGTAGATAAACGAGACAGCTGCAATGGAAGGCAGAATATCCCTTAAAGCCGTTGTGTTGTTAAACGAGGCATCTTGAACTTTAAGCGTATCAATATAAGTGGTATCCCCATCGTGTGTATGGGTATACAAGGGGTTACCGGCTCCATCATCATTTATATAAATAAGACCGAAATTAGCCCGTGCATAGTTCAATCCAGCCTCTGCTTTTTGGAAATCATCCAGATTTCGTTTGTCACCTCCGGCAATCTGAAACTCCACGGAGGTCATATTCAAAGCAGCGATCCCTCCCAAGGTGATCAGAACCATGATCATGAGGCACAGGACAACGATGGACCCACGATCATTATTAAATTCTCTATTCATTATTCCTCCTTGTGTCACGGCTTGTTGACAAAGCAGTTGTTGCCTTGTTAGTCCAATTTGATAAAAGTATTTGTCATGGATGAATCATGCAGATCGGCACGCGACCAGCTTGCTTTACGACTGACCCAGCTTGTATTGAATGTAATTTCTTTATACGTATTGGACGATGGCGCGACGATATCTTGAACCGTATAGGTGATCGTATACCGTTCTTTATCAGTGTCGACAACAATCGGATCATGACCATCCCCACTGGTAAGCAAAAGATCTGTCATGGGCAGGCCCATGAAGGTCTCAATGGTATCCGAAACCACAAGGACACCTTCTGATAATTTCATGGCTGTTTCATTGCCATTTATGGATGCAATTTGAAGCCGCATGGCAGAAAATATACCCACAGTCAAAAGCACGATGGCAAGCATCACCTCAATAATCGTGAACCCTTTTTCATTTTTTTCAATGAGTTTATTGACTCGTCTTTTCATCATTACTGTCCTCTCCGGCCTTTATTAAATCCCTATGTTTCTGCATCGTATGACACATGAGGTGAGCCGTCTTCTCATGTGGTCCCCCGCAGGGATTGTCCATTGGGTCCCTGTGTCGGGTAACGTATAAACAGTCGGGGCTGTATTGCTTATTGTTTTCTCTTCTTTATTCCCTCGTACAAGAAGTGTAATTCTGACCATACGCTCCCCTCCCGCTGCATCTGAATAGCTGAATTCAATATTTTCAATATTTTCAGCGATGGGGAATGCCCCCCAGATATCTGTCCGAACAAGGTTTGTCGCCTGAACGTCAAATGTAACCGTAGCAATATCACCATCAAAATCATCAGCATCTATAAATCCATCGCCATCGTTATCGATTTCATCTTCAGCAGCGACATAGCTAAATGTTATGGAATCAGGGAGTTCCGCGGTGATCCCCGTTCGTGCCAACCCATTTAAGGCATTAACTTCAGGGTCATATCCGGCGAACATAAGCTCACGTTTCATGATATATAAGGCCGATCGGATATTCTGATTGATATTATTCGTAATTTCCTGGGATATTTTAATTTCGTGATGTTTGGTATACATGCTGTAAATACCGACAATAACGATGCCACTGATCGCCATGGCAATACAAATTTCAACCAGAGTGAATCCCTTATCGGAGTTAGACTTAGGGTTTTGATTATAAATTGTTTTTTTATGTCTATTCATGCCAATATCCTCCGGCTGCTTCTGTTTGCGGGCTATCACTTCGTTCAATTCTAATGGTGCCGCTTGGGCCGATATTGATTCGTTTGAAGTTCCCCTTACCACCCGCAAGAAGATCCTCTTCATGGCAGACATAGACCTGCCCTGAATAGTAAACCGGAGCCCCTCCCGCACCCCCGACAGGCAGCCCCATTGGACCAAACATGGTGCTCATGATATTATCGTTTGTTCCCACAACAGAATCAAACTCAGCTAAATATATTTCAATTCTATTTGGCATGGTGCCTCGTCGAAATACCTGTTCGCCATCTTGCCATGTCCCGTTTTCCGCATTGGCAGGTATGCCTCCACCATCGTCCACGAAAACACAGTAAGTCCCGTTATCCTTAACACCTTGTGTAAATTGAACAACAACACTGATTCCATTTTTTGTGGAAGTCATCTTTGCCAACTGCACGGCTGACTTGATCAAATTGACTCCGTTTGTCAATGAATAGCCCTTGTACCATTGTTTGCCATAGGGCGCAAACAAACCCGCAAGGATAGAAAGCATGGCTAAACCAATCATCAATTCCACCAATGAAAATCCTTTATTTTTCTTCAACATATCTGCCCTCATAAGAGATTATAGATGTTTATCATGAATCTATACACGAATTATGCCACACCCTACCAGCCGGTTAGCCAGTTCAATTATTACACAATAAATCAAGGAGTTTAAACCAGGTATCGACTCTGCGACTGTGTTTCAGATGGGTCCATCAGAAATCAAAAACGCTATAAAATAATTTTAGACTATTAATTTTTTTTATAGCCAGACAAGGGTGCAATGGACTCATGGATCAAAGGGATTGTTATGTCGAACGTCCGGCCAAACATCATACCGCCGCATACAGGAGTTTTTACGACGCCATCACTGTTGATCAGGCGAGATCAGACAAAAACTGTTTCACATGACTGATTTCATTGGGCCGGGCAGGCCGACGATCAAGGGTGATCATCTGCGAGCAGGCAGAGCCGCAACAGGCTTTGGCTGCGCTGGGTGTCACAACCGTCAAGGTCGGCTCATTGGTTTGCCGGTGTTCAAACCACACCATTTCGTAATAGTTTATCGTGTGTTCCCGGCAAACCATGGGGATTAGAATCTGGGCGGCATTTTGAATGAATGTTCCTGAACTGTCACCGGGATCGGATGCCACAACATAATAATTCTTCAATTGGGTCACGGAACCCGAATTGTTAAGCTTGATAATCCGAATCCGGAATTGGTTTTCAAATTCACCCTGGCCGTGCAACGTGACCATTTCATCGAAAATTACCATGATTCATATTTCCTTTGAAGCCCATAATAAGTTACGAAAATGGGGCGTTTAACCATGAAGCAATGAAGAGTTCAGCAGGGCAAGGCCACCACCAAACAAAAGATATGGGACTTATACGACCTATAGGACTTATATGCCCGATTACCATCCAACGTTTAAAAAGAATTAAATATTACCACAGATAGAACTCAGCTTCCAGAACAACATTATTCTAATTATAGCTTTTATGTTCACGGATTCCCATATAAAAAAAAGGCCAACCGAATCCGGTTAGCCTTTTGTTTTTTTTATGGTGGAGCTGAGGGGGATCGAACCCCTGACCTCATGGCTGCCAGCCATGCGCTCTCCCAGCTGAGCTACAACCCCATATGTGAAATGGGTTATAATGAAAAACCTTGGCCTATGTCAACAGATATTTGGAATCGGATACAATTTCTTTGACCAGGCCGGATTCATCTCAGGTTGGATTCTTGCCTATTTTTTTCTGGACATGTTTTTTATGCTGGTCATGATCCACATCAAGACCCAGGCGACCGGCATCTGCAAGCTTTGTCACAAAATAAATACCCTGGTGGGGTTTTCCGGTTTCTTTGCATATTTTTTTTAAATAGAGAACAGCCTGCCTGAGAATGGTTGCCTCCTCAATAATGGTGAAAAGGGTCTTGCTCCGGCTCATCCCCCCACCCGTGAGAACCCTGAAACCGGCAAAAATCGGGACATGATGGCTGATCAGCTGCAGAGAGTCGGTAGATTCGATGACCGTTGACCCGCTGATGCCAATATCCAGCCAACCGGTGATCAGGTCATCCAGGAGTTCTTCATTATTGATTACTGCAGTTAATAAATACACATCCCGTCCTATTTGTTTACACGTTTATCACGACTGGTAAAAAAAGCCGGTTATTTCGTCTTCAAGGCCCTTGATGGCGTCCTTCAGTCTTTGGGGGTCTTTGGCACGCCTGACAACACCCGTAAATTCGGTTTTCCTGCACAGCCTGGAAACCCTGGCCAGTATCTGAAGATGCTGGGTCTGATTGGATTCGGGAATGATAATGGCAAAGACGATATCCACATCCTGATCATCAATGGCATCAAAGGGCACAGGTGTTGATAAGCGAATGATCATGACGGCGGCCTGATCCCTTTCCGGTGTGGTGGTGTGGGGAAAGGCGATACCCTGACCCACGCCGGTACTCATGCTTTCCTCACGTAGGGCGAGTCCTTTGAAAAGCATCTCGTCATTTGTAACCAGACTGTTTTGACCTGCTGTTTGGGCAATGAATTTAAGGACAGCTTCCTTGTCCGTGAGCTCAACGTCCAGGTAAATATTTTCCGTTTCAATAAAATCACTTATCTTAAGAACATCTTCCCGCATAAAACCACCTTCCCGGTTTGTTCCTGGATGTGCCATTTCTTTTGAAATCGTATAGGATGGGCTAACCTATTCATTGTTTACCTTAAATCAATGCATGGGGCTTGTCAACTTGGGGGATCACATGATCCCTGTCCCTTGCCCCTGACCGTCCCTGTCAGATAAAAAAGTTCCAGACCGCCATGAAAAAGAACATGGGTCTTGACCGGAAATGAGGGTTTGAGGGTTTTGGCATCAAAGGGGGATATCAGGCCCACGATCCAGCCCCCATAGGTTCGTTCAAACCGTGAAAACAAGTCCCTGATCAGGGTTTCACTTTGCTTTTTTGTCCCCAGTCGCAGGCCATAGGGCGGGTTGATCAGGATAAGTCCTTTTTCCTGGCACAGACTGTTTGGATCAATTTCAAAAAAATCCCGGTGGGTCACCTGGATCAGTGATTCAAGACCGGACCTGATAACATTCTCTGTCATGCGGTCACAGGCCTTGGAATCCTGATCCGATGAAAAAATACGCGGCGTTGTATTGAATCCCATCAGGGGCTCTGCCTCCTGCCGCATATGTTTCCAGGTTCCCGGCCTGAAGCATGGCCAGTGTTCAAAGGCAAACTCACGGTGCCAGCCCGGAGGAATATTGCCCGCCATCATGGCGGCCTCCAAAGCAAAGGATCCGGTTCCGCACATGGGGTCGATCAAAGGCATTTTTCCATCATAGCCTGCCAGCATCAGCATGCCTGCGGCCAGGGTTTCACGCAGGGGTGCTTTACCTCCCTGGGTTTTCAGACCCCGTATGTACAGAAGCTCCCCCGAACTGTCAATGGACACCTCGAATCGGTCATTCACCGCCCGAACAAAAAGAGTCTGGGGCTTTCCCTGTTTTTGTTTCCCAGGATTCAAGGCAAAGCCTTCCCGCCCCCGGATTCGGTCATTGAATCTCTGGATCACAGCTCCGGAATGATAAAGCCTGGATTTTTTAAGTGTCACATGGATGTCAAAGGCCTGGTCACCCTGCAGGTAAAGTTCCCAGGGAATCTGATCAATTTTTTTTTCAAGGCTTGCAAAATCCGAGGCGGTAAATGACGAAAGTCGCATGAGAATCCGTGAGGCACATCGAAGGTGCAGGTTGGCCAGATAGCAATCTGCCACAGATCCGTGGAATTCTATGCCACCGTCCACCTCGCTTAAGACTTTTTCTCCCTTGAACACATGATTGAGTTCGCCTTTGCAGACCTGTAAAAGTCCAGGAGAAACCACCACAAAAAAAGGGTGTTCACGGGCTGTGACGTGTCGTTTGATTCGCTTTTCTAAAGCGGTTGGTTTTTCCATGGTTTTTGTCGACTTTTTTACGAGTTCATCAAACTTGGATGTTAATGGGACTTATGGGACCCATGAGACGTATGGGACCTATAATCTTCAGTCTTTTATGCCTTTTGTTTTCAAGATTTCAAGGGTGTAATCCCGGGTTCCCATTCCAAGCTTTTCAGCATAGGCGAGTTGAAGCTCCCATTCCACCTGGGGATAGAGCCCCTTAAATTTGTCTTCACCTGGGCCGGTGTTGGAGGTAAGGCAACTTCCTGGACATGCCGCCTCACGGTTGACCAGGTCCACCGAGGCCTGGTCCAGGGCAACCGGATCAAGGGAGGCCACCATGCCGATATCCGGGACGATGGGGACATCGTTGTGTGCAATGCAGTCACACATGGGGGAAATATTGTTGATAAAATTCACATAAAGCACCTTGCCCTTTTTTTCCCGGATCACACCCCAGGCGTATTCCATCATGCCTTCCAGAAAAACAGGCACCGACTGGTTCCATCGGATCTGAACCGCTTCAGCGGCACAGACCACGATACACTCGCCGCAGCCAATACATGTGTTTTCATCGATGATGGCTTTTTTATCGTCGGTCAGGGAAATGGCCGTGGCCGGGCAATGGGCGATGCATTCCCCGCAGCCCACGCATTTTTTCCGGATCACCTTTGGGGAGACCGTTGAATGCATGGCCAGTTTTCCCCGGCGGGAAGCGCATCCCATACCGATATTCTTGAGGGCCCCGCCAAAGCCTGAAAGTTCATGTCCCTTGAAATGGGCCAGGGAGATCAGGACATCGGCATGGTGGATATCAGTCCCAATGTAGACCGTGTCAAAGTGATTCCCCGTTGCCTTTACAGCCACATCGGAAAGCCCTCGCAAACCGTCGGCAATGACCAGAGGCGCATCCACCACGGCATAGGCAAAACCGTTTTTAATGGCTGTTTCAAGGTGGTTGACCGTGTCACTTCGGGTCCCTGCGTAGAGGGTGTTGGTGTCGGTGAGAAAGGGTTTGCCACCGCACTCTTTGACAGCGTCGATGACGGTGCTGACAAACACCGGCCGGATAAATGCCGTGTTGCCCTTTTCTCCAAAATGGAGTTTCACAGCCGTCAAATCACGTTTTCCGATCACATCGGAAATCCCGGCTGTTTTCACCAGCCTTCCCAGCTTTGCTGTGAGGCTCTCCTGATAGCTTGCCCTGAAATCCGTAAAATAAACGATTGATGACATAATCCCTCCATAAATAAAATTAATGGCGTCGTAAAAAGTCGGCGGATGGCTATGGAAAAAGGTCCATTCGAGTACGCGTTCGACTATTTTGGATCGCCAACGCAGCATATGGGCCTTTTTTAGGGCACCATCATTCTTAGGCTTGTGTTTGAACCGACTAAGCGTTAAAAATATCGACCAGTGTAATCAACCCCCGTTTTTTCGTCAAGGATAAGGAGATGATCATGCAGCCGGATACCCCAAGAAAATTAAAGGCCCTTCAATCCCTTTACCGCATTCATGAAAACACCATGGCCCCCTTTGATCTGGCCTGCCATAAGGGTTGTTCGGTCTGCTGCACCCCCAACGTCACCCTGACCAGCCTTGAGGCCTTTTATCTGTTAAGTAGCTTAGGGCCTGTTGGCCGGGATAGGGTCCTTTCCCGTATTCTTGACAAAAGCCACCAAAACCATTTTATTCCAAAAATCACCATCAATGCCATGGTTGATCTGTGCATGAAAGGCGAGGATCTCCCGGACGAAGACAGCGATCCGGCCTGGGGTGCCTGCCCCTTGTTGGATAAGGGTATCTGCACCATCTACGCGTTCCGTCCCTTTGGGTGTCGTTGCATGGTTTCAAAGAAAAAATGCGGGGATTCGGGGTGTGCTGACATGGATGAGTTCCTGGTCACTGTTCACAACGTGTTCATGCAGTATCTGGAGCACCTGGACCAACATGGCGTCAGTGCAAACCTCAATGACCTTTTGCCATTCATGGCCAGTGGAAACCGGATGGAAGACTTCAGGCTCCTGGGTCAGCTAAAAACCGTGGATCCCCTCTTCCTGAAAAACATGCCCCTTTCCATGGTCATGGTCCCACCGGAACACCGGAAAGACATCACACCCATTCTGTCCGAGATTCAGACCATCTGAGGGATTTCAAGCATATCAGGTCAGATCATATTCAATGCGGTCTGGGCAACTTTGATCAGAGGCACCACCTTGTCCACGGCTCCGGTTTTGATGGCCTCCTTGGGCATGCCGAAAACCACACAGCTCTGTTCGTCCTGGGCAATGGTCTTGGCCCCGGCCTGTTTCATATGAAGCATACCATCGGCACCGTCCGAACCCATACCTGTGAGAATGATTCCCAGGGCATTGGCCCCGGCGTATTTGGCCACGGATTTGAACAGGACATCCACGGCAGGTCTCTGATGGTGCACCATGGGGCCGCTTTTAACGGAAACATAATATCGCGCCCCGCTTCGTTTGAGGAGCATGTGGAAATTACCCGGAGCAATCAGGACCTGTCCATTGACCACCGTGTCTCCGTCAACGGCTTCTTTCACATTCATTTCACACAAAGAGTCCAATCGTTCGGCAAAAGAGGTGGTGAATTTGGCGGGCATATGCTGAACCACAAGAATGCCCGGGGCATTTCGAGGCATCCGGGTCAGCACCTCTCTCAAGGCTTCGGTTCCCCCGGTTGAGGCTCCAATGGCGATTATCTTACGGGTGGTGGCCATGAGTGCCTGGGAGCTTAAACTCGCTTTTTCCCGGACAAGGGGCTCACAATGATCATAGTTTCTGGCTGATACCGTGATGGTGGACACGGCCCGGATTTTATCGGCCAACTGGAGGCTCAGGTCCCCCACAGAATAAGACGCCGTGGGTTTTGACACAACCTCAAGTGCACCCAGTGACAAGGCTTCCAGGGCAATTTTACTCCCCTCACGACTAAGGGAACTCACAATAATCACGGGCAGGGGGGCATAGGTCATGATCTTTTTTAAAAAAGTCAGGCCATCCATGCGGGGCATTTCAATATCCAGGGTCACCACATCGGGTTTCAGTTTAACGATCTTGTCCCTGGCCACATAAGGATCAGGGGCTGTTCCGACAACCGTGATATCCTTTTCCTTGGAAAGTTCCTCCGAAAAGACCTTTCGGACAATGGCCGAATCATCCACCACAAGCACTCTGATTTCTCGCCCCATAAACGGATCCTTATACGTTCCTTAGCGCTTGGGGAACGATCACATGTTTTCGGATCAATCGTTCAAACAAATCATGCAAAAAATATAACCCTCGATGGATTCCGCAATAACCAGACCTTCGGGAATGCTCGATTTTATTGTGTCAATCATCTTAGAATCCTCAAAAATTTCAGGAATACTCAACCTGATCTCACTCTTATCATCCATCGTTGAAAACATATGGCCAGCCACCATGTTCAAGGTTTCCTTGATGATCCCGTCACAGTGTTCACGGGTGATGTCGTGACGATCTTCGCCCATGAAATCACTGGCCATGGATACGAGGATGTCTTCAGGAATCATCATGATGAAATAGCCCGTGAATTTCCCTGAGAATTCAAGCCGGCACAATCTCAAATCAGGAATATCAAGCATGCCCAGCCTGTCAACGTCCCCATATTCATCAAACTCAAGGGGCATGTAAAACATGGTTTCCAGAACCTCAGAAATCGAGGCTGTCATCACTGATTTCAGTTCCTTCATCATTTCCAGGATCTCCAAGAATCTCATTAAGTTTTAACCGGATCTCTTCGGGGGTAAAGGGTTTTTTGATGTAACCAGAAACCCCTTTCTCTTTGAATTCAGCGACCCGAGCCTTTCCCCCTTCGGTGGTGATCACCAGAACAGGTATGGTCTTTAACAGGTCATTTTTTTTCATTTCTGAAACAAGCTCAAGCCCGTTCATATTTGGCATGTTGTAATCCGTCACAACAATATCAATCCATTTTTCATTCAAGATCTTCAATGCTTCCGCACCATCCGACGCCTCCTCGTATTGGGCCATGGAAAAGCCGGACGCCTTGATGGTTTTCTTGATCACCTTCCGCATGGGAAGTGAATCATCCACAACCAGAATATTAAATGCCATATCAACCCCCTGGAGAAGCCTGTCTTTCAAATGACTTTCAGAAGCTCTTCCACTTTTTTCATTTCACTGCCAAAGGATGCAATGATCTCCTGAAGATCCACAGGTGTAATACCGAGTTTCCGTAAAACATCCTTATGAAACCTGTATGCAAGGCCGTCAGCGCCACCGCCGATGCCCATCATCATACAGACGTTATCAGCCACATAGAGAATCTGGGTATCCAGATCGTCCCTTGCTGCTTCGTCATTCAGATGATGGTTCCGGATCATACTGACCATTTTTTCCGAAAAATCCCACATTTCTGCCACTCGGCCACCCAGCTCGGCATGATCGATTCCGATCACTTTTTTTTCAGCCTCTTTAAAACTGAACCCCTTGGTTCTGACAAGGGAATCGATTTTTGAAAATGAATCCCCCACAAAGCGATCAAGGATGACTTTCCCGATATCTTTCAATAAGGCTGCCGTAAATATCATCTGTTTGTTCTTGGAGCCTTTTTTCTCGGCAAGATCCCTTGAAATAAGAGCGGATGACACGGCATGTTTCCATAATTCCCCTTCATGAAGCCCGTAACCCGACTGGCCTTTTGTCAAATTGGCAGCCCCGGATTTCAAAAGAACCATGTCAATCACCTGATCCATACCCATCATGGTCACCGCATCCTGAACCGATTCAACCCGGCGTGGAAGGGCGTAATAGGCTGAATTACACATACGAAGGATATTGGCCGTGATCAGGGGATCATAACGTATAATTTCTGCAATATCCGCCATGGATGATCCGGGCTCCTGGGCCACAGCCATAATCTGATTGACCACTGCAGGAATAGGCGTCAAATTGTCAATTTCCTTGAGCAGTTCTTTGATGGCACTCATATCCGTTCCTCTGTTCTCCCCGATGTCTTCATATAGATGTCCCCTGTCCCGATTTCAATCCGAATGGTCCGGTTGACATTGCCCCCCACATCCTCATGATCAACAAGTACACCGTTTTTAAAAAAAATTTTACGAAGGGCCATATGATTTCTTTTACCAATATTAAAAAATCCCTTCTGGTCCAAAATCTGAGCCCCACCGACCACCACGACCCGCATCCTGTTTTTCTGGGCTCCAAGGGTATAGGTTGATTTAAAAAGGGCCGGGATCCCCGTATCTGCAAACATATATGGATTCTTTGCCGCTTTATCCTTGTCCAGGCTGGATTCGGGCAACATATAATGAAGCATACCACCCACCCGGACTTTGGGGTCGTAGACAACCACACCGATACATGACCCCAGGGAATAGGTGATCAAGACCTCTTCGTTGTTACCGCTGATCTTCATATCTGAAACACCGACAATCGATTTCACACCGTGACCTCATCCAAGCGATTTCGTTATCATTTATGCCAAAGGGTTTTTCCTGTCATAGGGTGTTGGCCACCTCGAACAAGCCTCCAATGTCCAGTATGAGTCCCACTCGGCCATCACCCATGATCGCACCCCCCGCCAGCCCCTTGATCCCCTTAAGGGACTCTCCAAGGCTTTTTATAACATATTCTTCCTTACCCAGAAGTTCATCGATAAGAATCCCTCTCTGTTCCTTGTTGTTCTCAACCACAATGGCGATGTTATTCCAGACCTCCTGATGGTCCATGGTGACATGACAAATTTTATTCAGCCTTATCACGGGGATCAGATGCTTCCGGAACATCAGCATTTCGCCCTTGCCCTCCACGGTGAAATAATCTGCCTTTCTGGGCTTAAACGATTCAAGAATCGCCATGGTGGGCACAATGAACCGTTCATGACCGATGCGCACAAGCATGCCCTCAATAATGGCAAGGGTCAGGGGTAGGGTAATGATAAATGTGGACCCTTCCCCTTCAACGGATTGGATATCCACACGTCCGCTTAAGCCCTCAATGGCTTTTTTAACAACATCCATGCCCACACCCCGGCCTGAAATATCTGTAATTTCCTTGGCCGTTGAAAAACCGGGCTTCATAATCAACTGAAATATTTCCGAATCAGCAAGCACAGCATGGGCATCCACAAGCCCCAGTTTCACGGCTTTGTCAAAGATGGTCATGGCATTGAGCCCCTGACCATCATCGGAAATCTCAATGACAATATTCCCCCCTTTATGATAGGCCCGAAGACGAATGCTCCCCTTTTCCGGCTTTCTGGTTTTTGCTCTTTTTTCGGCCGTTTCCAGCCCATGGTCAATGGAATTCCGTATCATGTGGACCATGGGCTCATACAGGGCTTCCACCACATTCCTGTCGATTTCTGTATCTTCACCGGACATGGCCAGCCCCACATCTTTATTGCAACTTTTGGAAAGATCCCGGACCAGACGGACCATTTTCTGAAAGGTTGCGCTGATGGGGACCATACGCATGGACATGGCGATTTTCTGAATATTTGAAACGATCTGCCCCAGTTGATTGAGATTCTGATTGAGTTTCTGGTTCGACGAGGCCGCAGCCCCGGTGTTCTCTCGCAGCATGGACTGGGCAATCACCAGCTCACCGGTCAAATCAACCAGATTGTCCAATTTCCCGGTGTCCACTTTCACGTGGAATACGCCCGTCTTTCGAACCCTTTTCTGCTCCCTCAGGACGGAAATCACCTGGCCCGAATCAATGCCGTTTTCTTCCACGAGGATTTGACCCAGTTTCTTTTCCGGATGTTCTTTCTGGAACGTAAGGGCTTCTTCGAGATTCTCCATTTCAAGGGCGCCCCTGTTCACAAGGAGTTCACCCATCAGACACGGGCTTTCCGGCTGGCTCCCGGCACGATTCATCCTCTCGATTTTCTCGACCAAGGAGTCGATATCTATACCACTGTCATCGGCTGTCATCCGTATTTCCAGCCCTTTTTCCACCGTATCGATCAGTTTTTTCAAAACATCAACGGACTGGAGAATCACATCGGTCATATCATGGTCAATGACAAACTGGCCTTTCCGTGCGCTGTCCAGAAGGTTTTCCGTGCTGTGGCCCAAGGCGTTTATTTTTCTTAGATCTAAAAAGCCGGAAATGCCTTTGATGGTATGGAATGGCCGGAATATGGCATTGATGATTTCCTTATCATCGGGATTCTCTTCAAGGTCAATGAGGTTCACTTCAATGGTTTCAAGATTTTCACGGGATTCGGTGATAAAATCGCCAAGAATTTCTTCATCGTCATCCTCAAGTGCCCGGACAGGACTGGGTGTCGACGAAACCTGGGGTACTTTTATGGTTGAATTCTCAACTCCGGCCGTCGCCCCACCCAACAGCTCGTCGATGATCTCTTTGAAATCAAAGGTAAAAATTTCACCCTTTGAAATTTGTTTGACCATGGAGTTCATCAAAAACAGTCCGTCTTTCACGGGTTTCATGTCCGTCTTTTCGCCAAAGACCATGGATTCAATGTATGAACGCATGGCTGAAGACACCGTGAGCACATCACGAAGCATGTCGTTGCCCAGGCTTTTTTCCAAGGACTCCAAGGCATTAAGAAACGTTCCCAGGCCCTGGATATCGTCATGGGTAAGGGTTGAAACCATGAGGGAAATCGCCTTCAAATCATTTTTTAGTGTGTCCATCGGTTCCTTTAGATTTCCCATGCCAATGCCGTTCAAACAATCACCGGGATATCCCTTTTATCGATTACGAACGTTCTTTCAAACACTCTGGGGACATTACCGGGACGATGTCTGGTTATTTGGACGTGGTTGAGGCCCCTGATTCCGGATCAGACGAAAACCTGTCGGATTCCTTGAAGATGGCCATCCTGTGGCTTGAATGTATACCGGAATAAGTTGACTCACATAATAAACGGATTGAAAATCCCAACGATATGAAAATAGTTATGATCTTGAAAAGATTAACTTACTTTCTCATTATACAGCACTCAAAACACGCTTGTCAATCTGGATTTAAAATCTCGGCCATAGCCAAGCTTACGAGAACCGCCCCTTCGGGGCTGAGTACGCGTACGACTATTTTGGATCGCCAACAATAGATATGAGTTGACAAACCCCAACCCTGTCTTAATTTGTCATTAAAGCAACCATGACCTAGTGTCTTGAACGATTCTTTAGATGGAGATTAAACATAATGTCTTTTGACACCCGGGATGAAACCCTTGATCAAATCATGACCATGAAAAAACCCTTATGCCCCCATTGCCAAGGTGAAATGAACTTATGGGAAGTCCCTCCCATATCCTTTAGCGATGGGCTTGGATGGGGAGTGCCCTTTCTTTTCATCTGCTTTAACGATGATTGCCCCCTTTTTAAACAAGGATGGGATGAGTTGCTGGAGCAGGTTGGCCAGAAATCATCGGTCAGATGTATGAACTATCCCGGAACCACCCAGTTTGAAATGCTGCCGGTTTTCAGTTCTTTCGGAGGTACAGGCCAGCTGGTTACCGATGACACGGTCGCCAAGAAAAAAGCCCATGAGGAAGCCATTAAAACCGGTTTTTCAATTCTTGCAGATTGTTACGTGAACACAGACCTGGTTCAGATCATGAAAATGGCCCTGGATGGTGAAGAACCCACCCGTGTGAGGCTCAAAGCTGCCGAGATGCTGGGGGATCTTGCGGACACCGAAGCCATCGACCCCTTGAGAAACACCAAATTCGCAAACCCCAAACTCCAGGAAGAAGTGCTCCTTGCCGTTAATAAGATCCATACACGGTGCTACACCCGGGAATGCCCATTTTGCGCGGAAATCATCAAAAAGCAGGCAAAAATCTGTAAACACTGCAAAACGGAGGTGGCTGGACATTAGGCCATCCATTCGGTATCTAACATAAAAAAAAGGCCCTTCATGGGCCTTTTATTATAGTAACGATGTGATTGTGACTCGGATCAGTGGGCGTTTCCGATAAAACAGCCGGCACCATCGGCCTGAAGGCCCTTAATACTCGGATCATCAGTCTGGATGCCCATAATATCCGACACGGTAGCATTAATATTTATCGCATCACCCACAGAACCTTCAATCGGAAGATGGGCTGTTTTGACCATCTCTGAAAAATCACTTGAATTGCCGCAGGAATTGAAGGCTTTCACCGTGAAATAATATTCTCTGCCGTCAAAGGAGTCTTCCATCTCTATAAACGTCATATCAGCCGGGATCTGCGTGCTGTTTTCCTCAGTAAAATTATTGGGAGTTCTGCTCCAGTAAACCACATAATAATCGGCATCACTGTTTTCATCCCATTCGAGCATGGCATCTTGTGCATAGGTGGTATTTGCAAGAAAAATCAAGGCACACAACAAGAGAATTACACGTTTTACCATCATCACCCCCGAATACCGCTCTTATAACTGATTTTCGTTTCCCCTCCAAGCTTACGATACTCCCCACGAGCATGCTATAGACGTAAGCGCGTTTAAACATTGTTTAAGCTAAATTCGTGCCAAAGCGTTTAAAACGGTTTCTAATTGCGGATAATGGTCTTGAACTCCCCTTTGCGGACACAGGGATAGACATTCTCTGTTATGCCCCCATTTATATTTCCCCTGGCCATCCGTCGACTTTTTACGAGTTCATCAATTCTGATAATAGCTACATATACACGATGTGATGATATTTCAACGTTTATATTTCCATATGTCGATATTATCCCAAACATCCAAGGGGAAATACCACCTGAAATCATTCAATCAGTGAGGTTCCTGTCATGGCAGCGGGTTTTTCAATGCCCATGACCCCAAGGAGTGTGGGGGCGATATCTCCCAGACAGCCCTGCTTCAGGGTTTTATGTTTCAAGGTTTCGGAGACAAGGATCAGGGGAACCGGATTCAAGGTATGGGCGGTATGGGGCCCGCCATTATCATCGACCATCTGCTCTGAATTGCCGTGATCAGCCGTGACAATCACTGTGCCGCCCCGTTTAACAACCTCTGGCACCACCTTTCCAACACAGGCATCCACCGTCTCAACCGCCGTGATGGCAGCAGTCATGACACCGGTATGACCCACCATGTCCATGTTGGCAAAGTTCACAACAATCAATGCATAATCATGGTCGATCAAGCGTTTCAACAATTCATCGGCCACGTCATAGGCACTCATTTGCGGTATTTCATCATAGGTCGCAGCATCCCTGGGAGAGGGAATCATGCAGCGGTCCTCCCCTGGAAACGGCTCTTCCTCACCCCCATTAAAAAAATACGTCACATGGGCATATTTCTCCGTTTCTGCGATGCGAAGTTGTTTCAGCCCCTTCAGGCTGAGCGCCTCGCCCAGAAGCCCCTCCATGTGCATGGGGCCAAAGGCCACGGGAAGATCAAAATGTTCATCATACATAGTCATGCACACATACGCTGAGAGCTTGGGCCTTACGGCTCTGACAAATCCCGAAAACCCTTCTTCATTAAAGGTCCGGGTGATCTGGCGGGCCCGGTCTGCCCTAAAGTTAAAAAAAATCAATCCGTCATCATCGGCAACAACTCCATTCTCTGGATCAATCATCAGAGGCTTCACAAATTCATCATTTTCACCCCTCTGATAGGCCTGCCTGATGGCAGCAACCGGTTCTTGCCCAAGGGCACCCTTTCCCTCCGTATAAAGCCGGTATGCCATTTCGGTCCGGTCCCATCGGGTGTCCCGGTCCATGGCGTAGTACCTGCCGCAGACACTGACAATCCGTATATGGGTTCGACCTGCAATATGCTTTTCCAGCATGGCAACATACCCTGCCCCGCTGTTCGGAGGCGTATCCCTGCCATCAAGAATCACATGGATGCTTATCCGGGTGAGCCCCATACGATCCGCCATATCCACCAGGGCGAACAGGTGGGAAAGCTGGCTATGCACACCGCCATCGGACACAAGCCCCATGATATGAAGAACCGATTTTTTCCCCTTTATCGTATTCATGAGGGTTGTAAGGACGGGCTTTTGAAAAAAAGACTGGTCCTCAATGGCCTTGTCTATCCGAAGCAAGGTCTGGTAAACGGTCCGACCGGCCCCAATGTTCAGATGACCCACCTCTGAATTTCCCATGATGCCCGGAGGAAGTCCCACGGCCGTTCCTGAACAGACCAGCCGGGTATGGGGATACTGTTCAAACAACCGGTCCAGATGCGGCGTCCGGGCCGCGGCCACAGCATTGTTTTCTTTATGGGTGCTGAGTCCCCAGCCATCCAGGATCATAAGCATTACCGGTGCTTGTTTTTCCATGGTCTGCCCCTATTGACCTGTATCGATACGGCGTGCATCTGACCAGAGCCCTTCCAGGTCGTAAAAACGACGTGTTTCATCAAGGAATACATGAATGATCACATCTCCGTAATCCAAAAGGACCCATTTGCCCTCTTCAAGTCCATCAACGCTAAAGGCACGAACACCCTTTTTCTTCATTTCCGTATGGATATGCTTTCCTATGGCACTGACCTGGCGGTTGGACCGTCCGCTTGCAATAATAAACGCGTCGGTATATGAGGTGAGTTTCCGGACGTCCAGCGCCACAACATCTTCGGCTTTTCGTTCAAAAAGTACATCCAGGTAAGGTTTTAAAACGCTATCAGGTCTATCTTTCATGCATAAAGTCCCTTTTGTTTGATATAATCGTATACATCCTTGGGCACCATGGAGGATACGCTTTTTCCGTTTTTAACACGGTTTCTGATTTCCGTCGATGAAATGTTCCAAGGCGTTCCCTGGAACAAATAGATGGGCTTTTTGAAATGATGTTTAAAACAGCCTTTGTCCTCGTACCAGCTGTAGCCCTTTGAAACCTTCTCGCATAAATAACGCTCTGTTTTTTCAACAGGCAGACCTTCCTCAGGGCTCTCTTTACCGGGTCTCATGATCACGATAAGTGGCACCTGCTCCAGTATTCCTCCAAAGGCCCGCCAGGTATGAATCTCAAAAAAAGCATCGGTTCCTATGACCATCATCAGTTCGCCCGGTGAACCGGATCGTGATAAAAAATAGCGCAGGGTATCAATTGTGTAGGATGGCCCGTTTCGTTTCAACTCCACATCGGATATCCTAAACCCCTGTTTATGTTCAAAACACATCCGGACCATATTCAGGCGATCACGGGCATTGGTGACCTCTTTCAAGGTCTTATGGGGGGGGATGGCCGAAGGGACAACAATGATCTCCCCAATCCCGAACGCGTCCTTGACCTGTTCAGCCACGTGGAGATGCCCCAGATGGACCGGATCAAAGGTACCACCAAACAGACCGACCCGGGAAACATCTTTACCGGGTCGGAATTGGGATCGTATGTTGAGTTGTTTAGTCACGCTGGTAGAACACACCCCCGCAAATCATATCGTTCGTATCCATCCATAAAAAACATGGTGCTTTTTTTCGAGACATTAAGCCCGGACCTGGCCATCACCCAGGACCACAAATTTAGTGGTGGTCAGTTCTTCCAGGCCCATGGGTCCGAAGGCATGGAGTTTGGATGTGCTAATTCCAATTTCCGCTCCCAAACCCAATTCCCCTCCGTCGTTGAAGCGTGTGGAGGCATTGACCATCACTGCCGATGAATCCACTTCCCTGACAAAGCGCCTGGCCCGTCCGTAATCGTTGGTGATAATGGATTCGGTATGGTTGGAACTGTAGGTCGAGATGTGGTCCATGGCATCATCCATGCTTGCCACCACCTTGACAGATAGGATCAGGTCCAGATATTCGGCTGCCCAATCTTCATCAACAGCCACATGGGCTTCGGGGACAATGGCTCGGGTTTTTTCACATCCCCTGAGTTCAACGCCGGCCTTTTTAAATGTCGCTGCTATTTTAGGCAAAAAGGATTGGGCCTCGGCCTCATGCACCAGGAGTGTTTCCATGGCATTGCATACACCGGGTCTCTGAACTTTGGCATTCATGCAGATATTTTCCGCCATATCATGGCTGGCCCCCTGATCCACAAAAACGTGGCAGACGCCCTTGTAATGCTTCAAAACGGGGATTTTGGAATTTTCAACCACGGCCCGGATCAAACTTTCACCTCCCCGGGGGATGATCAGGTCAATGCACTCGTCCTGTTTAAGGAGGAAATTCACAGCCTCCCGGTCCCTCATGGGAACCACCTGGGCCGCATATTCGGGCAGGCCACAGATTTTCAAGGCATCGGCAATCACAGCCGCTAAGGCCTGATTGGAATGAAGAGCCTCGGAGCCTCCCCGGAGAATAATGGCATTTCCTGCTTTCAGACAAAGTCCGGCCGCATCGATGGTCACATTGGGCCGGGATTCATAAATCATCCCGATAACACCCAAGGGAATTCTCATACGGGAAATCTGAAGGCCGTTGGGGCGGGTCCAGGTTCCGGTGATTGCACCCACCGGGTCATCCAGTTTCACCACGTCGGAAAGCCCCTGAATCATGGACGCGATCACCTTATCGGACAAGGTCAACCGATCAATCATGGCATCAGAAAGCCCCATGTCCCGTGCCCGGTCAAGATCTTTAAGGTTTTCGGCCTGAAGGTGGGCCGCATTTTTTTCAAGTTGTTCAGCGATGGTCGAAAGCACCCGGTTCTTTTCACCGGCCGTGAGCCTGGCCATGTGGATGGAGGCTTTCCGTGCTTTGACAGCCATTTCTTTTATGATTGTTTCAACAGACATGGGGATTCTCCATGAACGCCCTCAAAAAAAGAGCCTGAATGTATTTACTCTCCGGTCGCGGCAAAGTTATCCCGATGAATGACTTCATCGTATTCCTTATACCCCAGATTTTCCTTGATTTTATCGGTTTTCAGCCCTTTGATCACATCAATCTCAAGGGAACTGTAATTCACAAGCCCCATACCGATCACCGTGTCACCGGGCCCCCTCAATTCGACAGGTGAGCCCATCTTGAAGTCCCCTCGGACGGTTGTAACCCCGCTGGGAAGGAGGCTCTTTCCCCCTTTAAGAAGCGCATGTTTTGCGCCCTCATCCACAACAAGAACACCTGCCGGCTTGGCATTGAAAGCAATCCAGCTTTTTCGGCTGGCCAGTCGTTGATTTTTCGGAGCGAAAAACGTGCCTTTATCTTTACCTGCAAAAAGATCCTCAAGAATCACAGGATCTTTTCCCGAAGCAATGATCATGGGAACTCCGGCCGCCGTCATTTTCCTGGCAGCCTTGATTTTGGTCAGCATGCCCCCTGTGCCCATGGCACCAGGAATTCCGCATGCAAGTGCCTCAATCTGCTTTCCAATTCGTGTCACAACCTTAATTCTCAGAGCATCGGTGTTTTTCCTGGGATCCTTGTCATACAGCCCGTCAATGTCCGTCAAATTAATCAGAAGATCCGCAGACAACAAAAGGGCCACACGGGCCGACAGGCTGTCATTATCACCGAATTTAATTTCTTCCACGGCCACGGTATCGTTTTCATTGATAATCGGCAAAACACCCCATGTCAAGAGGGTATTCAGTGTGTTCCGCGCATTTAAAAAACGTTTCCTGTTGCTCAGATCATCATCGGTGAGAAGAATCTGGGCAACATTTTTCCCATGACGGGCAAAAACCTTTTCGTATTCCAGAATCAAGCCGGCCTGACCAATGGCTGCAGCAGCCTGCTTCTCAGGCATTTTCTCGGGTTTTCTGGTCAGGCCAATTTTTTTAACCCCGGAGGCCACGGCTCCCGAAGACACCAGAATCACTTCCCGCTTCAGGTCCATCTGCTCGCTAATCTGCCTGGCCAGGGAAGCAATGATATCCAGGTTCAGCCCCATATCCTGGGTCAGAACACCGCTGCCGACCTTGACAACCAGACGTTTGATCGCTGAAATATTTTTTCTATCATTGCTCATGGTTTGACGTTCACCATCTCCGCCATTTTGGCCTTGAGAATGTTTACCCCCTGTGTGGTGACTGAAGAAATTCGGTATACCGTCCGGTCCCCCAGGGCCTTTTGAAAGATATCCGCCAGTTCGTCCGTTCCGGGCATGTCCATTTTATTCAGCACCACAATCTGTTCTTTTTCACCCAGGATTTGGCTGTAAAGGGTAAGCTCACGGTTCAGGGTATGGTAGGTTTTCAAGGGGTCATCCGGATCAATGGCCGAGGCATCAATCAGATGCAGAAGCAATTTATTCCGTTCCACATGCTTCAAAAACTGAATACCCAGACCTGTGCCACCATGGGCACCCTCGATAATTCCGGGAATATCGGCCACAGCAAAAGGCTCACCCCAATCATGTACAACCATGCCTATACTGGGGGTAAGGGTTGTGAAAGGATAATCGGCCGTTTTGGGACGCGCGGCTGAAATAACGCTGATCAGAGTTGATTTGCCTGCATTGGGAAAGCCGATAATACCGACATCTGCAAGAAGTTTCAATTCCAGCTTCAATTCAAACACTTCACCGGGTTCCCCGGGCTGGGCAAATTTTGGGGCCCTGTTTCTGGAGGTGGCAAACCGTTTGTTCCCCCGGCCGCCTATACCACCACGGGCAATGACAATCTCTTCACCGACTTCAACGAAATCATGAACAATTTCACCGGTTTCAAGATTTATCACAAGGGTTCCGGGAGGAAGCTCAAGAATAATGTCTTCCCCCTTTTTACCCTGTTTTTGCTGACCCGCACCAGGTCCGCCATCTTTGGCCTTGATATGCCGCCGATGCCGGAACTCGTATAGGGTTCTCAAATCGGGGACCGTTCTCAGGATGACGCTGCCGCCATCCCCGCCATCCCCGCCGTCCGGACCGCCGCGTGCGATAAATCGTTCGCGCCTGAAGCTTACACAGCCTCTACCACCATTTCCGGACTGGGCAGTAATGATTGTTTCATCGATGAATTTCACGCCGCATAAACACTAACTTTTTTGCGCTTGCGGCCGAGTCGTTCATACGTAACAACGCCGTCAATTTTTGCAAAAAGAGTGTAGTCCTTTCCCACACCCACATTGTTCCCGGCATGAATAGACGTTCCAACCTGCCTGACAAGGATATTCCCTGCCAAAACAACCTGACCGCCATATCGTTTTACTCCGCGTCGTTGGGCGTTACTGTCGCGACCGTTTTTGGTACTCCCACCCGCCTTTTTATGTGCCATCTCAAGACTCCTTTAAAAATCTTTTTTTTCCAAGCAACTTAGCCACACCTGTCACAGGCATGTATAACAAAACGGCCTAGGCTTTGATACTGTCAATCTTCACAGCAGTGAACATCTGACGATGCCCAAGCTTGCGACGGTATCGTTTACGCTTTTTATACTTGAAAACAATTATCTTTTTTTCTTTTCCCTGCTCAACAATATGCCCACTGACCAGCGCCCCTTCAAGGACAGGCTGGCCCAGAGATACAGTTTCCCCATCGGAGTACATGAGAACGCGATCAAATGAGATTTCGGATCCCACATCACCGTCCAGCTTCTCCACCTGAAGGACTTCCCCCTCTTGGACTTTATACTGTTTTCCGCCGGTTGCTACCACAGCATACATCATCTTAATCTCCCATTTTTTCAAAGTATCAGGTCTCTATGTATCAGGCCCAATGAGCCTCGGATTTAAAAACCTAACTATTTTAGACTGTTTTCCTTGATTGTCAAGAAAAAATACAGAGGTACATTAAAATGTCTCTGCCTCCTCAGCCCAGTGGTCGGACAAGGTCCGATGCATGGACCAGCCTGACTTTTTTCTTGAGTTCCGGTAACTCCTCGCTCAAAACCTCGTATGTCACCCTGTGCGGATGCCCAATGGCAATGGCATGTCCGGTTTTTACCGCAAGGTGAATCAATGCCCGGATCTGTTTTCTTATGGTTTCCTTGTCCACGCTGTGGTCCAGAAAAATATCACGTTCCCCATAGGTGACCTGGAGAAGACGTGCCGAGGGCTTACACAGGGACTGTGCCGATGTTCTGCTATCGATAAAAAACAGATCATTTTTTTTAAGCACCGTGAATATCTGGTACATCCGGGTGGAGATGGCGGTCATACGTGATCCCATATGATTATTGACCCCAACCACATACGGGACATCGTCCAGATCGTCATAAAGGACATCAATCATGTCATCCACATCCATGGACACAAGAAGAGCTCCGGGCCCGGGTTTCACCCGTGGAAATTCCATGGGCTCCATGGGCAGGTGAAGCATGATCTCAATCCCGTTCCCATGGGCTTCGGCAGCGATTTCACGCCGATGGGGGCTTTTGGGAAGGACCGAAAAGGTCAGAGCCATATCAAGATCCCCGAACTTTCTTGCCATGGTCCGGCTATAACCGATATCATCAATGATAATGGCCACTTCCGGCAGCACTTCCGGGCGGTCCTGAAAAGGAATCACGGTCCTGTCCGGTCGTTCCGGAAAGGGAATCACTGTCCTGTCCGGTCGGTCCGTATGGAGCGGTTCTTCCTTGGGATAAATTTCAAAGGGTTGCTTTTCCGTCAGCTCTTCGGGTGGGAACAGCTGATGGACGATCCATCCGGTTCCAATCACAACGCCAATCAGAAAAAATAGGCCCACCAGTGTCCACAGAAATGGGCGAGTGGACGTTTCGTTCCTGGATCCAGTACCTTTTCTTACACCTGGAGATGACGTGGCTCCCCTTGTCCCTTTCTTCTTCCCCGTCCCTTTGCCTCCCCTTTTTACAGGAGTGGATCGACCTTTTTTTTCAGGATTCTTTTGAGTCATTTAAAACCATGCCACCATGTCCATTGATTGAAAAGCATGGTTTTACAGTACTCGCTTGGAATTATCAACCCTAATCACCAAAAACCCTTGTTCAGAGTGTTTATTCGCTGGTCCCTGAAAAAACCCTATGACTGATCATCAGCTCCAGCGCACGTTTCACCTGGTTATCCAGCATAAGTTTTTCCTTGACCAGCCGTCCGTATTCATCCGAGCCGCTTTCATCTGTTTCCAGCCGGATGTCCGTGCTTAACCCTTTGATATAGCCCGTATCTTTTTCGTGGGATACTTTCAGCCAGTCATCATCACCCTGCTCAAGAACCTTGACGCTCATGCCTTTGGTCAAGGTTTTGACTACCTTTCCGGAGGCGTCGGGAATTTTTCTCATAATCAGGGTATCACTTTTCACAATTCCGGAATCCACGGCTTGAACCTCTTGACTTGCTCCGTCCTCATCCTTTTTGATTTCCTGGATGGATTTCAGATGATTTCTCAGGTCCTTTTCTTTGAGTGTCTCTACTGTTTTCTGTTTTTTCAACCGAGCAAAGACCATCTCGATATCTGGCGTGATCCCTTCGGCCTGGATGGATCGTCCGCTGGGGGTATAGTAACGTGCAATGGTCAGTTTCAATGCCGAACCGTCTCCAAGGGGCTTGATATTCTGAACCGATCCCTTGCCAAAGGACTGGGTTCCGAGAATCAAGGCCCGTTTATGGTCTTGAAGTGCCCCGGCCACGATTTCAGAAGCACTTGCACTCCCCCCATTGATCAGCACCACCATGGGATAATCTTTGACGTCATCACCACCATGGGCTTCCCACACCTGGGCCTCCGTGTTTTCACGCCCCCGGATGGACACAATGACACCTTGTTTCAGAAACATATCCGCCACATTGACGGCCTGCGCAAGAAGCCCGCCGGGGTTACCCCGGAGATCAAGAACAAGTCCGTACAAGGGACTATGTCCTTTTTCCATTTCATCCAAAGCTTTTTTAAGGTCCCTGTCTGTATTCTCGTTGAAATTACTGATTGACACATAGGCGTATTTATCCGAAAGACGGATGGATTTAACCGATTCCAGTGGGATATCATCCCTCTCAAGCTCAATATCAATGGGCTCACTATCCCCTTTTCTCACGATGGTCAGAGTCAATCGAGTGCCTTTGGCCCCCTTGATTCTGTTGATTGCATCATTAATGGACATCTCAAAGGCAGCTTCACCATTGATCTTGATGATCACGTCGCCGGCTTTGATGCCGGCCCGGGCAGCGGGTGTCCCGTCAATGGGTGAAATCACCGTCAAAATATCATCCTTAATGGTCAGAACCACACCGATTCCTGAAAATTCGCCCTTGGTATCCTCATGAAGTGCCTCGTATTCCTTGGGATCAAGAAATGCCGAATGGGGATCCAGGCTCCGCACCATCCCCTGAACTGCTTTTTTAACCAAAAGATCTGTTTCAACAGGGTCCACATAATTTTTTTCAATCTCGCCGATCACATCGGAAAAAATCACAAGATTTTTATAGACCTCGTCCGTTTCACAAAAGGCGGCCGATGGGCTCATCGTAACGATGCTGACCGAGCCCAAAAGGTAAAGACAAATGAATGCATTAAAGACAGAGTATCGGAGGGTTTTCATTGTTTTTTATCCTTTCAAATCAAGGGAATTCCCTTTGTACTTAAGGGTTTATCAGGATGGATCAGCTTTTTTTCAGCCAGCTCAAGGGATCAAGCGGTTCACCCTTGTGCCGTATTTCAAAGTGAAGGGCCGGACTGGAAAGAGAACCCGTATCACCGACCGTGGCTATTACTTCACGGTCCTCGACCCTGTCTCCTTTTTTCTTGAATACCTCTTCTGTATGACCATAAAGCGAGTAATAATTGTCACCGTGATCGATAATGATGAGATTGCCGTATCCTTTGAGCCAGTCAGCAAAGAGGACCTGCCCTTCGGCAACAGCCTGAATGGGATCGCCTCTGTCTGCAAGAACATTGATACCACTCTGAAAGGTTTCAACTTTGAATTCATTGTCGGTTGATTTACCAAAAAGGCTGCTTATTTTCCCATTCACTGGCATCTTTAACAAGCCTTTTTTTTCAAAAAAATGGCTGCCCGATGACCCTCTCCCTCCAGGGTTGCGTTCAAATCCCTGATCAAGAGCCTGGATGGTCTGATCCAGCTCCCGGGCCGCATCCTTCAGCGATTGAATGGCGGCAAGTCCCAGGGATCGTTTGCGCCTGATTTCATCCCGAAGGGCTGTTTTCTTTTCCCTGTTTCTTTCAATGGCCTCGATTTGACGGCTGTAAGCACTTTCAAGGGATATATTGATCGCCTTTTGTTCAGACAGTCGTGTTTTCAAATCGGTCAGACGGGACAGGTTGTTCAGATGGTCGGATAGCACCTGATCATCTGCCTTGAGAATAAATTCCATGGCCCGTCTCCGGCCCAGCAGATCATAAACCGAATCAGCCGAGGCAAGAACGTTCATTTTTCCGATCTGATTGAGCTTGTACAAAGACACCAGGCGTTTTGCAATATAGCGTTCGTTGAATTCAATCACCTGCTCAAGATCTTTCAATGCGCTGGTATTGTTCTTAATTTCAGCCTCAAGCCCCCCCATCTCTTTTTTTATGGATACCAGCTTCGTGCGTGAGTCACTCAAGGCCCGATCAATTTCATTGAGCCCGTTTAATATGACCATCTCTTTTTCAGAGAATTCACGGATTTCTTCCTGATGCTGTTTGATCTTTGTATCAATGCTCTGAAGTTCCTGGTTGTGCTCTTCAATTTCAAGTTCGACATCGCCTTTGGGCGAATCCTCCATCTTTGACGTCACCGTCCGTTTGTTTTTCTTTTTACTTTTTTCCCGGAACACATGGATGTAACGCTCCCGATCCCGAATAAATCCTTTCCGACCTGAGTCTTCGATTTCAAGCCATCCATTTTTTGTATGGGCGACCACGCGGACCAGCCGCCCTTTGGAAAGGGTTCCGATACTGTCACTGTCTTTGTCAGCCTTTTCCCTGATATGAAGAGAGGAGGAAACCACCACCCCCATTTCGGGTGATGCTTCACTGCCCTGGGTGTTTCCGAAGAACGGAAAAAACAAAAGCAGGACGGCAAGGACTATTAATTTTTTAAAAACTGTTTTAGCGATAAAAAGCATCCCAACCACCCGACAAAAATGCTGTACAATAGAATCCACAGAATCACTTTTCCTGAAAGAAAGTGGATATCCACCACGTAGAATGAGAAGTTCTTCTCAATATTTGCTGAGATCACCAGATAGGAGATATAAAGAGCGATGAGTCCCAATAGCCCCCCCACTGCACCCTGAATCAGGCCAGCAAAATAGGAAGGGATTTTGATAAAGGCATCGGTGGCCCCCACGAGCCGCATGATCTCGATTTCCTCCCGCCGGGAATAAAGAGCCAAACGGATGGTATTGGAGATGATAAATACGGTCACCATAAAAAAAAGAACGCCCATGGTGATGCCGATGAACTGAAAAAGACTGAAAATATTCGAGAGACGACCCAGCCATGCCTGGCCGTACTCCACATCATCGATCATGGGCAGGGACTGGATATGGGCCGCCAGGGTTTCAATTCTCTCCCAGGTCTGATCTGTGGGAATCATTTGAATTTCAAAGGCGTCCGGAAGGGGATTTCTATCCAGATTTTCAATCAGGGAAAGCTGGCGTTTCATCTGAATTTTTAAATCGGCCAGTGCCTCTTCTTTTGATATAAAACGAACACCACCCACTCCGTTCATTTTTTCCATGGCCCCGCGAGTCTCCAAAAGCCCCTGTTCACCGGCAGCAGGGCTCACATAAGCCATGATACGGATTCCTTTTTTCCAGGTGCTCATCACATCCCCGGCGTTAAAAAACAATAGACCGATTGAACTGGCGATCAAAATGGACAAGGCAATGGTGATGATGGTTACAATATGGAGAAATGTATTGTCGGCCATATCCTTGATGGCCCGTTTAAGAAAAAAGATCATCGTCCCTCAATAGGTATTTGTCTTTATAGGTTGACCACATTCGGGTCGGTCTCATCCACCCGACCGTTGTCCAGATGGATGATCCTGTGGGTCGTGGATTCAATCAGTTCTTTGTCATGGGTTGCAATGACGATGGTGGCTCCCCGGGCATGAAAACCCTTGAGCAAATCCATGATAATCCCTGCGGATTTTGAATCCAGGCTGCCTGTGGGTTCGTCGGCAAGGATGATCTTGGGATCTCCCACGATGGCTCTGGCCACAGCCACCCGCTGCTGTTCCCCCCCTGAAAGGCTGGGGGGATAATTGTTCATTTTATCCTCCATCCCGGCATTTCTGAGAACGCTATTGACTTTTTTCCTGATCATCGCGGGTTTTTCACCGGCGACCTCAAGAACAAGAGATACATTTTCATAGGCTGTTTTAGTAGGAATCAGCTTGAAATCCTGAAATATGACTCCGAATTTCCGGCGGAGCATGGGCACCTGGCGTGATGTGACCCTGAGCAGGTTGGCACCATCCACAAGGATCTGCCCTTCGGACACCGATTCCCCCCGATACATCAGTCTTAGTAGAGTGGATTTCCCCGCCCCCGAGGGACCTGTCACAAAAATCCACTCGTTAAAACCGATATCAAGGGTAATATCCACGAGGGCTTTCTTGGCGCCATATCGTTTGTGGACATGGAACATTCTTACAATGGGATTTTTCATCGTCATCTCTTCCATATGAGCCTGGCCCTGAGTCACGTTTTTCAGATAAAATGAGATGGTTCGTTAAGGAAGATCCCCATTGGGCTGATCTCCCAATAAAGATGTTTTAAGATTGACCTGTATTGTTATTACTGATATGGGCTCCTATGTCAAGGAGTGCCGTCTCCGGTTTTCCTTACGCTTAAACCTCCGCTGAAATCCCATACAGGCTTCTTCCTTCAGTGGAGGTTTATACTCTTATAATAACAAAATCAACAGATTCTTGGGGTAATCGTTGAAATTTACCTAAAAAACAGACAGGGAGTTCGTTTCTATGAAACAGGAACTGATTCGCATGCTTTGCGAAAAATCGTTCAAATATTCTGACACACCGACCTTCAAACTGGCGTCGGGCACCATGAGTCATTTTTATGTCAACTGTAAACCCACGATATTGAACCCCAGGGGCATGTTCCTGACCGGACACCTTGTTTTCGATGCCATCCGGGACCTTAAGGTGGACGGCGTAGGTGGCCTGACCTTTGGCGCAGACCCCATTGCCGTGGCCACAGCCTTTGCATCCGGGCTTGAAAATGGGCCGGTGAACGCATTTTCAATCCGAAAAGAACAGAAAGACCATGGTATCATCAAATGGGTTGAAGGGGATATGAAAAAAGGTGACCGGGTGGTGATCATCGACGATGTGGTTACCACCGGGGGGTCGACCATCAAAGCCATTGAACGGGCAAAAGCCGAGGGACTTGTCATTGTCCGGGTGGTTTGTCTGGTTGATCGTCAGGAAGGTGGTATGGAGAATATCAAGGGTCATGTGGATGATGTGGTCGCCATCATCACCCGTGACGAATTGATGGCTGCCAGAAAGGGGTGAGTTCAGACCCTACCCTGACGAGGGCATCTAATATGGCAACCCGGGGCAGATCATGGGACACGCCATAGGCAAAAATAAATTGAAACCTGGGGCAGAAGATTCAGTCTTTCCGGTCTTTGTTCCAGGCTTCAAACGTCTTGATTTCGGCTTCCACAAGCCAATTCCAGTAACACCCTTTCTTTTGTTTCTTTTCTTTCTGCTGATTTGTTTCTTTACCCTTTTTTGTCTCAAACGTCATGAGAATAGCCCCCCGATCAATGGTCCTTAACCACAGCAGCTCCAGTCTATTTGACACGTGTTCATATGTTAGAATAACGTTAGTAAAATTCTTAGCACCTGATTCCAATCAGGTCAAGTAAAGAATTATGTTTTTAATAATAGATAGTTATGGGCGTTACCATTAAAGTACATAAATACCGCGTTTCATCGAATCCTCTTCAGATTATGTTCAATCGGTGGTGACCGCAAAAAACAAAAACCCCATTGGCACCGTCCTGGCAGACCAGCGCCATATCCAAACCCAGGGCAAGGTCAAGTGCAAGGGCCGTGGGCATTGAAACGCCAGCCACAACTGGTACTCCGGCCCGGGCAGCCTTCTGGACCAATTCGTAGCTTATCCTGGATGATAAGACGAGAAGCGAGGCCGTGTGGAGTTTTTTTTCAAGAAACAGTTTCCCTACAACTTTGTCCAGAGCATTATGTCGGCCCACATCCTCGGCGGAAGCCAAAAACTCACCGTCAGCACTGAACAGGGCTGCCCCATGGGACGCACGGGTCCTGTCACGCAGGGGCTGATGTGCAGGAAGTACCTTGAGAGATGCGATGATCAGAGATGTATCCATGGGAGAGCCCTGGCCTATTTTAGGGATCTGCTGCCTCAGATCATCCAACATTTCTTTCCCGCAGATCCCGCAGCTGGTCTGGCTGATATAACTCCTTCTGAGAAGAAGTTCCGGGATCTTTTCCTTCCGTTCGGGGATAAGGGTGGCCGTCACCACATTCACATCGCCTTCACAGTAAGCCAGGGTACCGAAATCATCCGGCGAGTCCACAAGGCCTTCACCCAGACAAAAACCTGCCACATGGGCGATTTCATCACCGGGCGTTCGCATGATCACTGTGTATGGCTTTCCCTGAATCCTTATGGACAAGGGCTCTTCACTGATCAAATTCAGAACGGATTCAGCCTTCCCTTCTTCGCTGATTCGAATCACACTGTGCCGGTAATCTCTTTTCACGTTAATTCCTTAAAATTGGGTCAAAGGTTCATTCGGATGTCCGCTGATGAGCCAACGAACCATGGCAACCCCCATGCCGATAAATGACAAAAAACTGATTAAAATGATTCTGTTGATCATAACACCCCTTGCCTGAGATTCCTTCCATTGATCTGCATAGTGTATTGCCACATTATCTTGAATCTTTCAAGACTCTCATTTTTAACCTGTATCATAAGGCATATTCATGGTATAAATCTTACATTTTAAATCATTCAGCCCAAAGGGGCGCAAAAAACCTTTCGGCCCTTGCAACAGGACGCATGCCATGACCATCCAGTGGTACCCCGGCCACATGAAAAAAGCCAAAGATGAAATTTCCGAAGCCATCGCCAGGATTGATGTTATTATTGAAATGCTTGACGGACGGCTTCCTGCCTCAAGCAGAAACCCTGTTCTTGATGAGCTAAGACAAAAAAAACCATGTATCCGCCTCCTGAACAAGAGGGACCTTGCAGACCCCCTGACCACATCGCTGTGGATCCGTGAGTTTGAAAAATATCCTGCCATTCGGGCTCTGGATATTGAAGCCCATGATTTATCCCTGGTAAAAATTCTTCCGGATCTCTGCCGGCAGTTGGTCACAATTCCTCTGAAACGTCCGATCCGTGCCATGGTGGTGGGCATTCCCAATGTGGGAAAATCAACCCTGATCAATACCCTGGCCGGCAGGAAATTGGCCAAAGTGGGAAACCAACCGGCCATCACACGGCATCAGCAACTTGTTCAGATACCCTACGGAACGGGCACCATGGATATATCTGACACACCGGGCATTCTTTGGCCGAACCTGGAAGACAGAAAGGGCGCTTACCGCCTGGCTGCAAGTGGTGCAATAAGGGACACGGCCATGGATTACGAGGACGTTGCCATGTTTGCCGGAGAATATCTGCGCAGAAGCTACCCCGATGCCCTTATCTCTCGGTTCAATTTGAACGAACTTCCTGAAACTGCGGCTCTTTTATTAGAAGCCATTGGTCGCAAACGTGGCTGCCTGTTAAAAGGGGGCCGTATAGACATGCATAAAGCCGCTGAGATCTTGATTCATGACTTACGATCTGGTAAAATTGGCAGAATAAGTTTCGAAAAACCCCAGGATCTTGAACCTCAAATAACTCCAACCACTGAGGTTTAAGGACTTTACTTCTTAGATACAATTTAAGTGTTTGATGACAAATGACTTGATTTTTATATCAATAATGTGCTTGTTTAGTAGAAGTCACATGTTCAATTTTTCCATCCAGATCACGTAAGGATATATTCCCATGATTCGATCGGAAAGTGGTTCAAAAACCAATAAAATGACCGTTTCTGCTGCAACAAGTCGGCTGATTTCCATGATCCTGAAAATGGCTCCCAGCGAAATCATGGACATCCTCAAGATCGTTGAAGAAAAGGAGCACGAAAAAAAAAGACGTTCTCCCCGGGTCAGCTATTTCATGGCCGTGGACTATCTGATCGACAACAGGGTATACAACGGGTTTATAAACAATATCAGTTCAGAGGGTGTTTTTATCGAAACAAAAGAGAACTTTTCTGTGGACACGGAGATCACACTCACCTTTGCTCTTCCCAACTCCCAGGGACACATCCGGGTCAGTGGTAAAATTGTTCGCAAGGAAAAAACAGGCATTGGCATTGCCTTTGATGTGGATATTCAATCCATCCTTGAAAATCGCAAGGAACGTCTTCAAACCCCAATCATGAACAGCCCGTCACTGATCAAATAACCTTTCCGTAAAAGGTATGCCAGACATCCTGCTGACTCCGTTTTTCAAGGATGGTCACGGGAAGATCTGCCAGCATGTCTGCAACCTTCCGAGCCTGGGTTTTGAGAAGGCCGGACAGGATAAACTGTTTTTTGTCAAGAAATCCCGGCGAGGCAATGATCTGCTCCATGATCTCAAAATGAATATTGGCGATGAGGAGGTCGGCCCTGATGGATATCATGTCCTGGGCAAGTCCCTGAACAGCCAGAATCTTTTGGTCAAATCCGTTCAAACGAATATTATTCAAGGTTGTTTTCACGGCCAGCGCGTTAAAGTCCACAGCCAGAATTTTACTGCATCGCATGGTGGCCGCCGCCAGTGAGAGAAGTCCCGTTCCGCAGCCAAGATCAAGCACCCGGTCCACACCTTTCTTTTTCACAGCAAGTTCCAACAACTCCAGGCAGTCCCGTGTTGTGGGGTGAGTCCCGGTGCCGAAAACCACACCCGGATCCAGAAGGATATGGTTGGCTCCGAAGTTATGTAAATAAAAGCTGTCTGCCTGATCCCAGGGCGGAGAGACCGTGAAATGCCCGATATGAAATGGTTCGGGTTTTTCACCCAACCACTCATGGTAAGGCATGCTGTATCGGTCAAGGAGGGTCACGTCAGCCTGTTTGTCCAAAAGACCCTTGACCGTCTGATCCGAGGAACTGGAAAAAAACAGAAACGAGAAGCCGTCTTCAACCCAGTTTCCAATAAAATCCTTTCCCATCAAGGCTTTGTCCGTATTTGCCCGGCCACTTAGGTAATAAATATACAACTGGTCATAGGGGCAGACCCCTTTTGTGATGTCTTCTTGTTTGAGCACGAGTTCTTAATATCCTCTTTTATCGTGTTTATTTCACGGATTGGGCGGCCTCTTCGATCTTCTTATTCAAGGCGCTTGTCATGCCCGCAATTTCTTCGAGCAGAACAGCCGTTGGTTCCATGCCCTTGTCTCGTGCTTTTTTGGCCCAGTCCGAATAGGTCCCGGCATGGCTGTCATTGTGCCTGATCCAATGGGAGAAAAGAGTCAAAAGCTGTTCTTCAAATGAAAGGCTGCTTTGGGTATGGCTCTGCAGATGGGGCGTTTCTTTTTCCTGTCCATGGGTGTGGCCATGATCATGTTTGTGTTTATGATCATCCCCGTGCTTATGATCATGCCCGTGCTTGTGATCATGCTCGTGCTTGTGATCATGCTCGTGATTGTGACCATGCTCGTGCTTGTGATCATGCTCGTGCTTGTGGTCATGATCATGCTTGTTATCGTGCTCGTGTTTGTGATCATGCTCGTGCTTGTGATCATGCTCGTGCTTGTGGTCATGCTCGTGCTTGTGGTCATGATCATGCTTGTTATCGTGCTCGTGTTTGTGATCATGCTCGTGCTTGTGATCATGCTCGTGCTTGTGGTCATGATCATGCTTGTTATCGTGCTCGTGTTTGTGATCATGCTTATGGCCGTTGTCGTTCTTGTGATCATGTGACATGGGGACACTCCTGATTATTGGTTAAAGGCAAACTCTTTCTATCTTAGTCCATGATTCCTTCATTTTTAAAGGAAAAAAGAAATATGTCTTGATTTTTTATTAACTCTAAGTAAATTTGCAGTGTTTAGCCCATCTGTTTTAAACTCCATCATGATTTATTTTTTATTTTAAGGAGGTGCCATGCCTGTCTTCTTTTCCCGAAAGAAATCCATAAAAAATACCATTGTTATTTTTGGGCTTTCGGTCCTGGTGTCATGCCTTGCATTGTCAGCCTTTGCTGAAACCAACACCCTTCTGATTCTGGATGCTTCCGGAAGTATGCGTGCCCGGATTGACAACGTGGTCAAAATGGATATGGCCAAGGATGTCATCTGTGAATATATCCAAAGCCTGCCTCCTGAAATGAATGTGGGCCTTATGGTCTATGGCCACCGGGTTCGTGATGACTGCAACGACGTGGAGTATCTGGTCCCCCTCGATAAAAACAACAGGGACACCCTGATCCAAACCATCCGGAATCTGAAACCCATGGGGAAAACCCCCATTGCCCTGAGCCTGGACAAAGCCGTCAAAATTCTGGATGGGAAACAGGGTGACACCAACAGCATTATCCTGGTGAGTGACGGCAAGGAATCCTGCGATGCAGACCCCTGTGCATTGATTGAAACATTCATGGCCCAGGGGAAAAAATTTGTCAGCCACGTGATCGGATTCAACGTAAATAACCGTGACAAAAAACAACTGGAATGCATTGCCAGTGCGGGCAAAGGCAAATACTACTCTGCGGATGATCTTCCCGGATTCAAGGTGGCATTCCAGGATGTAAAAAAATCCCAGCCCATTGTGGCGACACCTGTGCCTAAACCCCAGGCCACACAATTCAAATCCGGCACCCTGTCCCTCCGGAAACACAGCTTTACCGCAGGGGAACGGATATGGGTCCATTTCAGCACGCCGGAGAAGTATACGGCCAAAGCCTGGATCGGCATCATCCCCTCGGACATTCCCCACGGCAGTGAAGAGGTAAATGACGAGCATGATCTGACGTACAAATACTTGAATAAAGAGCAGACCGGTGATCTTGAATTTTTTGCTCCGGGCACACCTGGTCAGTATGACTTCAGGATGCACAACACGGATGAAAACGGGGTCGAAGTCGCATCGGTCAGCTTCCAGGTCACATCGGGAGCGGCAACCCTTTCCTTGTCTAAAAGCAGTCTGGTCTGCGGAGAACCCTTTGATGTTCAATTTAAAACCCTGGTCCCCCTGTCTCCCAAAGCCTGGGTGGGCATCATTCCATCGGATATTCCCCACGGAAGCGAACAACGAAATGATGACCATGATATCGCATATAAATATCTGGGTGATAAACCCAATGGAAGTCTTTCATTCAACGCCCCGTCCAAACCCGGCAATTATGATATGAGACTCCATGATACGGACGACAACGGATCTGAAATCGCATCTATTCCCTTTACGGTGAGCGAGGGTTCTGCGTCTGTGTCCCTGAATAAAACACAGTTTCAAACCGGTGAAAAAATCTTCGTGGATTTCAGTACACCTGTGAATTTAAGCCCCAAGGCCTGGATAGGCATCATTCCGTCGGATATTCCCCACGGCAGTGAGGAGAGAAATGACGAATTCGATATCAGCTACAAATACCTTGGGGGAAAACCCCAGGGATCACTTGATTTTATCGCTCCGAGCAAGCCCGGTTCCTATGACGCCCGGTTGAATGATACGGACAACAACGGCAATGAACTGGCTTCGGCAAGCTTTACCGTGGTCAGCGCCACAGCCACCATGACACTTACAAAAACAAATTTTGTGCCTGGAGAAAGGATCTGGCTCACCTTCAACACATCTGTGGCCTTTGCAAGCAAAGCCTGGGTGGGGATCATCCCATCACATGTCCCCCACGGGAGTGAAGAGCAAAATGACGATAACGACATCAGCTACCAGTATGTGCAAGGGGAAAAAGAAGGCACTCTGGAATTTAAAGCTCCGGCCCAACCCGGTGCCTATGATTTCCGTTTGAATGATTCGGACAGCAACGGCAATGAAATTGCCTCAATCAGCTTTCGGGTCAACTGATTCATGGAATGATAAACCGCCCCGGAAGGGGCGGTTTATTCGTGTTCATAACGTATATTTCCCTTAACATCCATCATGGGGTAAACACGTTTCTTTTTTTTATAATAAGGCGCAAGTCGGGGGTATCCCCACTCGAACAGAAGATTTTCAAAGGTCTGATCATTCATATGACGGATGTCATAGAGACCGGCCTCCATGCGCTGGCGCTGGGCCTCGTAAAGGATCAAGGCACTTGCCACCGACACATTAAGGGATTGAATCATACCAAACATGGGGACTATTATGCTGCCGTCTGCCTTTGACAGAGCCTCATCGGAAATACCCGTAAGTTCAGCACCCAAAACGATTGCTGTGGGTTTTGTATAATCCACATCCCTAAAATCAACGGCATTTTGATCGAAATGGGCACATAAAATCTGCATGTTTTGCTGCCTCAATACAGCAAAGGCCGGTTCCAGAGATTCATAGGTTCGGACCTGCACCCATTTTCGGCTGCCACTGGCCGCCCTTTGTTTGAGTTCAATCTGCTGCAGGTCCGTCACGGCATGTGCTTCAAAAATACCAACGGCATCACAGGTCCGTGCAATGGCCGCAAGATTGTGGGGTGTGCTCACATGCTCCATCAAAACCGTCAGATCCATCTGGCGCCGGGATAATACAGTGCTTATCTTTTCAAAACGTTCCGGTGTCATTGCCTTTTTTCCTGTCCATCTATTCTCGTGGTCATACATCAGGGATGCATGATAGTACGTGCCCACCATACAAGATACCCGCAGGATGAAACAAGATATTTTTATCCGTTGCTCCCTACGCCATGCTCACTCCTTTATGCGTCCCCCAAGTCTTTTTAAAGACAAAGCAGGCCTACTCTCCCAGGTAAGTCCTGGGATTGAAAAAAAGCAGTTTAACCTTGCAACACCGTCTGCGTAACATGTCCGTGTTTGTCCAGGCTATTTCTTTCGTGGACGAACACAGACGACCACGGACCGACACGGACATTGGAACACTGTCTGCCGCGCTTGTTCTTCGTGTACGCAAGCGACCAACGGGAGTGGGTGGTTGATAAAAAAACGATGTTCCGCCCAAGGCCATATTCCCATTGACACGTCATCAGGTTCTTCGTGGTAAATTTGTTGTTAACGTTTCTAACCACCACCCGTTCGCGTAGCTCACTGAAGGACACGAAGAGCACAGCGCGGCAAAGTTGCAACCAAAAGCCTCGTCTCTCACGGAGGCACAGTTTGAATCAGGCCCTCCTTGACAGACTCTTTTCATTTTCTTATAGTCTTTTTTCTTAAATTCAACACCCCTTTAACCCAAAGCCAAGGAGTTTGACCATGATGTCCCAGGATGTTTTAGATGAGGTAAACGGTCTGATCGAAACATGGAGCGACAATCCCCAGCAGATTAAAAAAGCCTTTATCAGGTTCAAGGATTTTCTTGAACATATGGAGAATGTGTCGTTTTCTTTCAAAGGAAGGGCTGGAGTAAGCTACTCCCTTCGGGCCAAAAACAACCATCAAAAAGACCGTGATCTGTTCGTCATGATGGATGTGATTGACGATGATCCCGACTCACGTTGGCTTTCCATCTGTTTTTACGGAGATCTTCTAACAGACCCGGAAGAAAAAGGAGATCTTGTGCCCGGCGGCCTTGCCGGAGAAGATGGGTATTGTTTTGATCTTGATGAATGGGATGAAGATGACATCAGATACATTGAAGATCGACTTACAGAGGCTAACAGAAACGCCGCAAAATAAAAAGATGACCAAGGAACCCCGTTCATGGGTTCCTTATCAATCTTCACGCACAGGAACCCGGATCCGTCTTTTTTTCACATCCGAATGGCGCCGGTAAAAAATAGCGACATGGCCAATGATACCCACCATTGCGCAGCCAGTACGTTCCTCGATCCCCTGTGAAATTTGGTCTTTCTGCTCTTTTTTCTTGAATTCGATGAACTTGAGTTTGATCAGCTCATGGGCATCCAGCGCCTCGTTGATTGATTTTTCAACTGCTTCTGTGATACCGTTTTGTCCGATATAAACCACCGGTTCAAGATCATGTGCCAAACCCCTCAAATATTTTCGCTGAAACCCTTTTAATTCATGCACAGTGAACCCCGCCATTATGTGTTTGAGGTCGGTTCCACCCCATGCGGAATCCCGAACCAACTTTTTCGATAATATACTTTATCACGCTGATATGCAACCTTATACATAAAATGGATTTCCTGCGGAACATACTCAAATTTGATCCCTTATGGGCAAATCCGACTTAATCCGGCCCCTGACTGAAATATGCTTGATATGGATCTTCGTCTCTGTTATTATATTAGAAAAAGTCATAATTTCTTATGCAAAATTCTTTTGCACGACATAGTCTTAAACGTTCACGAATGTGTAAATGTTTTTGACGTCTCAAAGAGATACCTTTTCCCGTCGAGATATTACAATTGTTTTTTCAATACAATTCTGAATTGCATCTGACTCGATTTCCAGGCTTTGTCATTGTGATCACACCATCACTATATTTTTTCTTATGACCCAACAGGACTATATTTTATGTATGAGAATTCAAAATTTTCCAAACTCAAAGAAGGCGAACGAGAGGCTCGAAAAGAGATCCTGATCAATGCTGCCCTTGACCTTTTCGACAAAAAACCCTTTGATGAAATAGGCGTCCGAGATATCGCCGCTGCCGTTGGCGTATCGCCGGCATCCATGTACCGCTATTTCCCCAGCCGCGAAGACCTTTTCGTTGAAGCCTTTATCAAAGACTTGAGAACCATCGAAAAATGGTTGGACAAGCTCATACAGGACACCGAAGATTTTACCATGGAGGCCTTTGCCACAGCCCTTGTCACCCATCTTCTTAAAAGCGAACCCACATTCCAGATGATGAGCTACCTGATGATCAAGGGGAAAATGAGCCCGAATCTGCTCAAACGTTATAACAATGTCCAACGTTCCTTGCTTAATAAAATCGATTCGGTTATCGACAAAGCAGGAATCCATACGGATAACAGGCTATTTTCGCACGTCCTTTATGCATCCTTAAACGGCATACTTATGACCTTTAGGAATTATCCCGGTCGAAGCAAGCATGACATTGAAAAGCATGTGCATCGACTGGCCTCCCTCTTATGTAAGATTTTCAGATACGGCGTCGCCTCCCCACTGTTTGATGAGCTCTCACATAAAACTAAACCCCAGTTAGACGCACATTGAAATTCCTGGCATAGGCCCTCCCGTTTATGGGCCTATGGGCGAAAACATCGTTTACCTGAAAAATCTTTGAACAATCTTGATGAGGGGAATAGGCTGGTGTTATACTCCAGCTAAAGATAAGAAATATTATTTGCCCTCCTTCTTCAACATTAAGAATTATACCATGGACCGGCTTTAAGGCCTCCAACGGTTAATATTAAACAAAGGGAGCTTGTGATGGCATATAATATAGACATCTTGATTGCAGGTCGGTTTTTCCGGGCTGCAGATCTGGAGGTCATGGGGTGGTTCGGCAGGTTTGCTGAATCACCCTTTTTTTTGCCCTGCATATTCCTAAGACATTGTTGACTCTTTATATCCAATTGATTTAAACTAATCACATAACGGAGTATTCATGGGTGCTTGTCCATCAGTCCCCAAAGGATTGACCGTTTCATTTTTTTTTGTATTTTATTAATCAGCTTATGAAAAAATCCCGCAATCGCTATGTTTACGCCATAGGCATCACGCTTTCGGCATGGGCATTATGGGCTGGCCGGAATATCCTTGCCAGCCTGTCCATTATAGCTACCTTCATCATCCATCTCTGGAGACGCTCCCTGGAAAATCAGGTCCGTGAACAGACCCTTGAACTCCATAAACAGATAGAGATATTGAAACAAAAACAAACCCCATCACCGGACACACCCACGATTCAGGAAACCATGTCTGTCTGCTCCCAATTTGCAGGGGGACTTGCCCACGATTTCAACAATATCCTGTCGGGCCTGATCACCTTTCCCGAAATAATCCTGATGGACCTCCCGGAAAACAGCCCCCTTGTCAAACCCCTCAATGCCATCTTACGTTCAGGCCTGAGGGCCTCGGGCCTTGTCTCGGATCTTGTTGCGATTTCTAAAGGGATTTCTGGCGATAAGACGGTCATGAATGTCAACATGGCAGTTGAACATTTTTTATTATCAGAACCCTTCACAGATATCCGGGTGTCATTTCCAAAACTTCACATCGAAACTGAGCTCGATCCCCGTCTATTGAATATCATGTCCTCATCCGATCATGTGGAAACCATTGTCAAAAACCTGATTGTCCAAGGATATGAATCAACCATGGGCGAAGGCACACTTTGTATCAAAACCGAAAACAGATATCTGGACACATCACCCGCAACCATGCCGGACCTGCCACCGGGAGAATACGTTTTACTTTCGGTCTTGGACAACGGTCTTTTCATTGCCCCCAAGGACATAAACCACATCTTTGAACCTTATTATTGCAAGAAAATGTTAGAACGCAGTTGTTCGGGCATGGGCCTTGCCGTTGTCTGGAACATGGTGAAAAATTCCAATGGGTTCATATCCGTCCGAAGTTCTGAGAAAGGTTCAGTGTTCGACATTTACTTCCCGACCTGCAGAGACACCCTGAGCTTAGAAAAAAGCGCCATCCAAGCCTCACGTGACCTGGCCGGAAAGGGTGAACATATCCTGGTCATTGATGATGACGAGCTGCAACGGGAAATCGCAGGAAGCATTCTGGCCCGGGCCGGCTATTTTGCCCATGCTGTGCCCAGTGGAGAAGAGGCCCTAATATATCTCAAAGAAAATACAGCAGACCTTATTGTTCTTGATATGATCATGGCACCTGGAATCAGTGGCTATGAAACATACAAACGGATCATTCGCATTGCACCCGGCCAAAAAGCCATCATCGCCAGCGGGTTTGTCAGACCCGATGAGGTTGATGCTGTAAAGGACATGGGGGCTGGCCCCTATATCCGCAAGCCCTATACGGTTGAAGAGCTTCTTCGTGCCGTTAAATCAGAACTTGAGCGTTGATGGCCTGACAAAGGGCTGAGGCATCATTGAGTTTATTTCCGTCCAGGGATAACACGGGGACGGCCCCCATGAGGGAATTGCTTAAAAACACCTGGTCAAAGTCCGGGATATCACTGGGGAAAATTTTCAGGCTGACCGGTGTATATCCCCAGGTCCCGAGAAGGTCTATGATCTTCTTTTCCATGATCCCCTTGAGCACATGGGGGGATTCAGGACAGATCACATGTGTTCCCCGGACAAACAGAATATTGGCTGTATTTGTTTCAGAAACAGATCCGTCTTCATTCAAAATCAGGGCTTCATCTCCGCCCATGTCCATCACTTTTTTCCCCGCAAGATAATAATACTGATAGTTCAGAGATTTATAATCCGCCAGAAAACTTTGCCGCGTCTGATCCCAGGCAATCAGATCAATCCCCGGTTTTTTGATCATATCAAGCCGATGGGTGTAGGGTCTTGCCATCACAACAATCCGATTATCCCAGGGTGCTTTATCTCTGCTTCCCCGTGTGACTATGATTTTTACGGCAGCCACCTGGTTTTCCAGCTGACAGGCGCTGATCACCTGTCCTGTAATCATATCCCATGACAGATCCGGAAAGGGCTGGGGGAAAAAAGCGGACCAGGCCTTTTCAAGTCTGTGGATGTGTTTGTCCAGATCATGTATGGCCCCTTTGTCCACCCGCAAGGTTTCGAAAAAGCCATGGCCGTATTGGGCTCCCAGATCCGTTAAGGGAATCCCTGAATCTTCTGATTTTGTGAGGCCCCCGTTCACCCAGACATAGGATTCCTTTGCCGAATCCTGGGCGTGTCCTTTCAATGTATCCAGCAATGTTTTTCCCTTGTGCAGGGTCTCGTGGTACTCATCTTCCGGGTCCGAGTCAAAGACCACAGCCCCACCCACAGAAAAGACCAGACGGTCATTATGAATCGTGGCGGTTCGAATGGCAATGGAAAGGTCCATGGTGTCGTGAAAACCGATATAACCAATGGATCCGGTGTAGATGTGGCGACGATGGGTTTCAAGCTCGTCGATAATTTCCATGGACCGTACTTTGGGACAGCCTGTGATGGATCCTCCCGGAAAGGTGGCCCGTATAAGATCCACGGAATCCAAGCCCGAATCAAGGCGTCCTTCCACAATGGAAATCAAATGGTACACATTGGCATAGGCTTCCACCCGTTTGTGTTCCGTAACCGTGACAGACCCCCCTTGGCACACCTTTCCGATGTCGTTGCGCATCAAATCCACAATCATGGACAGCTCAGCATCATCTTTGGGGCTGCTGGCCAGGTCCTGTCTGAGCTGAAGGTCCTCGTCCCGTGTTTTTCCCCTGGGCCTCGTCCCCTTGATGGGCCGGGTTTCAACCAGATCCCCCTGTTGTTTGATAAAGCGCTCGGGCGATGTGGAGATGATCCAGTGATCACCGGCATTCACAAAAGCGAAAAAAGGCGCCGGATTCTTTTGGTACAAGGCCGTAAACAAGCCAAAAGGGCTGCCCTGAAATGCCGTTTCAAATCGTTGGGACATGTTTACCTGGTAAATGTCTCCGGCTGAAATATAGTCCCTGATTTTCCGGATACGTTCCATGTAAGATGGCTGATCGAAATTGGACCGGAAAGATTTACCCCCTGTAAAAGCCCCACATTTTTCAGCCGCCTTGCGTGCCATGGCCTTAAAATACTGACGGGTCTCATCAAAATCTTTTTCCGTGGCCCCACTTAATTTAAGAATGAAAAGACGGGTCTTCTGTGTCTGTTTATCATGGACCACCAGGATGGAGGGTATGGTCAGATAAATGGAGGGAAGTGAAAGATCGTCAACGGATGTTCGTGGAAGGTGTTCGATGTCGTCTTTCAAATCATAGGCCAGATAACCAAAAAGCCCTGCGGATACCGGCAGCGGAAAAACGATGTCCTTGTTTTTGAAGTGCCCGACGATAAGGCTTAGGGTATCGAAGGGATCGGCCTGGATCCGACAGGATTCAAAGGGGGTTCGCAGCTCCATGGTTTTCCCTTTCCCTGAGAAAATGAGCAAGGGCCTGACTCCAAGGATATGGTAACGGGCGCAATCCAGATCACCGCCACTCATAAGGCAGACCGTGTCCTTCTCCTTTGCAAAACGGGATGCAAAATCAATAAAGGGTTCATCCAGATAAAGGGCTTCTTCATGAAGCCCTGAGATTGTTCCCATGTGATTTAAAATATCCATGAACTCTCCTGTTAAAACGTCCGGGTGACATGGTTAATTGATTTAAAATCATGGTTCAGGGGACCCTGTTTGAGAAAATTCTCGATCATGTTATAGCCGTATTCTGTTAAAAAACTTTCCGGATGGAACTGCACCCCGAACAAAGGATAAGCCCTGTGCTGGAGGCCCATAATGATATTCCCGTCACAAAAGGCGTTCATCACAAGATCCTGCTGGCCCGCTCTGGGCTCTATCATCAGGGAGTGATACCGGGCCACGGTAAACGGGTTTGGTATCCCCTCAAAAAGTCCTTTGCCCTCATGGATCACGGCGCTTGTCTTTCCATGCACAGGAACAGGAGCCCTGGGGGTGATTCCGCCAAAGGCTTCGTTGATACACTGCATGCCCAGACAGACCCCAAGAACAGGTATTTTCGTATAAAAGGCCTTGATTATAGGAATGGATATTCCGGCATGGCTTGGATTTTTAGGGCCCGGGCTGATCAGAATGTAATCGGGATCAATGATTCCAGCCTGCCGGACCGACAGCTGATCACTTCTGAAGACCTTGACGGACAGGTCGTACTGCCTGAACATCTGAACCAGATTGAACGTAAAGGAATCGTAATTATCTATGACAAGAAGGGTTGCCACCGTGTGTATTACCTCCATAAAAAAAAGAAACGCCACCCCGGAAGAGCCTGGGTGGCGTTTGCCTATTACATAACTCAGGAAAGTATAACAACGGAAGCCCTGCCTCCGGTATTGCTGAAATTTGCCGTTATTTATCCGAATCCAAGGAATATGTCAAGCCTAAATCAAAATTACAAAAACATATTGCTTATAACCGATGGTTTCATGGGAGGCTAAACTATTACAAAAACTATTTATCAATACATTATTTGGTTGCTCTGTTGATAATTATAAAATAGATTAAAGGCAGAGGTTATTGTAATAATTTCTCATGCATTGGGTGTCTGTATAGACTACCTGCTAAAAAACAATGAAAATACAGTGGTTGGCCAACAAAAGGAGTCAGAACTCCTGAACCATGTTGTACAGATAGACGAACTGCCCGATAAAGATCGCAGTATATTAAAAGAAATTCTTCAAGCGCCCATAAAAAACACCAATTTGAGGAACTCGCTATTAAATAGAGGGGTATTATGCAATACAATAAAACGTCAGTCAGTGAACAGGAAAAATTCATTCTTTTAAAAATAAGAATGCTTCCACCTGATAAAATTGCCGAAGTGGCAGATTTTGTAGATTTTATCAGTCAAAAAATAAGTGATCAAAAATTAGTTCAAGCCGCAGGAGAAATGGCGGAAAAATCGTTTAAAGAAGTCTGGGACAACACTGAGGATGATGTTTATGACCAACTATAACAACGGTAGAAAAAGCCCTTGTAATCAGAAGGCTTGGCGAGCTTTCTGAGACTGACATTACAGCACTTGTGAGCAGCATACAAAAAATTATCGGTCAGTGATTTCTTACACGTACCGTTTATTATTCCCTGTATAACACATTATTTACCTGCCCCCCTGATTCCTCGAGGCCGTAGCCGTAGGATGGGCAAAGCAACGCGTGCCCATCAATCTGATCCCCATCCCTAAACCAAGATCCAATAGCAATCCGTGCTTTTGGATAGAAGAATTAGATAAAGATGGTGAAAAAATAGCTCATATTGAATATGAGTCTGGTATGTATGGATATGGTGGACAATCTGATTATTCAGATTTTACAAATTTAAAAGATTATGTTCTGCACGGAATCGGATCTAAAAGTTCTGTGAGAATATTCCATAGTCCCCCTATGCCATTGATTTTGGATGCTGAAGACGATAGCGCCAATGATACAAACAACACATAAAAATGCAGGGGGCCGCAAAAAGCCGCGCCCCTGATTTTGTGGGTTAGAATTCGGAATTATAGGTATCACTGGAATTCCAGTTGCATTTGGCAAATTAATCTCCGGATGAGGATGGTAAGCCCAATCTCCTGGGAATTCCGTATGTGAATGAACGCCCGGCTAAAGACCCATTAACCCGTCGGAACCTCGATAGACAGCAGGTCGTTTGCTCTCCCGTCTCTTGAGCAAAGTCAAAGATTCGGGGTTATGACCAAGCAGGACAAGGGCGCTGTTAATGGCTCGGCTCGGCAACAAATCGCCGCTTTCATATTTCTGGAATGCGCGAGGGCCACCGCCGATCAACAGCCCCGCAATTTCTTGTGTGATATGGAGTTTCTTCCGGATGCGTTTGATCTCCTCAGGCTCCAACAGTCCCTCAACCCTCGCTTTAAGCCGGTTCAACACCCGGTCAGATATTTTCATATCTGTTCCGGTGTGAATGCCTTCTTCAGATTGATCGCAATACCATCCCGGCATTTCAAAAGTGATTGATTCGCCTTTGTAGGTCAACTCGATAGAACGTACCCCACGATGCATGGGTGCCCCTGTTTTTGGGCAGAAGGGACTATCCATTATCTTTCTCCTTAAACGAAAGTAATAAAAACTCGGTAATGAGATCTGCGGTAAATTTGATATACAGAACACCAACCGGTGAGGGGACATGATACACATCCTGCCATTGAGTATGATCGGTGTAACCTGTCATAGATTTGTAGAAGTGCTCTCGTCGCATGGCCTGTATTGTCGTCACGATTTCAGCACGGGCAAAACCCAGAGCGGCCGCGTTTCGAAGGGCAGTAGTTGTAGCAGACAACTTCTTTGTACTGTTAAAAACCGCCTTGAACGCCTCAAGATCGTATGTTGGTTTCCGCTTCTCCGTCATAATTTACCATACACCATTATGGTGTTTTGTCAAGCCCCTGTAATTTTCGATATGAGAAGGAGGCGCGCAGAACAGGAGCACAAATCATTGCAATAAACTCATATCAATGTTCAGCTATTCAAAAACAAAGAGGACATGCAAATAATAAAAAAGCCAACCCAAAATATGTTCATAAACACTAAGTTTGCCTGACTCTCAACTTTTTTGAGTGGAAGCAGGTGGATTGAACATTAGAAATCCTGTTATTAATGTAAGTTCAACCAATTTTCATGAACAAAAAAAGGTATGTCGAGTAGACCGGTTTCTCCAATAATGGCAGCTTATTAACAACATGCTTTACTGACGCCTTGCCGCACGCGGCTACTACGTGACAGTCGTTTTATGTTTTGCCATTACCGTTG